>OIYP01000831.1_pt1 | contig 18268 bp, 18 predicted proteins | sample 1588261 | NCBI WGS metagenome assembly OIYP01 (sample SAMN03283293) | human gut metagenome | biome: human-associated habitat; material: feces | host: Homo sapiens | place: Peru | collected 2012
TGGAACCCCTGCCGCACTGTCGCCTTCCGGCGTGTGATGCCGGCAAAGGTAGCGCTTTTCCGACAAACAGACAAGATTTTTTGCCAAAATGAATAACACCAGTGGTCACGCCAAGGCTTGCAAACAGGCATGGCCATGCCTGCGCCGGCCGATCCGCCGTCGGCGGTGCGCCTGTCGCCGTACGGGTTCCCCCTCCCCAGCGCGATAAAGTCCGTTAAAAATTTGGTGGTCACGTTTCTTCTCTCTATCTTTGCACCGAGAAAATTTAGAATAAGTCTAAACCAAGATGGCTACCAAGGACACATACAGCTATCTGACCGCTCATGGCGTGAAACCTTCCGTGCAACGGCTTGCGGTGATGGGGTATCTTCTGGATCACCTGACGCACCCCACGGCAGACGAGATCTACCAAGCGCTCATCGGCGAGATCCCGACGCTCTCGAAGGCCACCGTCTACAACACGCTGCGCCTGCTCGTCGAGAAAGGAGCCGTGCTCCAGCTCACCATAGACGAGCGCAAGACGTGCTACGACGCAATCATCGAGCCACACGCCCATTTCATGTGCCGCCGCTGCGGCCGCGTGTTCGACGTTGAGCTCAAACGCAAGAGCCTCATTGGCGCCGCCATGCTGCCCAAGGATTTCACCGCCGACAGCACAGAGCTCTACATCAAGGGCATATGCCCCGACTGCCAGACGCTGCACTGAGCAGGCAGATACAGACAAGGAAAGGCCACAGGGCCTGGACATGACAACGACATAAGACATGACACAGGCTGCGACAGCACGTCGCGGCAGGGAGACATACAATCATCACATAACAATTTAATTTTCCATCATCATGAAAAAGAAATTCATCTGCACCGTTTGCGGCTACATCTATGAGGGTGAGCACGCTCCCGAGAAATGCCCCATGTGCGGCGTCCCGGCTTCCAAGTTCAAGGAACTCAAGGAAGACAGCGGCCTCACGTTCGTCTCTGAGCACGAGCTCGGCGTGGCCAAGGGTTGCGACGAGGAGATGATCAAGGATCTCAACAACCACTTCATGGGTGAGTGCACCGAGGTCGGCATGTATCTGGCCATGAGCCGCCAAGCCGATCGCGAGGGCTATCCTGAGATAGCCGAGGCCTTCAAGCGCTATGCCTGGGAAGAGGCGGAGCATGCCGCCAAGTTTGCCGAGCTTCTCGGCGACGTCGTGTGGGACACGAAGACCAACTTGGAGAAGCGCATGAACGCTGAGGCTGGTGCCTGCGAGGACAAGACCCGCATCGCCAAGCGCGCCAAGCAGCTCAACCTCGACGCCATCCACGACACCGTACACGAGATGGCCCGCGACGAGGCCCGTCACGGCCGTGGCTTCGAGGGGCTCTACAACCGCTACTTCAAGAAGTGAGCAGCGCTGGCGGCTCGCGCCGCTGACCGTTTTCCCATTCATTCCCCCAAAATATTCCCCCAAAACATCAGTGCAATGAAAGAACTCAAGGGAACCAAGACTGAGCAGAATCTGGCCACCGCTTTTGCCGGTGAGTCACAGGCTCACACCAAGTACCAGTTTTACGCCTCCAAGGCCAAGAAGGACGGCTACGTGCAGATGGCCAATATCTTCGAGGAGACCTCGCGCAACGAGAAAGAGCACGCGAAGATATGGTTCAAGTACCTTCATGGCGGCGACATTCCCACGACCACGCAGAACCTGGCCGACGCTGCCGCCGGCGAGAACTATGAGTGGACCGACATGTACGCCACTTTCGCCCGCGAGGCCCGCGAGGAGGGCTTCCACGAGATAGCCGCCAAGTTTGAGATGGTCGGCGCCATCGAGAAGCACCATGAGGAGCGCTATCGCAAGCTCCTGAAGAACATCGAGGACAGCATCGTCTTCTCGCGTGATGGCGATTGCGTGTGGCAGTGCTCCAACTGCGGCCACATCGTCGTCGGCAAAAAGGCCCCCACGGTTTGCCCCGTCTGCGCCCATCCGCAGAGCTTCTTCGAACTGCGCGCCGAGAACTATTGACCCACTGGCCGCCCCGCTACCCACAGCTGGGCATTCAGTGCCGGTATCGCCTATCGTCCGCCCCTTCGCCGAGGGGACGGACGATATTTTTTCGTACCTTTGCGCCGGCACCGGCACAGCCCCGCCAGTGCCGGAACGGATATGGCTGCCCGGGGCACGACTAAAACAGACAGACTAAAATGAAAATCAGAAAAATAGCCTCAAACCTGAGGCGCCATTGGCACGATCGCGGACACAACCTGCAGAGCGGTCTCGACATCCTGCGCCACATCGGCCCCGGCCTCCTCGTGACCGTCGGCTTCATCGACCCCGGCAACTGGGCCTCCAACTTTGCCGCCGGTTCCGAGTTCGGTTACGCCCTGCTCTGGGTGGTCACCCTCTCCACCGCCATGCTCATTCTCCTGCAGCACAACGTGGCCCATCTGGGCATCGTCACCGGGCAATGCCTCTCCGAGGCCGCCACGCGCTACCTGCCCCGCTGGCAGAGCCGTCCTGTGTTGTGGAGCGCCATGGCCGCCTCCGTCTCGACCTCGCTGGCCGAGATTCTCGGTGCCGCCATCGCCCTCGAGATGCTGTTCGGCCTGCCCATCATCATTGGGTCAGCGGCAGCCACCATCGTCTGCGGCGTCCTCCTGCTGACCAATTCCTACCGCCGCGTTGAGGGCGGCATCATCGCGTTCGTCTCCCTCATCGGCTTCTCGTTCCTATACGAACTGACCCTGACCGACACCGACTGGGCCGCCGCCGCGCAGGCCGCTGTCGTCCCGTCGTTGCCCCAAGGCAGCATGCTGGTCGTGATGAGCGTGCTCGGCGCCGTCGTCATGCCCCACAACCTGTTTCTCCACTCCGAGGTCATCCAGAGCCGGCAGATCCAGAAACAGGGTGACGAAAAGATCAAGTACGCCCTCAAGTACGAGTTCTACGACACGCTGCTGGCCATGATCGTCGGGTGGGCCATCAACTCCGCGATGATCGTCCTCGCCGCCGACACCTTCTTCGCCACCGGCCGTACGGTCAACTCCCTGCCCGACGCCGGGGCGCTCCTGGCCCCCCTGCTCGGCGACGGCGCCGCGATGGTGTTTGCCGTGGCACTGCTTCTGGCCGGTGTCTCCAGTACGGTGACGAGCGGTATGGCCGCCGGCAGCATCTTTGCCGGCATCTACAACGAGCCCTATAATATCAAGGACGTCCACTCGCGCGCCGGCATCCTCATCTCGTTCATCGGGGCGTTCCTGATTCTTATTTTCGTCGGCGACGCCTTCAAGGGACTCATCATCTCGCAAGCCGTGCTCAGCCTGCAGCTGCCGCTGACGATATTCACCCAGGTGCGTCTGACATCGTCGGTCCGTGTCATGGGGCGCTACGTCAACCGCCGCCTCACCTCCGTCCTGCTCTACGTCATGGCCACCTTCGTCAGCCTGCTCAACCTCTACCTGCTCTGGCAGTTGCTGGCGTGAGGCCCGGGCCGGTCTAGCCCAAATCCAAATCGTTCTTTGGTTTTGGGTTTACTTAATCTTCACACTAACGTAACGGCCCAGGAGTGCCCGGGGTCGCTGTCTTCATCTAACTTTGCACAGACTAATATAGGCACATCATGAAGACGAAACGACTCTGCATATCGGCACTTGCCGCCTTGCTGCTCTGTTGCACGGCCAGTGGCCAGCGCATCAAGGGCAGTGACACCGTGCTGCCGCTGTCGCAGGAACTCTCAGAAATGTACATGAAGATCCACCCCGCCGCCACCCTGACCGTGACCGGCGGCGGCAGCGGCGTCGGCATCTCTGCCCTGCTTGAGGGCACCACCGACATCGCCATGGCCTCGCGCCGCGTCAAGTTCAGCGAAAAGATGAAGATGAAGCAGGCCCATCACGACCCGCAGGAAGTCATCGTCGCCTACGACGCCCTGGCTGTCATCGTCAATCCCGCCAACCCCGTCAAGCGACTGACGCGCGAGCAGCTTGAAGCCATCTATCGCGGCAAGATCACCAACTGGAAACAGGTGGGTGGCGAGAACGCCCGCATCGTGGTCTATTCGCGGGAGACCTCATCGGGCACCTATGAGTTTTTCAAGGAGAGCGTGCTTCACAACAAGAACTACATGAGCAGTGTGCTCTCGATGCCCGCCACGGGCGCCATCATACAGTCCGTGCGACAGACGCGCGGTGCCATCGGCTACGTCGGACTGGCCTACCTCAACCGCTATGTCCGCGCCCTCGCCATCTCCTACGACGGTGGGCGCCACTACGTCATGCCCTCTGTCAAGACGGCCATGAACAAGCAGTACCCCGTCGTCCGCCCGCTCTACTATTACTATGACAAGCGCGACCAGGCCAAGGTGCAGCCGTTCATCAATTTCATCAACTCGCCCATCGCCCGCAAGCGCACGCTGGCCCTGGGGTTCATCCCGCGATGATAGGCGCCCTGTGCAGACTATCCGACCGAACAGATTATCACCGATATGAAAAAATGGATTGACATCATCGTGAGCCGTGTCCTCACCGTCAGCGGCATGGTGACGAGCATCGTCATCGTGCTCATCATCGGCTTCCTCTTCACCGAGGGCGCAGGGCTCTTCAAGAACCCCGTCATCGAGGAGGGCTACGTGCTCGCGCTCAACAAGACCAACCCCGTCCGCGAACTGAGCGCCGAGCAGATCAAGCAGCTCTTCGACGAGGACATCACCAACTGGAAAGACGTCGGCGGCCCTGACCGCAAGGTCAAGGTGTTCCGCCTCGAAGACCTCGACCACCTCTATACTGAGGCCCAGCTTGGCGCACAGTATGAGCATGCCGGCGAGAAGATTGCCGAGCAGGTTCATGCGAATCTTGGCATCATCGCCTTCGTCCCCGCCTCACTCATCAAGGGCCAGAAGGACATCAACTATATCGACGACCGCACGATACCCATCGCCGACGTGCTTGCCGGCACCGAGTGGTTCCCGACCGCCACGCCTTCGCCCATCTTCGGCATCCTGCCCCTCGTGCTCGGTACGCTGTGGGTCAGCTTTTTCGCCATCCTCTTTGCCCTGCCCTTCGGCTTGGCCGTGTCCATCTACATGGCTGAAGTGGCCAGCCCGCGTGTCCGCAAGACCCTGAAGCCCGTCATCGAATTGCTCAACGGCATTCCCTCCGTTGTCTACGGCTTCTTCGGCCTGGCCGTCATCGTGCCCTTCCTCCAGCGCACGTTCAACCTGCCAGTCGGAGAGTCCGGCCTGGCCGGCAGCATCGTCCTGGCCATCATGGCCCTCCCCACGATCATCACCGTGGCCGAAGACGCCATGCGCAGTTGCCCGCGCACGATGCGTGAGGCCAGTCTGGCCCTCGGCGCCACACAGTGGCAGACCATCTACAAGGTAGTCGTTCCCTCGTCCATCTCGGGTATCACGTCGGGCGTGGTGCTCGGCACGGGCCGCGCCATCGGCGAGACCATGGCCGTGCTGATGGTGACCGGTAACGCCGCCGTCATGCCGACCAGCATCATGGAGCCGCTCCGCACCATCCCCGCCACCATCGCCGCCGAACTCGGCGAGGCACCCGCCGGCGGCGCCCACTACCAGTCACTCTTCCTCTTGGGCGTCATCCTCTTCTTCATCACGCTGCTCATCAACTCCTGCGTGGAGATTGTGGCCGCGCGCAACAAGCACAAGTAAAACATTCCGACATCCCATCATCATGGCCATACAGACAAATCCCGCATACGAACGCCGCAAGCGCATGGTGCAGCACTGTGTCTTCGGCGCGTTCAAGGCCCTGAGCGCCTTCATCGTCGTCATCCTCTTCTTCATTCTGGGCTTCATCTTGGTCAAGGGCATCGGCGTCATCGACTGGGACTTCCTCACCCTGCCGCCGACAGACGGCATGACCGCCGGCGGCATCTGGCCCGCCATCGTCGGCACCTTCTACCTGATGTTCGGCAGTGCGGCCTTCGCCTTTCCCGTCGGCGTCATGAGCGGCATCTACATGAACGAGTATGCCCCCAAGGGCCGGCTGGTCTCCTTCATCCGCATGATGACCAACAACCTCGCCGGCATTCCCTCTATCGTCTTCGGCCTCTTCGGCATGGCCTTCTTCGTGGGCTTCCTGGGCTTCGGCGACAGTATCTTGGCCGGCTCGCTGACACTCGGCCTGCTGGCGCTGCCCATCGTCATCCGCACCACAGAGGAGGCCTTCAAGGACATCCCCAACAGCTATCGCGAGGGATCGCTGGCCCTCGGCGCCACCAAGGCGCAAACCATCTGGAAGGTGCTCCTGCCGATGGCCATGCCGCGTGTCATGACCGGTCTGATCCTTTCGCTGGGGCGCGTGTCGGGCGAGACAGCGCCGATCCTCTTCACCTGCGCCGCCTACTTCCTGCCCAAGTTGCCACACAGCGTCTTCGACCAGTGCATGGCCCTGCCTTACCACCTCTACGTCGTCGCCACCAGTGGCACCGACATCGAGGCGCAGACTCCCATCGCCTACGGCACAGCCTTCGTGCTCATTGCCATCGTGCTCGTCATGAACCTCCTGGCCAACGGCATTCGCAAGCATTACGAGAAGAAACTCAACACCAAGTGAGGCCAGACAGCCCCCCGGCCTCCTGAACCACAAGTCAACAGCACACACCACATACAGTTATGGATAACAAAATCGAAGCTCGCAACGTGGATTTCTACTATGGTGACTTCCACGCCCTCAAGCATATCACCATCGACATTCCGACCAACGAGGTCGTGGCGTTCATCGGTCCTTCCGGTTGCGGCAAATCGACTTTCCTGCGCCTCTTCAACCGCATGAACGACCTGATCCCCGACACGCACCTTGACGGGCACATCTACATCGACGGCGAAGACATCTATGACCGCTCGGTCAACGTCGACGTGCTCCGGCGCAACGTGGGCATGGTGTTCCAGCGGCCCAACCCGTTTCCGAAGAGCATCTTTGAGAACGTGGCCTATGGCCTGCGCGTCAACGGCATCAAGGACAAGGCCTACATCGAAGAGCGCGTGACGACTGCCCTCAAGGGAGCTGCCCTCTGGGATGAGGTGAAGGACAAGCTCAAGAAGTCGGCCTACGACCTCAGCGGCGGACAGCAGCAGCGCCTCTGCATCGCCCGAGCTATGGCCGTAGAGCCCTCCGTGCTTCTCATGGACGAGCCCGCGTCGGCGCTCGACCCCATCTCGACAGCCAAAATCGAGGAACTCATCTGCGACCTCAGTGGGCAGACCACCATCGTCATCGTCACGCACAGCATGCAGCAGGCTGCCCGCGTCAGCAACAAGACGGCCTTCTTCTACTTGGGCGAGATGGTGGAGTTCGACCAGACCAAGAAGATCTTCACCAACCCCGAGAAGGAGGCCACGCAGAACTATATCACGGGACGCTTCGGCTGATCCCGCTTTTCCCACACTGAACAGCCAATAGATACATTATGGTAAAATTTGTAGAAAACGAACTGCAGACCATCAAGTTGGAGGTCACCGGCATGTGGACGCTCGTACAGCAGCAGCTGGAGAACGCCTACTTCGCAGTCATGAACAACGATAAGGAAATGGCCCGGAACGTCGTGGCACGTGAGAAGCGTGTCAATGCCTTCGAGCTTAAGATCGACAGCGACGTCGAGGACTTCATCGCCCTCTATAATCCTGTCGCCGTTGACCTGCGCTTCGCCTTGGCCATGCTCAACATCAACAACAACCTGGAGCGTATCGGCGACTATGCCGAGAGCATCGCCCGCTTCGTCATACGCACCGAACTGGACAAGGACAGCATGGGGCTCATCTCCAATCTGGGACTGACAGAGATGTACAACATGGTCATCGCCATGCTCTCTGGCACCTTCGAGGCCCTCAAGCACCACGACATCGCCCAGGCCAAGGCTGTCTTCGACAAGGACGACCGCCTCGACGAGCTCAACCACGAGGCCATCGACAAGCTCACCGCCTACGCCACGGCGCACCCCGACAGTGTCCGCCTCTGTCTCGAGATTTCAGGCATCTTCCGCAAGCTCGAACGCGCCGGCGACCACATCAACAACCTCGCTGAGGAAACCATCTACTACATCGACGCCGAGGTGCTCAAGCACCGCAAGAACCGCCTGCAAGCCAGTGCCGACCTGAACGCCGAGGCTGAGGCCGAGGAGGCTCGCTGACACTTGCCGGCTCTTGGCCGCTAAGGCCCAGCTGGGATTTTTTCGGCTCTAACCCAAATCTAATGCCCCATGTTAGAGCTATCCCATGATGGTCTAATGGCCGATTTGGGTTTTAACATAGCTTGCTTTCGGCGCCCGAAAGCATTATCTTTGCAACAGAGGAAAGGGCTATCCGCGTGGATAGCCCTTTCTCGTACCCCATCGTCATTCCCTATTGCCCGTATATGGCGAAAATTGCCCCGGTTTTCGGCGAAACTTCCCTAGGGCTCGGAAAAATTTGCTCCGGGCTAATTCAAATTTGCCCCTTGGAAGTTTCACCGGAGCCTCATTTTAACTCTCCAAATGTGCTCGAAGGTTAAATAGGTTAAGGTGCCGCTGGTGTGAAAGGGGCAAAAAGGTGAAGCGGCGATTGGCGCGGCGTTATATTATGGGCCACCTTGTCATGGGCCGTCGCTGGATGGGTAGGCCTATGCCGGGCCTCACTTGAACACCTGCAGTGCCGGACGTCCTATCCAAGCTTGGGGTTGTCGGAGCCCGAGGATGTAGGCGATGGTGGCGGCGGTGTCGTACTGCATCGTGACCTCGCTGAAGGCACCGCCCTGGCGCACGCCGCGTCCGGCGATGATGAAGGGAATCTCCATCTCTAGCAGCGTCTTGCCGCCGTGCCCCTTGTCCTTGCCGCCATGGTCAGCGGTGAGGATGAAGACTGTGTCGTCGTAGATGCCAGCGCGACGGGTGGCCTCCACGATGCGACCGACGAAGCCGTCGAGACGCGACAGTGTGGCGTAGTATTCAGGAGTGTCATGCCCGGCACTGTGCCCGGTGTGGTCGAGTTGGTCGAAGCAGACGGCCACGAGCATGGGCCGCTTGGCCGTGATGTAGTTGACGGCTTTGTCGCAAAGATCGCTGACGCGGGCCTCGTCAGCCTGTTCGACGTGGCTGATAGCAGCTGTGTCCACCAGATACTTGATGCCCTCCCACTCGAAGAGACAGCCGCTCTCGGCGTTGGGGCGCTGGTCACGCAGAATGCTGAAAATGGTGGGGAAGATGCCGTGCGCGTTGACAGCCATAGAAGGAATCTCAGGGGTGCGCGAGCCCCAAGTGGTGTAGCCGTGCATCTCCGTGCCAGCCCCCATGAACATGGAGGCCCAGTTGATGGCAGAGGCCGAGGGGAGCACGCTGCGGGCATGGAGGGTGTAGCAGCCGCGATCCATGATGGCGCGGATGTTCGGGATTTGTCCGGCCTTGGGCACAGAGTAGGCACCCCAGCCGTCGATGCCGATGAGCACGACGTGTTTGGCCCGGGGACGGACAGCGCTGGCCGTGAGGGCCAGGCAGAGCGTGAGGGCCAGAAGCAGGATTTTTTTCATGGCGATATGTGTGATGGTGATGGTTCTGAACGTACACCCGTGGCGGCCCACGGGACAGTGGTTAAGGCCGCTGTAAAAGTACAAAGAATTATTGGGTTCAAGCCATCTCAGGGCCGCTTTTATCTTTTATGCCCGTTGCGATCTAATGTCCGATTGGGGTAAAAACCGTCAGGCAGGCAGGGGTGGCCTATGTGCCGACAAATTGCTAACTTTGCAACACCGCTAGGCGCAACAGGGCCGACAGTATGCCGCAAAGCCTGGCCAACCAACAGCGTATCAATATGCAAATCATAAAAAGGAACGGGGCCGCCGAGCCCTATGACAGACAGAAAATAGTCGTGGCCATCAGCAAGAGTTTCGCTGAGACCGGCCACGACGTCGCCGAAGCCGCCATTGCCGCCGTCGTCGACGAGGTAGAGGCCATGCTCGCCGCGGACGAGACTGTCCGCAGCGTGGAGCGCATTCAGGACGAGGTGGAGCGTGGCCTCATGGAGCACGGCTGCTACGCCGAGGCCAAGGCTTACATCCTCTACCGCTGGAAGCGCACAGAGCGCCGCAAGGCGCGCGAGCAGATCGCCGAACGCGCCGCGCATGCCGAGGTGGCCGACGTGCTGCGCCGTGCTGAGCGCGACTTCCCCGGCGAGGCCTACAGCGCCACCATTCTGGCCGACAAGTTTGCCGGCTTCTGCAAGAACGATATGAGCGCCGACGAGCGCCTGGCCGCACTCATCAAGGCGGCGGTCGAACTGACGACACCCGAAGCCCCAGACTGGGAGTTCATTGCCGCGCGCCTGCTGGCCTTCCGCATTCACCGTGACCTGCGGCAGCTCGAGGCGCGTATGGGACTGACAGACTTCTATGACAAGCTGCGCCGGCTGACTGATGACGGGCTCTATGGCGATTATATCCTGGCCGCCTACTCGCGTGAGGAGATCTGCCAGGCCGCGAGCTTCATCGCTCCTGAGCGCGACGACCTTTTCAACTATTCAGGCCTCGACCTGCTCTCGAAGCGCTATCTCATGCGCACACACGGCGGAGAGATTGTCGAGGCCGTGCAGGAGATGTATCTCGGCATCGCCCTCCATCTGGCCATGCCCGAGAAGACCGACCGCCTGGGCTGGGTGCGCCGCTTCTACGACATGCTGAGCCGCCTAGAGGTGACGATGGCCACCCCGACGCTCTCCAACGCCCGCAAGCCCTACCACCAGTTGTCGAGCTGCTTCATCGACACCGTTCCCGACAGTCTGGAAGGCATCTACCGCAGTATCGACAACTTCGCCCAGGTCAGTAAGTTCGGTGGCGGCATGGGCCTCTACTTCGGCAAGGTGCGCGCCGCCGGCGGCAACATTCGCGGGTTCAAGGGCGTGGCCGGCGGTGTGGTGCGCTGGATGAAACTCGTCAACGACACCGCCGTCGCCGTCGACCAGTTGGGCATGCGCCAAGGGGCCGTGGCCGTCTATCTCGACGTGTGGCACAAAGACCTGCCCGAGTTCCTGCAGCTCCGCACCAACAACGGCGATGACCGCATGAAAGCCCACGACATCTTTCCCGCTGTCTGCTATCCCGACCTCTTCTGGCGCATGGCGCGGGAGGACATGAACCAGCCCTGGCACCTCTTCTGTCCCAACGAAATCATGACCGTCAAAGGGTACAGCCTCGAAGACTGTTACGGCGAGGAATGGGAACGGCGCTATCTCGACTGTGTCAACGATGCCCGTCTCTCGCGCCGCACCCTGACGATCAAGGACATCGTGCGCTTGGTGCTCCGCTCAGCGGTGGAGACCGGGACGCCGTTCACCTTCAACCGCGACGCCGTCAACCGCATGAATCCCAACGGACACCGCGGCATGATCTACTGCTCGAACCTCTGTACGGAGATCGCGCAGAACATGTCGCCCATCACTCCGGTGTCCACCGAGGTGCGTACGGCCGACGGCGACACCGTGGTCTGCACGACGGTGCGGCCGGGTGACTTCGTGGTCTGCAACCTGGCCAGCCTCTCGCTCGGCCACCTGCCGCTCGAAGACGAGGCGCGGATGCACGAGAAGGTGGCCACTGTCGTCCGTGCCCTCGACAATGTCATCGACCTTAATTTCTACCCCCTGCCCTTCGCCCGCATCACCAACCGGCACTACCGCAGCATCGGCCTCGGCGTCAGCGGCTATCACCATGCCCTCGCCGTGCGCGGCATCCGCTGGGAGAGTGAGGAGCACCTGGCCTTCGTCGACCGTGTCTTTGAGCGCATCAACCGCGCCGCCATTGCTGCCAGCGCAGACCTGGCCGTCGAGAAGGGACGCTACGACTACTTCGAGGGCAGCGACTGGCAGACAGGCGCCTACTTCGCCAAACGAGGCTATGACTCGCCCGAGTGGCAGCGCCTGGCGGACAAAGTGGCCCACACGGGGCTGCGCAACGCCTATCTGTTGGCCATCGCCCCGACGAGCAGCACGAGCATCATCGCCGGTACGACGGCTGGCGTGGATCCGGTCATGCAGCGCTTCTTTCTCGAAGAAAAGAAGGGGGCCATGCTGCCCCGCGTGGCGCCGGCGCTCTCCGACGCCACCTACTGGTACTACAAGGGTGCCTATGTGACCGACCAGGGCTGGAGCATGCGCGCCGCCGGCGTGCGGCAGCGGCACATCGACCAGGCGCAGAGTGTGAACCTCTATGTCACCAACGACTACACCATGCGACAGGTGCTTGACCTCTATATCCTAGCGTGGGAGCAGGGCGTCAAGACCGTCTACTACGTGCGCAGCAAGTCGCTCGAAGTGGAAGAGTGCGAGAGCTGCGCATCCTGACCGCCACCCCGCACCTGCCCAAAGCCTATGCCAAACCATTGATAAGCAGACACACCACATCATGACCACCAAGACCATCAAGACCCTCAAAAAAAATGCCCTCTTCAATCCGGAGGGCGACACAGAGACGCGTCTGCGCCGCATGATCGGCGGCAACACGACCAACCTCAACGACTTCAACAACATGCGCTACCAGTGGGTCAGCGACTGGTACCGCCAGGCGATGAACAATTTCTGGATTCCTGAGGAGATCAACCTCACGCAGGACACCAAGGATTATCCCAACCTCCTGCCCGCCGAGCGCAAGGCCTACGACAAGATACTGAGTTTCCTCGTCTTCCTCGACTCGCTGCAGAGCAACAACCTGCCCTCACTCGGCGAGTACATCACGGCCAACGAGGTGAACCTCTGCCTGCATATCCAGACCTTCCAGGAATGTATCCACAGCCAGAGCTACAGCTACATGCTCGACACCATCTGCAGTCCGGAGGAGCGCAACGACATTCTCTACCAGTGGAAGACGGATGAGCACCTGCTGCGCCGCAACACGTTCATCGGCGACTGCTACAACGACTTCCAGCGGCACCAGGATGGTCTGACACTCATGAAGACGGCCATCGCCAACTTTATCCTCGAAGGCATCTATTTCTACAGTGGGTTCATGTTCTTCTACAACCTGGCCCGCAACGGCAAGATGTCGGGCTCGGCACAGGAAATCCGTTACATCAACCGCGACGAGAACACGCACCTGTGGCTCTTCCGCAACATTATCCTCGAACTCAAAAAAGAGGAGCCCGAACTCTTCACCCCGGAGCACGTCAAGATCTATGAGGCGATGATGCGCGAGGGGGTCGACCAGGAGGTCGCTTGGGGCCGCTACGTCATCGGCGACGACATTCCGGGCCTCAACGGCCAGATGGTGGAAGACTATATCCGCTATCTGGGTAACCTGCGCTGGACGAGCCTGGGCTTCGGCCCGCTCTTCGAAGACAACCGCAAGGAGCCTGACAACATGGGCTGGGTGTCGCAGTATGCCAACGCCAACATGGTGAAGACAGACTTCTTCGAGGCCAAGAGCACAGCCTACGCCAAGAGCACGGCGCTCGTCGACGACCTGTAAGCGGTCGCTCTGGCCCTCATCTGTTGTCCAACCGATGCAAGCCTGATGCAAGACTGAAAAATAGTCGGCAATTTTTGGCCACGCAGTTTGGCCACATCAGATTAAATTCCTAATTTTGCACTCGCAAACAAGCGATGGGTGCCCGTCACCCAGAGACTTGGCGAGATAGCTCAGCTGGTTAGAGCGTCGGATTCATAATCCGAAGGTCAAGGGTTCAAGTCCCTTTCTCGCTACGCGGGCAAGGCTGTGGCTCCTTCGGGAGTCGCAGCCGTTTTTTTGTACTGGCCGCAGCCGGGGTGAGGCAGTGGAAACTAAGCCCCTACAGGCCTTCCGCCGCCACGACAGTCCCAGAAGGGGGTGTCATGGCGGCGGAAGGCCTGTAGGGGCATTGGACAGTCTGCCGGTGGCAGGCTGATGAGTGTGTGCTATTATTCAGCTTCCGTGGCCGGAGCCTCAGCTTCGGCCTGCGGCTCTACGAACTCGTCATAGCCGTTGCTGACCAAGATGTTGTACCACTGGATGAGTTTCTTGATGTCCGTGTTGTAGACGCGGTCACGGTCATAATTGGGCAATACAGCCGCCATGAACTCTGCGAGCTCAGCCGGCGTGGCGTGCTTATAGTCGAGAGAGACTTCCTTACCGCCCTCCTTCTGCCTGATGGCGTCGAAAATCTCCATGAGGGGCTTGTCCTCCTCGTCGGTGTACATGGAGACATCGTTGAGCGAGGTGACGCGGTCGCGGATGCCGGCGGGCACACGCTTCTTCTCGGGTGAGATGGTTTCGACGATAAGCATGTTGCGTCCCTGCGATACGACGCGGAACAGCCCCGGCTTGCCGGAGATGGCGATAATGGTATCCTTCATTTTTTTCGAGTTAGAATTGCGGTCACAAAGTTAGCGCTTTCGCATGGCATGCCGCCGCTATGACAAACTAATTTATCTTAACCCCTAAGCGTGTGGAGGCTGCCTGGCGATTGGGCGGCGAGCAGTCTGGCCAGGTCTTCGGCCAGGTGCGGTTCACTGTCATTGCGCAGGCAATAGTCCGCACGGGCTATTTTCTCAGCCTCTGGGAGCTGGAGCTTCATCCAGGCGCGTGCCTTCTCAGCGCTGACACGGTCGCGCGCCATGACACGCTGTAGACGGAGCGTTTCGGGAACAACGACGACCGCCACGTCGTCGACCAGACGGTCGAAGCCCGACTCGAAGAGCAGGGCGCACTCCATGAAGACGCGGGTGGCGGTCTGGACACTGGCCCATGCGGCGAAAGCGTCGGCCACACGGGGGTGGACGATGGCGTCGACGTGGGCCGCCTGTGCCCGGTTCGCGCAGATATAGGCCGCCAGAGCGGCTTTCACCAGCTGGCCGCCACTGTCGTAGACGGCATCGCCGACCAAGGCCCGCAGTGCCTGCTTCACGGCTGTGTCCGTGCGGATGATGCGCTTGGCCTCGGCGTCACAGTAGAACACGGGGAACCCCGCGGCCTCAAGGCGGCGGCACACATAGCTCTTGCCACTCCCGATGCCGCCCGTGATGGCCGTGCGCCAGACGGTTGCGGCCCTATCGGCGGTTTGTTTCGAGGACATATTCCACTTCATCGGATAAGAGGCGGACGTGGCTGACGGCGGCGGGCACATCGCGCAACTCCAGCCGGCAGCGGGTGCTGCCGTCGAGCGGCAGGTTGCGGTAGTCCACGACGACGGTGAACTGCTCCGGCTTGATGCTGCGGTAGAGCGACATGCTGACCTGGAAAGCCACCTCCACTTGTGTGGGGAATGTGCGCAGCTGGATGTCATCGGGGAAATTCTCCCCCTGAATGTTGACTTCGAATTTCTTTTCGACCAGCCGGTCTACGCCATAGGTCAGCCTGACATCAGCGGGGGTGAACTTCACACCCCGTTTGGCGATGATGTGCACCTGTGTGGTGGTGGTGCGGGCCAGTTCGCGCAGGTTGTCGGTGCGGACGTAGACCGCGCGAATGGTGTCGAGCAGGGCGTTGGCGGCAAAGACGGTGATGGAGTCGGGCGTGAGGCGATGGCCGGTGATGGTGTAGCCGGACGCCGCCGTCGGCTGTCCGATGATTTTCACCGGCACGCGCTTGGAGCGCCCATGGTTGTAGTAGAGCTCCAGCGTGTCGGGCTTGAGGCCTATCACCTGTGTGCCTTGTGCCAGTCGCGGCCGTATCTGCCGCAGGATGTCGGCAGCGAGGTAGCGCACGTAGCCCTCAGTGCCGGTGAAGGCCGAGGCGTCGATGACGAAGGGGCGCAGCTGCTCGCCATACATATAGTTGAGCAACGTTACGCCACGGTCTTTGAGCGTCAGCCGGACAGCCGCCGGCACGTCGCTGGTGACGACAACGCCGCGCGGCAACCCCTTGATCTCGATGGGCACCTCGAACTCGTGCTCGTACACCTCGTTGAGCGTCTGGAAGAGCCAGAAGGCGGTGGAGAGGGCCAAGAAGAAGAGGAAGACGAGAAACTGCTTGTTCCACAGGCGGCAGAGCGCCCGTCGGAGATAGTTGAGAATATTCGTCATAGCGGTTAGCCTCTGCTGGGTGATGGGTGGTTATATATTATCCCAAATCTAATGACCGATTGGGGATAACAATGAATGCCGCAGCCCCGACGAGGGCTTGGTGGCCTCTCGTCCGGCTTCGGCATGTCACGGTGTCTGTGTGCGGTGCGTTCCCGTCCTGTCCGGCGCGTGATCAGCGCTGGGGCTGGGCGGCGGCGCTGCGGGGCACGATGGCGCTCTTCTCGAATGTCACCTTGGTGCCTGTGGCGATCTCGATGACAACGGTGTTGTCGCTATCGTTGATGCTCTTGATCGTGCCATGCACGCCGCCAATCGTGACCACGTCTTGGCCCGGCTGGAGGTTGTTGCGGTATTTCTGGATTTCCTTGTTCCGCTTGCTTTGCGGGCGTATCATGAAGAAGTAGACGATGGCGAAGAGCACTACCATCATGCCGATGGTGGGGAGCATACTGGGCTGTTCGCCGGTGGCTTGCAACATTGAAAACATCAGGTTGATCATGCTGTCGTGTGTGTTAGGGGAAATGGGGTTGGTGGGTGACGAGGAGTGGTTTTATTTCAGTATCCGGCCCTCCTCTTTGAGCCGGCGTACGATGCCGCTGAGCAGGCCGTTCAGGTAAGACGAGCTGCGTGGCGTGCTGTAGAACTTGGCGATGTCGAGGTACTCGTTGAAGGTCACATTGAGCGGAATGCTCGGGAACGCCAGAATCTCGGCAATGGCAATCTGCGCGATGATGACGTCCATGAAGGCCAAGCGCTTGAACTCCCAGTTGCGGCAGTTCTCACGAATGAGGTCACGGGCCATCGCCCCCTGGGTGAGCGCGGTGCGGAAGAGCCGCATGGCAAACTGGCGGTCGTCGTCACTGGCGAACTCGGGCAGGAGCGGCTGGTCGGGGGTGGACTCGGGGGTGAAGCGCTTGATTGTCTTAAGCACGAAGGAGTCCACGATGTCCTTGTCATCGTTCCAATAGAGGCTGTGCTCCTCCAGAAGGCTGTCGAAGTCCCCGTTGTCGCAGACATAGGTCTTGTAGAGCTTGCGGATGACCTCGCGGTCGGCCTCATAGGAGAAGTCCTCCTTGGCCAGGTACATCTGGAAAGTGTCGCTCTCCAGCATCTGCGTATAGAGTTTCTTGATCAGCGGCTCCTCGTCGAGCCAGTCGGCCTTCTGGTTCTCCCGGTAGTAAATGAGCGCCTTGTTGGCAGCGAGCTGTGCCAGAAGGAGGTTGGCAGCGAAGCGTCCGTCTGGTGTCGTGCCCGTCACGCGCGTTCCCAGGCGCTTGCTTCTTGCGATGATGCTACTGTCCTTACGCTCAGCGAGGTCGCGGAGATCCACGAGGAGCGTCAGGAGATACTTATACAAGTCATAAGCCTTCCCGAGGCTGAACATGAATTCCTTCTCGGCCATCTCAATGGTCTTACCTTCATTCTGATAGTAGGCATAAACGAGCTGAACCACTTTCAGCCTGATCAGTTCTCTATTAATCATAGTGCTATTGGCTACTGCCTTAATTCAGGTGCAAAGATAGTGCAAACGTGTGGATTGTGAAAGCAAATGCAGGTTTTGTTTATCAATCGGCAGGAGTGTGGATGGCAACTGCGCCTGCCCCTGTCTCTGGCAAGACGGCGGGCAGGCGCAGCGCATGATGGGTCAGAAGTCGAAGTCCAGTCTGAAGTCGCTTGCGGGCTTGCGTTCAAAGTCGTCTTCAGGTTCGTCTCCGGGGGCGGTGTCGGCCGGAATCTGGCCGTCGCTGAAGTATTCGTTGGCCAGACCGCTGCGCGACGCTTCCTTGCTGGCGTAGTCGGCGGCTGCGGTGAAGGCCTCGGCAAACTTGTCGATGTCCTCACGGTAGAGGAAAATCTTGTGTTTCTCGAAGACGGGGTGTCCATCGTCCTCTCCACTGAAGATGCGCTTGCTCTCTGTGATGGAGAGGTAGAACTCGCCGTAGCGGTCTTTCTTGACGTCAACGTAGTAGACGCGCTTTCCCGCCTTGACCGTCTTGGAATAGAGAATGTCATTCTCGTTTTTTCTCTTCATCTGTTCTTCCATAGTTCAGTCACTTTCTTTGGTCCGACAATACGTTGTGGCGATGGGCTATCCTGTCGCCTGCAAGCAGTGGCCGCAGGCGGGAAAACCCCTGTGCCTTGACCACAAAGTTCGCCCCATTTTCCGAATGGGCCAAACGAAATGGGTCAAAAAATCCTTGTCACACGGCCACCGGTGGCGGATTTAATGTTTTTTGCGGGAATGTGCCGGTCTGTCATGGCCCAGGTTTCTGTCTTTTCGGCGGCGGGCTGGCCCACGAATGTGGCG
>OIYP01000832.1_pt1 | contig 18259 bp, 15 predicted proteins | sample 1588261 | NCBI WGS metagenome assembly OIYP01 (sample SAMN03283293) | human gut metagenome | biome: human-associated habitat; material: feces | host: Homo sapiens | place: Peru | collected 2012
GTTTTTGTGGTGACAGGAGTACTTTAAATAATCAAAGTGGTGTTGGAACAGGCACAGTTTCAACATATTACAAAGGATATTTGAGAGTAAGTACTAGCACACCAAGTTTGAAGTGCGAAAATTCTAGTGATTACTACTCCGTTAGTAGTGCATCAAGTGGTAATAAAGCTCTAACTTATCCAATAGGCTTAATAACAGCAGATGAAGTATTACTTGCTGGTTCAAGTGGTGGCGTCTTTGATGGAGCTTATAATTATCAGAAATCTACCCCTAATGCTTATTTAACAATAGGCCAATATTTTTGGACAATGACACCAGCTGGTTATTATAACCCCTTTAGCAGTACTAACTGGCGTTCGCATGTATTCGGTGTACACACGTCGGGTCTTATCGATGACTATGATACTGATGGTACCGCTGGGCTACGTCCAGTAATAAATTTAAAGAGTACTTTAAAATTTACAGGTGATGGTACTAAAAATAATCCATATATTCCAAGTTAATAGAAAAAAATAATAAAAAAATGTTAAAAAGTACTTGTTTCGACAAGATATGCACATTTAATGCTATATAATAGGTCGCGAACCTTTAGTTGTTGGACGTCCTCTAGAAGGAGGATTAGTGTGAAAAAGGATACAGAAATCTGTATGCTCTTGCTACTAATATTTTTGTTGATTATGATCATATTAATTTTAGTTTCCAAACTATTTTTAATCTCTTTTCTATAATTAAAAAAATCGTCTAAACAAAAAGTTTAGACGTCCATAAGAAATAATCGAGGACGTCTAGCTCATCAAAACTAGAGGTTCTCTTTTTTTATTATATGAGAATTCTCTCACTAAATACATATTAACATAAAAATAATGATAGTACAAATAAAAATTTCTAAATTGTAACATAGTTGTAACTTTATATAATGTATAATTAATATGTAAGTTTGAAAGGAGAATATTTATGGAAATATTAAAAGTTGAAAACTTAACAAAAATATATGGTAAAAACTCTACTGAAGTTAAAGCCTTAGACAATGTCTCTTTTAGTGTTAATAAAGGAGAATTTCTAGCAATAGTGGGTGCCTCTGGTTCCGGAAAATCAACACTTTTGCATCTTTTAGGTGGTGTGGATAAACCAACAAGTGGTAAAGTTTTTATTGAAGGCCAAGACATTTATAGTTTTAATGAAGATAAACTAGCCATCTTTAGAAGAAGACAAATTGGCTTAATATATCAATTTTACAATTTAATACCCATATTAAATGTCACTGAAAATATAACATTACCACTAGATCTTGATAATAGAGCAGCGGATCAAGAAGAATTAACTAATTTAATTAAGCTTTTAGGTTTAGAAAAAAGAACTAATCACTTACCAAATGAATTATCCGGTGGTCAACAACAACGTGTATCTATTGGACGTGCCTTAATTACTCATCCGGCCATTATTTTAGCCGATGAACCAACTGGCAATCTTGATTCTAAATCTAGTGATGAAATAATGAATTTATTAAAAAAGTCTAATAAAGAATTTAAACAAACTATCATAATGATTACCCATAATATGGAATTAGCCAAATGTGCCGATCGCATTATTGAAATAGAAGATGGTAAAATTAGCAGGTGTTCAAAATGAAAATACTAAAAAAACTCACTTATAAAAACCTAGCTTTAAATAAAAAAAGAACCATAGTAACAATTATAGGTATCATTCTATCAGTTGCGTTAATAACTGCTGTTTCTTCCGTCTACATGAGTGGTATTTCCTCACTAATTCTTTTCGCTAAAAATGAAAAAGGTGATTATCATTTATCCTTAAAAGAACTAAAAAAAGAAGATATAAACAATTTAAAAGTTAATCGAGCCATCGATAATATTTATCTTACAAGCGAAATAGGTTATGCTAAAGTAGATAGTAAAAATGCCGATAAACCCTATGCAAGAATTGTAGCCTTTGATAGTAATGCTCTAGAAAATATGGGCCTAACTCTAACAGAAGGAAGAATGCCTACTAAAGATGATGAAATACTTATTACTACTCATTTAAAAAATAATGGACGCGTTAACTATTCAGTTGGTGATAAAATAACTCTTGATATCGGTAAAAGAGTAAGTATAGATAACTCTCCGTTAAATATCGATAACTCTTATCAAAGTTCTGAAGAAAAAATAATTGATACTGTAAGTAAGACATATACCATAGTTGGCCGTATAGAAAGACCATCTACAACTATTGAGCCATACTACGCCGCTGGGTATACCATGCTTACTTACCTAGATAACTTAGAAAATAAAAACGTAACTGGTTATATCAAATTAAACCAAAAGGGAAGAAAAGACCCTTATAAATATATTGCGAATATCCTAAACATTGATGAAACCAAACTAAAAAGATTTTATAATGCCTTAGACATGAGCGAAGATGAAATAAGTACAATTACCAATGAATTAAATAACTCTAAATATAAGCTTGATAGTATTAATGACTACTTAATCGGGTTAGAAACCGACCCAATTAAATCTAGTGGCATTCGTAGTCTTGGTGCCGTCGTTATAATTGTTTTAATCATTATTGTTGTTACCAGTGTCTTTTGTATTAAAAATAGTTTTGACATTTCAATAACTGAAAAAAATAAACAATATGGTATGTTAAGAAGTGTTGGAGCAACCAAAAAACAAATCAGACAAAATGTCTTATATGAAGGTTTTATATTAGGACTTATTGGTATTCCTCTTGGTATATTATGTGGATTATTAGCTACTTACTTATTAGTCCTTATTAGTAATTTTCTATTAAGTGATATGTTAACAGCTGGATTAAAACTTGTCTTTAAAATATCTTATGTGGCTCTTGCGTTGGCAGTCATATTAGGTATTATAACAATTTATTTATCATCTTTAAAAAGTATGTTAAAGGCTAGTAAAAATCCTCCTATCTCTTCTATTCGTAACAGTGCTAACATAAAATTAAAAAGCAAAAAAATGCATACACCAAAAATGATTAAAAAAATCTTTGGCATCGGAGGTGTCATCTCTTACAAAAATCTAAAAAGAAATAAAAAAGCCTATCGTACAACTACCGTTTCTTTAGTCTTATCAGTTGCTGTTTTCATAGCCTTATTTAGCTTTATGACTATGGGTAGTGATGCTCTAAAAAAAGAAATAACTTTAAACGATTACAACATGAGTTTAACCATTTCTAATAAAGAAACTAATGCATTAAATGAAATCGCATCTATCAAAGAAATAACTGATTATTCTATTATAACCAAAAAAACTTCTTATATTAAAAATGCTAACTATAATAAAGAATATACCTCTTTTCTTAATTGGAATGAAGAAACTATTAAAAATAATAAGGATGCTTACTTAACTGTTGTATCAATTGGTGATATTCCTTTTCAAAAATACTTAAATAGTCTAGGTATTACTAGTAACCCTTCTGAGTCAGTTATATTAATGGATTATTCTTGGGTTTCTAATAGTGGAACTGATAAGTACTTAGAAACATTTAACTATAAAGACAAAGATAAAATAACTTTACAAATTAATTCCAACGAAGAAAAAGAATATACCATAACAAAAGTAACTAATAAGCCACCATTTGGTTTAAAAAATTATTATTGTGATCTTTTGATTGTTAGTGATAAATTTTTAAGTACTATAGAATCTTCTAATACAGATCCAGTTACTATGTATATGCTAGTAGATAATGATTCTTTAGTTACCGAACAAATAGAAAAAATATTAGATAATACTTCATATGACTTATATAACCAAAATGAAAACTACAAAGTTGTTAAAAACTTTTATATTTTAATATCTATCTTTCTTTATGGCTTTATTATTGTTATTTCTTTAATTGGTGTTACCAATATCTTTAATACTATTACAACTAATATGGAACTAAGACGACAAGAATTTGCCATGTTAAAATCTATTGGTATGACTAAAAAAGAATTTAAAAGAATGATTTATTTAGAAACACTTTTCATGGGTATAAAATCACTGATACTTGGAGTGTCACTAGGATTAATGTTATCTTATTTAATATATAACTATTTAGGTAAACAAAATGGTTTTCCATATACGTTGCCAACTATTAGTATTATAATAAGTATCTTAGTTGTATTCTTACTATTATTTATTTTAATGCGTTATTCCATGAATAAAATAAACAAACAAAATATTATTGAAACCATTAGAAATGAAAATATATAAGAAAAGAAAGCCATTTACAACCATTATTTATGTTAGTATAATCTAACTATAATTATTTATAAAGAGGTGAGTTTATGCACATTTTATTAATAGAAGACAATACATCTATTATAGAAAGCTTAAGTTATTCTCTAAGCAAAGCAGGTTATATAATAGACTATACTAAAAGCATTAAAGAAACAGAAAAATATTTAAGTATTAAAACTCCTAATATAATATTACTTGATGTAACATTGCCAGATGGCACAGGCTTCTCTTTGTATGCTAATACGATTAAGGAACAACAAATTCCTACCATCTTCCTAACTGCAAAAGATAGTGAAAACGATATTGTAAAAGGCTTAAAACTAGGTGCTGAAGACTACATAACAAAACCTTTTAAAACCCTTGAACTAATAACGAGAATAGATAAAGTTTTATCACGTTTTAAAAGTACAAATACTATAATAATTAAGGATATTACTTATGATAAAAATAAAATGCAAATATATAAAAATAAAGAGTGTATTTCTTTAACTCCATTAGAAATAAAAATAGTTGATCTATTGTTTTTAAATATTAATAAAACTGTTAGTCGTGCTAAAATAATCGATTTAATTTGGGAGTACACTGGTAATGATGTTGATGATCACACTGTTACTGTTTACTTAAAAAGAATTAGAGAAAAATTAGATACCAACATTATAAAAACAATTAAGGGTATCGGTTATATGGTGGAACAATGAAAAACAATCAAAAATTAAAACTAACTTATATTTCTCTAATTATTATATTTTTAATATTAAGCCTATACTTTACATATCAAACATACTTAAAATATAATACTAACTATAACATTACTATAAATAATATAATAACAAATATCAAAGAAAAATATCCCAATGTTACTGAAGAAGAAATAATAAAAATATTAAACGATGAAAATATCACACTTAAAGATAATTTAAAGTCTTATAATATTGATATAAAAAAAGAAGCATCTATTAAATCTAATACCAAAATACTAAGTATTTCTCTTTTAACTGTTTCTTTAATTATAATTACTCTATCAATAACTATTATTACTATTAATTATATCAATAATAAAAAACAACTAAAAAAATTAAAAGAAATAGAAAGAGATATCCAAAAAATAAATAAAGGTAATTATGAACTAGATATGTCTACTTATAAAGAAAATGATTTTTCTATTCTAAAAAGTGAAATTTATAAAACAATGGTTTCCCTAAAAGAAGCAACAATTAATTTAGATAATGATAAATTAAAACTAAAAACGTCCCTTGAAGACATATCCCATCAGTTAAAAACACCTCTTACATCCATAATGCTATCTTTAGATAATTTAGGGTATGATAAAATAACTAAAGAAGAGTATAAAAGATTTCTAGAGATTATTAAACATAATACCGAAAACATGAATTTCCTAATCCATTCTCTTTTAAAATTATCTATGTTTGATACTAATACTGTCATTTTTAATAATGAAGAAAACTCATTAATAGATATCATTAAGTCTTCTATTAAAGATACAGAAAATTTAATAGATTTAAAAGATATTACTTTAATAACTAATTTTCCTAATGAAGACATTTCTCTTTTATGTGATAAACATTGGCAAAAAGAAGCTATAACTAATATTTTGAAAAACGCTGTTGAACACGCTAAAGAAAAAGTTTATATAACCATTCATAAAAACAAAATGTTTTACGAAATAGACATATCTAATGATGGTGATAAAATTGCTTCTGAAGATTTACCTAATATTTTCAAAAGATTTTATAAGGGTAAAAATAATACTAAGGAAAGCGTTGGTATAGGCTTATCTCTTGCTAAAGAAATAGTTTCTAAAAACGATGGTACTATTGAGCTAACCACTACTGATAACCTTACAACTTTTAAAATAAAGTATTGGTTCTTTAATTATTAATTAGAACAAAAAAGCAAAAGTTCTTTCGATGAAATGAAATAATTTTCTTCAAAAAATAACATATAAAATAGTAACGAAATTCACTTATTGATAATTAGTTACTATTTTTTTATTTTATAAATATAGTAACTTATTTAAAATATAAGCATCTATATTTAATTCTTTGACACTACCTTTTAAAACACACATTGCTAAAATATAATAATTTGGTTATAATAAAAGAGAAAGATAAAGGGGTGTTACTTTATGAAAAAGTGTTTACAAAATACTGACGTATTAAATAAAAGGGTACTCTTAAGAGTTGATTATAATGTTCCTATTAAAGATGGTAAAATATTAGATGATTCTAAGATAAAGGCTACTTTAGAAACAATATGTTACTTATTAAGTGAAAATTGTAAAATTATTATCTTAAGTCATTTAGGTAAAATAAAGACAGAAAGTGATAAATCTAAATATTCTTTAAAAATAGTTGCTGAAAGACTAAAAGAACTATTAGACAAAGAGGTTTACTTTTCTCATGAAAACTTTGGTGTACCAGTAGTAGACCGAGTTAATGCCTTAAATAGTGGCGAAATACTTATGCTTGAAAACACTAGATTTTTAGATGTTCCAGGTAATTTAGAAAGTGGCTGTGACCCACAGTTAAGTATGTTTTTCGCAAGTCTTGCCGACGTCTTTGTTTCGGAAGCATTTGGCACAGCCCATAGACGCCACGCCTCAAACTATGGTGTTACTAAATATATGGAAAGTTGTATTGGCTTTTTAATGCAAAAAGAAATAGGTATGTTAAATAGACTAGTTATCCATCCCATTCATCCTTTTACAGTCATAATGGGTGGGGCTAAAATAGATGATAAATTAGAATTATTAGAAAAACTATTACCCAAATGTGAACATTTATTACTAGGTGGTGGCCTTGCTAATACCTGTTTAAAGGCCTTAGGATTTTCAGTAGGCTCATCTCTTTCTTCTAATAACTATAAAACAATTAAAACAGTTCAAGATATGCTCTTAAAATATAAAGATAAAATAATGCTTCCATTAGATGCCATCGTTGGTATTTCCTATGATAAAGACTATATAAAATATAAAATGATTAATGAAATCGAACCAAATGAAATCATTTTAGATATAGGCGTAAAAACATTAGAAAAATATAAAACAGTTATTAATAATTCTGAAACAATTTTTCTAAATGGTACAGTTGGTATGTATGAAAATATGCGTTTTGCTAATGGAACAAAAGAACTATTAAATATAATAACTAGTTCTAATGCAATCACTGTTGCCGGAGGTGGCGATGCAGCTTCTAGTGCTTATAATTTTGGCTGTGGCTATAAATTTACCTATATTTCTAGTGGTGGAGGGGCAACACTTGAATATTTAGCCACCGAAACCCTTCCAGCCCTAGATAACATTAGTGAGGAGGACGATAATATTGAAACCCTTGATCTGTAATTTAAAAATGAGTTTTAATGTACAAGAAATACTAAAATATAAAGAAGAACTAAATAAGATAGAATATGATAACCTAATTATTTGTCCTTCATATATATATTTAACTCTTATGCACTCATCTAACTATAAAGTGTGTGCGCAAGACATATCTAAGTATAGTGATGCTTCTCATACTGGTGAAGTTTCTGCAAAATCTCTAAAAAGTATTGATGTTAATATGACTCTAATTGGCCATGCTGACCGACACGATTCTTATGAAAGTAAAGTTGAAAAAATAAAAATGGCTTTAAAAGAAAATATGAAAGCGTATGTCATATTAAGTGATAAAGAAACAGACTATAACTATCAGTACACATCTACTAAACTTTTAAACCAAATAAGGGGGATTTTATCTAAAGTTCCTGCAAGTAAATATAAAAATATCACATTTATTTATGAACCGAGTTGGTTAATAGGTCAAAACAAGCCCTTATTATTAAGTGATACAGAAAACATTTTAAGATTTATGAAACAAGAACTAAAAGAAGATTATCATCATGATTTTCCATTTTACTATGGTGGTGGTTTAACTTTAGATACTATAAATAATTATTATTTTAGTAAAGATATAGATGGTTTATTACTTGGGTCATTATCCAAAGACATTAAAAACGTCATAAAAAACATTGAAAAAAAGAAAAATTCGAGTTTATTCGACAAAACTATACAAAACTAGACACCATTCGACAAAATCTCCTATGGTAATTCGACTAAATATTTGGTACGATATAATCACGTAGTTGTATTAGAGGTACTAGAAAAAGGAGAACAAAAATGAAAACCAAAATTAATGCATTAGTAGTAGATGACAGTATGGAATTTACGAGTAGTGTAGAAAAGTATTTCAAAGACAACGTATCAATTGACATAGTAAATGTCATTAGCGATGGCAGTGAGGTAATAAACTATTTGCAAAATGGTAATGAAAGCATTGACATCATTCTTCTTGATTTAATTTTACCGGGCAAAGATGGCTTAGAAATTTTAGAAGATTTAAAAGAGCAAAAAATTAACAAACCAGTAATTGTATTATCAAGTTATCAAAAAGATTATGCCATTCGTATGACTAAAAATTGTCGAGTTGACTATTTTATGATTAAACCAGTAAACTTACCAACTTTAGAAAAAAGAATCAAATCTATTGTTAGTGCTGAAAAATCACCTGTTAAAGAATTAAATGTAACTGAAGAAAATGAACTAGAGGTAACTGAACTATTACATTATCTTGGTGTTCCATCTCAGCTTAAAGGTTATGCGTACTTAAGAGAAGGAATACTTATGCTTTACAGATCTGCTGGTGTCACAAGTGGTATTACTAAACAAGTATATCCTGCAATTGCAAACCTTTATAATACAACCCCATCACGGGTAGAAAGAGCCATTCGCCATGCGATTGAAATAAGTTGGAATAGAGCCGATTATGAAATGATGAATAAAATATTCGGCCATAGTATAGACTATGACAGAGCCAAACCTACTAATTCAGAATTTATGATGACTTTGTCTGATGCCTTACGTTTAAAACAAATTGTCTTTTCATAATAAGCACGTCTAGCACGTGTTTTATGCTAAAAAATTAATAGAATGTTTTTACTGAATCATATAATTTGTTATTCTTAATTAAGAAAATATAAATAGATATTATTTTAAATATGATATTGTATCCGTAGTTTCATTTATATATGAGAATAAAAATTTAGCTTGTAATCCTTATGATAGAAAAGGTAAAAGTTGTTAAGACACCATATAATTACGACGCAGTATTGTCACAGTACTGCGTCATTTTGATTAATAATGGTAAATAAATCACCAGGTGGCGAGTTTATTTGGCATTACATAATTTGATTGGGCATTAAGACGGCCGTATTTAAACGATTGATTTAGTATTTATCTAGAACGATATTAAATGAAAAATAGTGTTTATTTAAGGAATAAATGCTGTTTTTTTAGAATTGAAAAACAAAAAAATTACAAAATACCCAACAAAAACCAGAAATAATATAGGTGTTTTATGAATCACAAAAAAGGCTTTATTTAATTTATAAAATGTATATAATATAAGTAGCACTTTAATTGTGATTTGTTTTGAACGACATATATACTAAACTCAAGTGCTTTTTTTATAAATAAAAATTTACTCAAAACCAAAGACTTTTCGTCAGAAATTTGGTACAATAAACAATAGTTAGGAGGTTTAAATTATGAATGAAAAAGATTTAGATTCAAGTGTTAATGAATATGAAAAACAATATAAATCTAGTAATTACATAAAACAATTACAATGGGATATGGCTATTGGACTTCAAGAAGTAGATAATTTAAAGCCTTCTAAATATTTAGAAAAATTATTAGAGGAAGAAGTAGAAGGTCATTTAACAATAGAAGAAGTAGAAAAAGAATTAAAAAATTATTACATTGAAAAAGAAAATAAAAACGAAGTAAATCATAATGAATTAGAATGTGACTTTGTATCTACTAGAATAGTTGAACTATTGAGTATTGATGATTTTGATTTATCAGTTGATTATTTAAAATATGTTCATAAGTTTTTATTTCAAGATGTTTATGAGTTCGCTGGTGAATTTAGAAAAATAGATTTTTCTAAACATGAAAAAATACTTAATAATGATTCTGTTGCATATGGTGATTGTAATACCTTAATCGAATCATTAGAATATGATATATCGAAAGAATTAGAAAAAACTATAAAGAAATGAATATAGTTGAAGTTATTAATAATATAACTAAATTTTCCTCTAATATATGGCAAGTACATCCTTTTAGAGGAGGTAATACTAGAACAACTGCTTTATTTATTGAAAAGTATTTAATTAGTTTAGGCTATAACGTAGATAATACTTTATTTAAAGACAAATCAGTATATTTTAGAAATGCACTAGTTAGAAGTAATTATTTTAATAATTATTTAAATATAAAAGAAGATAATAGTTATTTAATTAAATTTTATGAAAATTTGTTATTAGGTAAAAATAATAATTTACATTCAAAAGATTTAATTGTAGAAGAATTATTTGATAAAAAGTAATTAATCTATTTAGACATATTAGTTATGCGAGGAAAAAGTAGAAATACTTTTGCAAGGGCACTGTCATTTTTGATGGAGCCCTATTTTTCTTTTTGTTATATGATATTATGATTATAATTTATTATAAAATTTTTTAGGAGTACTATCATTTTTTGAGAGTACTTCATTTTTTCGTTTATAGGTAAATATTGCCTGTTAAAAAATATAAGTATGGTGTAATAGTATATAGAAAAGGAGATGAATTCCTATGAAATGTACTTTAATGAATAAAAATAAAGAAGTAATGTTAACAGAATATGATTTTGCAACAGGAGTATTTACTAATATTTATAATGTTTATAATATTGATTATGCTCCATATATTTTAAAAAGTTTTTATAAAAATGAAGATGTTAATGATACTTCTTTAAGAACTAATTTAAGTGAATGGTTTAAAGGAAGATGAATACCTTATTGGCGAGACAAGTTAGACTTGTTGCTACACGGACTTAATCTTAATGCCACATGTGAATTATTAGATAAAGCATTTGGTCTATCCTTATCAGAACAGTATTGGCTAAAAACAGAAAAATCTAATATTAAATATGAAGATATTAATTTTTTTGATAATGACTTTGATTATGCTGAATTTATGGAAGCATCACTTTCAAAAAATGGTAAGATGATTCATTAATGCTACATTTTTAAAAACACCTAATAATACAACAGATGGTATGCTAAAAAAAGCCTGGATTATTGAAAATGGTACAAGATACTTATTAAAAGGTGGATATAAGAATGAAACATTACAACCATTTAATGAAGTATTAGCAAGTGAGATATGTGAGTGTTTAGGATTTGATCATGTAGAATACACATTAGATACTTATAAAGACATGGTTGTATCAAAATGTCCTTGTTTCATAACAAAAGATACAGAACTAATTACTTGTAATCAAATAAGAAATAATATGAAAAAGCATAATAGTATAGAGGGTTATGAACAATATATTAAAAAACTTGAATCTGAAGGAATAAAAGATGCAAGAGAAAAAATAGAAAATATGTATATTTTAGATTTTTTAACTATGAACGAAGATAGACATATAAATAATTTCGGTATAATAAGAGACGTTAATACTTTAAAATGGTTAGATATAGCCCCAATATTTGATAATGGTCAAAGTTTAAATATTGAATATTATGATGAAGAAGAAATGCACATTTCTGGTGAATGTAAACTATTTTATGAAATTAAACCATTTTATGAAATAATTAAAGTACTAGAAAACATAAAAAGAATTGATGCTACTAAATTAGATGATATTCCAAAGTGGTTCGATAATTTATTGCATGATTACCAAAATATAACTGGGTACTCAGATAATAGAATTAATAAATTATGCATTTTATTAAATAGACAAATAAATAAATTGAAGAAATTAATTCAAAATAGTTAAAAACTAAAATTAATTTCTTTTTTTTCTTTATTATTACTATGTGATTTTAATATTTGTTTATTTATTTTTTAATTAGTGCTAAAATACTTACAGGTGATATTTATGAAAAAAGTATTAACAGTTGTACTAGATGGCTACGGATGGAGTGATAATACACTTGGTAACGCAGTAAAAATGGCTCCACCCAATAATTTTTTAGAGTTATTAAATACTTATCCCCATACTCTTCTAAAAGCAAGTGAAGAAGCTGTAGGATTAGAACCAGGTCAGTTTGGTAATAGTGAGGTTGGCCACATGACAATTGGTGCTGGTCGTAAAATTTTACAAAGCATTAATTTAATTAGAAACTTTTTGGATAGTGATACCATGGAAAATGAAAATTTCACAAGTATGCTAGACAAAGTTATGGGTGGCGCAAATCTTCACATAATGGGTTTGTTAAGTGATGGCAAAGTTCATTCGAGTTTTGATCACTTCTTAAAGCTAACAGACGTTTTAAAAGCAAATGGCATTAAAGGTGTAACATACCATGTTATAAGTGATGGCCGAGATACAGATACGCATTCATTATACACATACGTATCAGAGTTAGAAACTAAACTAAAAGAAACAGGCGTTGGCAAAATTGGTTCCATTTGTGGTAGATACTACGCTATGGATAGAGATAAAAATTGGGACAGAACAAAAAAATACTATGATTTAATAACTAAAGGCGAAGGCTTCGCGGCTCCCAATATCCCAGTTATGATTCAAAAATGTTATGAAAAAGGTATTACTGATGAATTTTTGCCACCAATAAAAACTAAAGATTATAAAGCCATTAAAGATGGAGATGTCATAATCTGGATGAATTATCGTACAGATCGTGCCAAACAAATTATGTCATGTTTTGCTACACCAAATTTTATGGACATGCAAGTTATTTCCATGCCTAACATAAGTACATACTCATTCTTACCAATTGACCCTAAAATAAAAACTAAAAACTTTCTAGTAAGAGAAACAATAAATAACCCATTAGGTGTTTATCTATCCGAACTTGGTCTTACCCAAGCAAGAATTGCTGAAACAGAAAAATACGCCCATGTTACTTATTTCTTTGATGGCGAAAGTAATGCCTCATTAGAAGGATGCCAAAAATATTTAATCCCGTCACCTAAAGTTGCTACCTATGATATGCAACCAGAAATGAGTGCAGTTGAAGTAACCAAAAAATGTGTTCAATGTATGGAAAAAGATGTTGATTTTATCTTCCTTAATTTTGCCAATCCTGATATGGTAGGACATACTGGCAATTTAGACGCTACTATGAAAGCTATTATAAGTGTTGATATCTGTCTAAAAACCCTTTATGAAAAATCATTAGAAAACTTTTATACTATGGTTATACTAGCAGATCATGGTAATGCCGACCAAATGTTAGATGAACAAGGTAATCCCGTTACTACTCACACCACAAGTCTAGTACCTTTTATTATAACTGACTCAAAAATAAAACTAAAAGATGGTGGTAGTCTTGTAAATGTAGCCCCAACAATCTTAGAATATATGGACATTGCTTTACCAAAAGAAATGCAAGAGACAGAAAGCTTATTGCAAAAAGAAGAGAACTAATCTCTTTTTTTTACAGCAAAAAATAATTGATTTTCACCAGAAATTATCATATAATGATAAAAAGAGGTGAAAATATGATAATTTCTAATAAAATCGCCAAAGAAAATTACAAAGGATATATAAATAAAAACACAAAATTAATAAGAGACAAAAGAGATGGTAAAATATTTAAAATTATAAATGGCTTATATGAAACAAATCCTAACACACCAGGTTATTTACTAGCTTCTAGTATATATGGACCATCTTATATATCTTTTGAGTATGCCTTAGCGCAATATGGCTTAATTCCTGAAAGAGTAACTACAATAACATGCGCAACTTTTAACAAAAAAAAGAAAAAGGAGTTTAATACTGATTTTGGTATATTTACTTATCGAGATATCCCAGAGTCTGCCTACCCAGAAGAAATTCTTTTAAAAGAAGAAAACGGTTATTCATATCAAATTGCTACTCCAGAAAAAGCCTTATGCGATAAACTATACACATTAGCGCCATTATACAATTATATTAATTTAGAAAAAATGTTATTTAATGATTTAAGGATAGATAAAGAATTATTTGCTAAATTAAACGTTGATAAAGTTAATAAATTAAGCAATTTATATCATTCAACAAATGTATTATTACTAGCAAGATATATGAGGAGGTATAGTAATGAATAATATTATTGAACAAATGCTTTCAAAATATGAAATAAAAAATACTACAGATGAAATTAATGCATTAAAAGAGATTATTCAAGAAATAGTCTTAGCAGGCTTATCAAGAGGCAATTTTTTTAATGAAGTAGCATTTTATGGCGGTACAGCATTAAGAATTTTTTACAACTTAGATAGATTTTCTGAAGATTTAGACTTTGCCTTAATAAAACCAGATAAAAACTTTGATTTAAGCAAATATTTTAGTTATATTGAAAAAGAACTTAAGGCTTATGGCATTAATTTGCAAATTAATACCAAAGTAAAAAGTATTGATTCAAATATCACTTCAGCATTTTTAAAGGGTGATACCCTAGAACATATATTAAAATTTTCCCCTAACGAAGAGGGGCATAAATATAATCAAATATTAAAAAATTTGAAAATAAAATTTGAGGTAGACATAAATCCACCTATGGGCGCAACATATGAAAATAAATATAAATTATTACCTTCTCCGCATTTAATAAAATTATATGATAAACCATCATTATTAGCTGGTAAGATTCATGCAATTTTATGTCGAGGCTGGAAAACAAGGGTTAAAGGTAGAGATTTATATGATTACTTATTCTTTATGGCTACAGATACTAGAGTAAATTTAGAATTATTAAAAAACAAATTATTAGCGTCAAATGCTATTGAGTCTGGTGATGATTTTGATATAAATAAACTAAAAAAATTATTAATTAATAAATTCAAAGTTATAGATTATAATGAAGCCAAAGAAGATGTAAGTCCTTTTATTAAAAATATAAATGATTTAAATTTATGGAGTAGTGAACTTTTTATTTCTGTTACTGATAAATTAATGACTTTTTAAATTATTATTGGTACAATAAACAAGGGAAAAATGAGGTGTGAAAATGGATTTAACAAATTTAAATGAATTACAAAGAAAAGCAGTATTACATGGTGAAGGCCCATGCCTTGTGATTGCTGGTGCTGGATCTGGTAAAACAAAAGTCTTAACAACTAGAATAGCAAATCTTGTATTAAACGGAGTCCCTTCTTATAATATACTAGCCATAACATTTACAAATAAAGCAGCCAAAGAAATGAAAGAAAGACTAGAAAAACTAGTGCCTGAAAACAATGCTTTTGTAGGTACATTCCATTCTTTTGGCTTACGTATTATAAGAGAAAATACAGATTCTTTAAATATGACTAGCAATTTTACTATTTTAGATAGTGATGACGTAGGAACACTTATTAAAAAAATAATTAAAGAAAAGGGTTATGATCCAAAACAAGTAACGCCATCATTCGTTAAAAATAAAATTAGCTTTATAAAAAATGAAATGCTATCTAACAGTGAAGCCGAAAAATTACTTAATACCGATATGGATAAAATAGCCTATCAAATATATATAGAATACAACACAAAATTACGTAAAAATAACTCTGTAGACTTTGATGACCTATTAAAATTACCAGTCGAACTATTTAGAAATAATCCTAGTATCCTAGAACACTACCAAGATAAATTTAAGTACATACTAATAGATGAATATCAAGATACCAATGAGGTTCAGTATCAATTAGTAAAATTACTTGCGGCAAAATATCAAAATCTCTTTGTAGTAGGTGACCCAGATCAATCAATCTATCAATTTAGAGGAGCTAATTACCAAAATATTTTAAACTTTGAACATGATTATAAAAATACTGAAGTAATAGCCTTAGAAGACAACTATCGTAGTACCAAAATGATTTTAGACGCGGCTAACTCAGTTATCAAAAATAATAGTGAAAGAAAAGAAAAAAACTTAAGAAGTCATCATGGTGATGGTGTAAAAATAAAGTATATGCGTGGTTATAATGAAAAAGATGAAATAGTAAAAGTTATAACAGAAATAAAAAAATTATTAGAAAATGGCTATTCCAAAAAAGATATTGCTATATTCTATCGTACTAACGCCCAATCAAGAGTTGTTGAAGAACAATTCTTAAAAGAAAATATTCCTTATAAAGTTGTTGGTAGTTATTATTTCTATGCTAGAAAAGAAATTAAAGATTTAATTTGTTATTTAAGACTTATATTAAATACTGATGATGACATATCACTAAGAAGAGTAATAAATACCCCTAAAAGAGGTATAGGAGAAACATCTATAGCCAAATTAGAAAAAGAAGCTTTATTAAAAAATACTAGTATGTATGATGCCATAGCAAGTGGTAAAGAATTAGAATTTAAACATATAATTGAAGAATTAAAAAAAGATATGGAAAGTATGAGTTTGACAGAATTAGTTGATGATGTTTTAGAGAAAAGTGGTATGAAGAATTCTCTTGAAGCCGATAACACACTAGAAAGTGAATTAAGACTAGATAACTTAATGGAATTTAAAAGTATAACTGCTACATTTGAGCAAAATACGGGTTCAGTCGATTTAAAAGATTTCTTAGAAGAAATAAGCTTAATTGCTGATATAGAAGAACATAAAGAAGATAGTGACGTTGTAACACTTATGACTATTCATAGTGCTAAAGGTTTAGAGTTTCCAGTAGTATTTCTTGTTGGTATGGAAGAAGGTATATTTCCTCATCAAAACTCTTTTTGTGAAGAAAATGGCATTGAAGAAGAAAGAAGATTATGTTACGTTGGTATAACAAGAGCGGAAAAGAAATTGTATTTATCTAATGCAAGACAACGTATGCTTTATGGTAATACAAGCCAAAATCCTCCAAGTAGATTCTTAAAGGAAATAGACCCTAACGTTTTAGAAGAAAATAACTCTACTATTAATATAAATAATAGTAATCATGAACCATTTAAAAAACAAGATATGTACAGTAATAATGATATTGATTTAAAAGTAGGGGACGTCATAGTCCATGATATATATGGTCGTGGTGTAGTTGTAGGTGTTGATAAGTCCTTAGTTTCAATTGCTTTCCAAAGACAATATGGTATAAAAAAACTAATGAAAAATCACAAAAGTATTCATAAACAATAATAAGAATTTAGTGTAAAAACTAGATTCTTTTTTTAAAAAATACGATATCAAAGTGCAATCAGTTTGAAAACAATCGAAAGGAATAAAAAATATAATTATCAAAAAAGCTCTTGATTAAAACCAAAATATATTATATTCTTTTAATAGAAAAGAAAGTAGGGTTAAAGATGGAAAACAAAAATAATTTAAAAAATGTTAAATCTCCAACCATGAAGAGGAGATATTTGCATGGCATAACCCTATCAATAATAATATTCTTATTAGTGGTAGCGTGTGCTGTAGGAGCTTCGTATGCTTATTTTGTAACGACAAGCAAAACAAATGGTAATGATAAGGACTTAAATATTGTAACGGAAAACTTAGGTGATATTAAGTGGCAAGGAACAAAAGTATTTGAAAGTTCTGGTCTGCTACCAGGTGAAATGGGAATCCAAACATTTACAGTCGAAAAAAATAGTACAACCGGAAAAGGTATCTATGAAATAGACTTAAAAGGAATATTAGACAGTGCATTTGGAAGTGATGTAGAAATAAGTCTTTATAAGTCAACTAATCCAACTACTGATAATGTTGCAATCACAGAAGGTAATAGTGCAACAGATGCAGGGGCTGATAATAAAGTACATTACTACAAAGAAGACACATTAACAATAAATGGCAGCCCAAAGAAAGTCTATGGACCAAAAGCCTTAAAAAATAAAAATCCAATTATATTAGAACAAGCTGACTTTGATAATAGCACATTATCTAAAACAACATATTACTTAGTATATTGTTATAAAAACAATGGTAATCAAGATAAACAACAAGGTAAAAGTTTTAGTGGTGAGATAAGTGTAAGACTTATTTTAGAAAAAG
>OIYP01000834.1_pt1 | contig 18180 bp, 17 predicted proteins | sample 1588261 | NCBI WGS metagenome assembly OIYP01 (sample SAMN03283293) | human gut metagenome | biome: human-associated habitat; material: feces | host: Homo sapiens | place: Peru | collected 2012
ATATTGGATTTCGGCGCAGATTTTTTCCTGTATTTTATTGGTGTTTAGTATTATTTCCCGCCCGTAAGCTTGTTGTAGAGCGCCTTTGCCTGCGGACTGCTCATAAACTGTTCGAGAGCGGTCGGGTTGCTGACGATGCGGTTGAACATCGCTTCTTCGGAAGGCTTCATATTTTTCAGTGCGGAATCGAATTTTCCCGCTTCAAGCTCGGAGCGCAGCTGTTCTTTCGGAACGCCGAGCTTACGGCTCACAACATCAAGAAGTTCGTTCATATTTTTCTTGTTGAAATCATTCATAAAAAGTTCCCCCTGAAACGAAAAGATAAATTTACGGATTGCTCTTTATTTTCCTTATATTTTATGTTATAATTTATCCTGATAGAATAGCAGCATATTTTTAATTTACGGCTGTATTGATATATTTTATGCAAAGGGAGAAAATTTGTGAGGATAGTTGTAATGTCCGATTCGCACGGAAAAACAGGAACGGTCAGCGATATCGTTGATAATAATCTCGGAAAGGCGCAGATGTTCATTCATCTCGGCGACGGTGAAAATGAAACCGACCTTATTTTGGCGGAATATCCGCATATCGATCTGCGCAGGGTCGCAGGCAACTGTGATTACTGCAGCAGACTTCCGCTTTCAACAGTGATAGATGTTGACGGTGCAAGGATTTTCGCCGCACACGGTCATTCCTACGGCGTAAAGGGCGGACTTGAACATATAACAGCGGCAGCAAGGCAGAACGACTGCAATATCGTCCTCTTCGGACATACACATGAGCGTTTCCTGCATTACGAAAACGGGATATATTATATGAATCCCGGCAGCTGCGCACAGCCCCGTGACGGGAAAAATCCTTCCTACGGTTTTATTGATATAACGGACGGCGGGATATTCACTTCGATCGTTGACTTAAAATATTCTTGGGAGAAATGATTATGAAAAAAATCAAATTAATGAGCCTTTTAACGGTTTCGGCACTCGGAATAGCATTGCTTTCGGGCTGCTCGGGAAAAAACAACACAGCCGATACGGACGGCGGTTCGGTCGGCGAACCCGTTTCTACAGCGGTGGAGTTTCTTCCTACAGAGAGCAGCGCAGGTCTTTCCGATACGGAACAAAAGATGCTGACGACCTCGCTCGTTTCGGTCGGCAATACCTACAGACTTAACGAAAAACTTCAAACGCTTGAAAACGGCGGCGAAATAACGCTCGGCTTCATCGGCGGCTCTATAACCTATGGTTATACCGTTCAGCCGAATGAGTGCTTTGCAAGCAGAGTTACCGACCTGCTCAAAGAAAGATACCCGAGCGGCACGGTCAACTATGTCAACAAGGGCATAAGCGGAACGCCGTCCATTCTCGGAAATCTCCGCTTAAAGCGTGACATTCTTGACAACAATGCAGATATAATTTTTGTTGAATATGCCGTTAATGACGGTATGGAGACCGACTATAAGGAAAGCTATGAATCTCTTGTCAGAACTGCACTCGAACAGGAAAACGAGCCTGCTGTTGTGCTTATCCTGAACCGCACAAAAGAGGGGCACTCCGCGCAGGAGTATATGAAGAGCATCGGCAATTTCTACTCGCTCCCGATGATAAGCACCGCTGACGCTCTCACCGAGGCTCTCGACAACGGAACTATAAAGTGGGAGGACTACTACAACGATTCCTCGCACCCGAACCCGAACGGTCACGAGCTTTTCTGCAAGCTCATCGCACACGCCTTTGACGAGTCGCTGAAAGTGCAGTCGGACGGATATACTCTCCCCGAAGAAAGTATATTCGGCGCACCTTATGAAAATGCCGTTCTTATCGAATCGGACTATGACGGCTCGGACAGCAGGTTCACTATGGAGTCGCTCGGAAGCTTCACAAATTCTTCGTCAGCGGACGGCTTCACAAAGAGCTGGTCTTTCGACAAAGCAACAAATGAGCCGATGAAGTTCAGGGTCAGCGCAAACGGACTTTTTATTGTGGCAAAGCGAAACAACAACGCTTCAATGGGCAAGTTTGAGGTCTATATAAACGGCGCAAGGGCAAAGGTCGTTGACACGAACCAAAGCGACGGCTGGGGCGATCCTTACGCATTCAAGATAATAAAATGGCAGGAAACAAAGGATATGGAGATCGAGATCCGCCCTGCGGAGGATTCGCTCGATAAGAACATCGATATCCTCGGAATAGGTTTCAGCGCAAATTAAACCCAAAGGACAGATATTATGAAAAAGTTCAGATCAACATTTATTGCATTTATTGCGGCGCTCGCTTTGTGCGGCTGTACGGCAACAATTTCAAAGCCGAACTCCGAAACCGCCGCTGATACAACAATTTCAAAAACGGAAGTGACCGAAGCCCCGTCCGAAGCGGTATCGGAAAGCGAAAACACCGATGAAAACACGGACGAAACGGACGATCCCGACGCTCCCGAGGACGATATGACGGACGATGCCGAAGAACCGAGCGGTGAGCTTGATTTCTCGTCAGCCGAGGCGCTCCTTGCTTCAATGACGGACGAACAGAAGGTCGGTCAGATCATCTTGGGAAGATTCCCGTCCGAGGGTGCGGCTGATACGATGAGCAAATACCATCTCGGCGGCTATACTCTCTATGCGAGCGATTTCCAGAATGAATTCCCCGATACAATGTCGGAAAAGACGGCGAAAATTCAGGCTGCCGCCGATATACCTGCGTTCCTTGCGACCGATGAAGAGGGCGGAACTGTAGTGCGTGTTTCAAAGTTTCCGCAGTACCGTTTAAGCCCGTTCACCTCGCAGATAGTCCTCGCCCGTGACGGTGAAGACGCTGTTCGTGACGAAAACATCGAAAAAGCTGAGCTTCTGCTTTCACTCGGGATAAACTTCAACCTTGCGCCCGTTGCGGATATCACCGAGAACCACAGCGACTATATTTATGACCGCACATTCGGCGAAAACACCGAAAACACCGCAAAATACGTTGCCGCCGCAGTTGAAGGCATGACCGAGGGCAACATTATGAGCTGTCTGAAGCATTTTCCCGGCTACGGACCGAATGTTGACACCCACACGGGCAGTGCGAACGATGACCGCTCACGTTCAAGCTTTGAAAACACGGATTTTCTCCCGTTCCAGTCGGGAATAGAAGCAGGTGCGCCTGCCGTAATGGTAAATCACAACGTTGTTTCGGCATTCGACAGTGAAAGTCCCGCTTCGCTCTCTGCGGAAGTACATTCCGTGCTTCGTGACGAACTCAATTTTGAGGGAATAATCCTAACGGACGACCTCGGAATGGACGCAATAACGAATTTTGCCGCCGAAGCAGACGAAAGCCCCTACGTTCTCGCAGTAAACGCAGGAAACGATATGCTCTGCACATCGGATATCGAGAGCGCATACAACGACGTTCTTGCGGCTCTTGCCGACGGAAGAATCGATTCCGAACAGCTTGATGCAAGCGTATTGAGGATACTCAAAGCCAAGGGTCGGTTTGGGATAATTGAGTTTGAATAAAAAGAAACGCCGTAACATCTACGAGAACAAACATAGATGTTATGGCGTTATTTGACATTTATCGACTTGCGTGTTATACTAAAAATATGTCACCATCTCCTTATCCGTTTAACAACGAAAGGAGGTGAAAATAGTGGATATTGCAAGTTTTGTAGAATCGTTTCTTATTTCCGTTTTGGCGGGTGTAATCGCAAGTTTTATTTACGAAAGTATCCGCAAGTGGCTGAACGGTCGAAAGAAATAAAAGAGGTGACACAGCCCGAAAAAATCCCCCCACAGATCGCGACTCTGTGGGGGGACTTTTTTTGTGAAAAATAGTGGATCAAGTTTTGTATCTGTGATTATTGTATCACATTAAGATAATATTGTCAAGTACAAAAATTTTATTCTTCAGATGTTCATATTGAGTTGAAGTGTAAATGCACTCACTTTGTTCGTGTATTTACGCTTCAAGGACAGTTTGTTTTAGGAAAATAGGAATTGGCGCAATTCACAGTTTTTAGGTTTACGAAACTGATTTCTCATATTTCGTTTTACCTTTTTTCGTGTGAATTGCGCCTTTTTAGCTGTTAGATATTTTTCTATTGCAACAAAGCGTTATTTGTTAGTTTAGGGAGTTTCGCTCTCTGCGGAGAGCGATGAGGGACGCTGTCCCCTCAACCCCTGCAAGCCTTTGAAAAGGCTTGACCTAAACTTTAGTTGGCTTCGCAGCACCGAACAAATTTGAGCTTTGCAAAAATTACGCATTACGAATTACGCATTATTCCACGCCCAGTACAGTGTATTCCTTATCCTCGACAGCTTTTTTCAGAACGTCGTTCGGGACGTCCTTGGAGAGTGTTACAACGGCGTTCTTCTTCTCGTGTGAAGCTTCTGCGGAAACAACTCCGTCTACTGCTTCAAGTGCTTTCTTTACGGCTGCCTCACAGTGCGAACACATCATTCCTTCGATCTTGATTGTTTTAGTCATAGTTTTTTCCTCCTGTTTATTTTTACCGCTTTTATTATGGCGGAATTTATCGTGTTTGGGGTCGTAAATTTTGGTGAGGTTAAGGCGGAGCGCATTAGTTACAACGCAGAAGCTCGAAAGGCTCATTGCGGCGGCGGCGAACATCGGGGTCAATGTCAGTCCGAGCGGTATAAACACGCCTGCGGCAACGGGGATTCCGATGCCGTTATAGATGAACGCCCAGAAGAGGTTCTCCTTGATATTCGTCAGAGTGTTTCGGCTGAGGCGTATTGCGGCAGGGACATCTTCAAGCCTGCTCTTCATAAGAACAACGTCTGCCGCATCTATTGCGATATCCGTTCCTGCGCCTATTGCGATGCCCGAATCGGCTCTTGTGAGGGCAGGTGCGTCGTTTATTCCGTCGCCGACCATTGCGGTTCGTCCGCTTTCGCAAAGCTTTCTTACTGCGGCTTCTTTCCGGTCGGGGAGGACTCCTGCGATGACGTTGTCGATGCCTGCCTGAGCGGCAATTGCACGGGCGGTCTTTTCGTTATCGCCCGTCAGCATTACAACGTTAAGGCCCATATTTTTGAGTTCCTCAACAGCCTTTTTGCTGTCCTCTTTTATAACATCGGCGGCGGCAAGTATGCCGACAAGCTTTCCGTCATAGGCGAAGAATATCGGTGTTTTGCCCTGCTCGGCGAGTGCTTCATACTTTGCTGTTGTTTCGCTGTTGAGCTTTCCGAACTGCGAAGTGATGAACTCCGCTTTTCCGCCTACGGCTTTCTTTCCGTCAAGCGTTGCTTCAAGTCCGTTGCCCGAGAGAATTCGGAAATCCGTTGTTTCGGCGAGGGCAATGTTCCGCTCCTCGCCGTAAGCCGTAACAGCGGCGGCGAGAGGATGTTCGCTCTTCTTTTCAAGCGAGCAGGCAATGCGGAGAAGCTCTTCCTCCGAAGTGCCGTTGAGTGGGATAACATCGGTTATCTTAGGTTCGCCCTTGGTGATAGTTCCCGTCTTGTCGAGGGCGATGTTCTGAATTTTGCCCGTTTCTTCAAGCGAAGCGGCGGTCTTGAAAAGTATGCCGTTCTTTGCACCGACACCGCTTCCGACCATTATTGCGACAGGCGTTGCAAGTCCGAGTGCGCACGGACAGCTTATAACGAGCACGGTTATCCCTCTTGCAAGAGCATAACCCGTGGTCTGTCCGAGCGAAAGCCATACAACGAATGTAACGAGTGCTATTCCGATAACGGTCGGAACGAAGATACCCGAAACCTTGTCGGCAATCTTTGCGATAGGCGCTTTCGTTGCGGCGGCATCGCTCACCATTTGTATTATCTTTGAAAGTGCAGTTTCTTCGCCGACATTGACGGCTTTGCACTTCAGAAATCCCGACTGATTTATTGTTGCCGCCGAAACCTTGTCACCGACCTTTTTATCGGCAGGAATACTTTCGCCCGTGAGAGCCGATTCGTTGACGGCGCTTTCGCCCTCGGTGACAATACCGTCGGCAGGTATGCTTTCGCCCGGCTTTACAACGAAAATGTCACCCTTTACAACGTCCTCGGCAGGGATAGTCACCTCTGCGCCGTCACGAAGCACGGTCGCAGTTTTTGGTGCAAGTGCGATCAGACCTTTGAGAGCGTCCGTTGTCTTGCCTTTTGAGTGCGCTTCGAGCATTTTTCCGAGCGTTATAAGTGCAAGTATCATAGCCGCCGATTCAAAATATAGGTTGTGGACGTAGGACATCTGATCCTCTGCAACCGTCATTGCGAACATCTCATAGACGCTGTAAATATAAGCCGCAGACGAGCCCAATGCAACAAGGCTGTCCATATTCGGCGACCTGTGCCACAGAGCCTTGAAACCGCTTATAAAGAAGCGCTGATTTATCACCATTACAGCCGTTGTGAGCAGAAGCTGAATGAGCGCAAGAGCGAAGTGGTTATGTTCAAGCACAGCAGGAATTTTCCAGCCCCACATCATCGCACCCATTGAGAAATACATCAGCACCGCAAGCAGTATAAGCGACGAAACAAGCCTTGCGATAAGCTTTTTCTCGCTATTGTCGGTCGGAGTCTCGGTTTTGGGGGATTTTCCGTTCTTGGCGGAGATTCCGTAGCCCGCTTTTTCAACGGCGGCGAAAATATCCGCCTGAGAAGCCGTTCCCTCAACACCCATTGAATTCGTCAGCAGGTTTACCGATACGGACGAAACACCCTTGACCGCCGAAACAGCCTTTTCGACCCTCGCACTGCAGGCGGCGCAGGTCATTCCCGTGACATTGTACTGTTTCATTTTTATCATTCCTTTTTTACATCAATCTTTTGATTATGGAGATAAGCTCGCCAACAACTTCATCGTTGCCTTCACGAATGTTATTCACAACGCAGGTGCTTATGTGACTTTCGAGCAGCTCACGGTTGAAAGCGTCCACCGCCGCACCGACCGCCGCCGACTGGGTGAGGATATCGGTGCAGTAAGCATTGTCTTCGAGCATTTTTTTGATGCCCCTGACCTGTCCCTCGATGCGGTTCAGACGGTTCATGAGCTTTTTGTACTCTTCTGGCGAACGTTCCTTGGTTTTTTTACATTCCGAGCATTTGCAGCATTTTTTATCCATAACGAAATTATCTCCTTGATCTTTCGGTTTATTCCATTATATACCCCCTTAGGGTATTTGTCAAGAGGGGAATGATAAAAATGCGGAATTAGGAATGCGGAATGCGGAATTATTTCAATGCGTAATGCGTAATTCGTAATGCGTAATTATCTTTGTTCCGAAAAACGTAAATTGTAGGGGCGAATTCTATATCCGCCCGTTGCAAACCTTGTGTTTTAAACAAAATATCTGTAGTGGACGGGTTTACCATCCGATTTTCGGCAACAATTATCCACAAAGAAAACACCCCTGTTTAACGGATAAACCGTTGAAAACAGGGGTGTTTGTTTATTGTGAAACACATTGCGGCGCAGGACGTGAAACCGGTTCCTCTACATTAATTCGTTCTGTACAGCATTTGTGCATTAAACGGGCGGATATGGAATCTGCCCCTACGAAATTTAGGTGTTTTGCAATCAATGTACGGAACAAAAATAATTCCGCATTCCGAATTCCTAATTCCGAATTCGTCAGAAAACGCCTTGCGGTGTGGGACGGAAAACCCGTCCCTCCACATTAATTCGTTCTGTACAGCATTTGTGCATTAAAAGGGCGGATATAGAATCCGCCCCTACGGAAATGCTGTTTTTACCGTAAATTTGCGGAGCAAAATAATTCCGCATTCCGAATTCCTAATTCCGAATTATTCTACAACGCCGCCTTCAACAACAAGGTTTTCCTTGTCTACAGCCGGACCGTAAACATCTGCGAGAGTTGCATCGTAGTCATTGTGGAAGAAGTTTTCGCCTGCAAGAGAGGTGATCTCATCGTTGATGTAGGTGAGAAGTGTTTCGTTGCCCTTTGTAACTGCAGGTGCGATCGTATCAAGGCTGCCGAGGGACTCAATGCCTACTGTAAAGCCGGGGTTCTGCATTGCCCATGCGAGGACTTCTGTGTTGTCTGTGGAGAATGCATCGCCTCTGCCGTCCTGAAGTGCGGAGTAAGCTTCATTGTATTCGTCGAACTTTACAAGTTCAAGACCGTTGTACTGGTTTTCTGTAAAGAACTGCTCTGCTGTTGTACCCTTTACAACGATGAGCTTCTTGTTTTCGAGGTCTGCTTCGGAGTTGATAGGTGCGCTTTCGGGGGAAACTACGCCGAGTGCGACCTTCATATAAGGAAGTGCAAAGTCGACCTTTTCAGCTCTTTCCTCCGTTACTGTAAAGTTTGCGAGGATAATGTCTACCTTGCCTGTGATGAGATATTCCGCTCTGTTTGCGGCTTCAACGGAAACGAGTTCAAGTTCTGTTCCGAGATCCTGTGCAAGTCTTTTTGCGAAGTAAACATCGTAGCCCTGATATTCGCCATTGTTGTCAACATAGCCGAACGGGTTCTTATCGGAGAAAACGCCGATCTTAAGTGTGCCGCTTTCCTTGATCTCGTCAACTGTGCGGTAAACCTTTGTGTTTGCATCTGTTGATGCTGCGTCTGTGTTTGTGTCTGCTGCCTTATTTCCGCAAGCTGTAAAGGAAACTGCGATAGCTGCTGCGGATAAAGCTGCAAGAATTTTCCTGAAACCAAACTTTTTCATAAATTTCTCCCTTTCTGTATCGAAACCTTTTATTCCGAATATGTGAATGTTTTAAGGAACTGCTTTGCACGTTCCGTTTTCGGAGCGTCAAAGAACTGTTCGGGCGTTCCCTCTTCGACTATCTCGCCGCCGTCAAGGAAGATGATCCTGTCTGCGACAGCCTTTGCGAACGCCATTTCGTGGGTAACTATCATCATCGTTGTTCCGCTCTTTGCAAGGTCAAGAACAACTTTGAGCACTTCATGCACCATTTCGGGGTCAAGAGCCGCCGTGATCTCATCGAGAAGAATGATATCGGGGTGGATTATAAGGCTGCGGACGATAGCCGCGCGCTGTTTCTGTCCGCCCGAAAGCTCATTCGGGTAGGAATCCGCTTTTCCTGCAAGACCTACTCTGTCGAGGAGCTTCAGTGTCTCTTCCTCGACCTCTTTTTTGTCACGCTTCTGGACTTTGAGCGGTGCGAGTGCTATATTCTGTGCGATCGTCATGTGTGGGAAAAGGTCGTAGCTCTGAAAGACCATTCCGATATGCTGACGAATTTTTGTAAGGCTTTTTTTGCCGTAAAGTACAGGTTCACCGTGGAGCGCAACGCTTCCGCCCTGTATAGGTTCAAGTCCGTTCAGACAGCGCAGGAATGTGCTCTTTCCGCAGCCTGACGGTCCGATAAGTACGATGACCTCGCCCTTTTCGACCGAGATCGAAATATCTTTGAGGATAACGTTGTCGCCGAATTGCTTATGCAGGTTTTTTACCTCGATTATTGTTTCCGCCATTATACAAACTCCTTATGCCGAAAGCTTTTTCTGCTTCTTATCAATAGCTGTCGAAAGCATCGAGAGCGGGAAGCAGACTGCAAAATACATTACGAATATCGTTCCGTAGACCCAAAGCGCAGCGTTCGGTGCTTCAAAGCGGTTCGCATCGATTATCTGCTTGCCGACTTTGAGAACTTCCGTAACGCCGATGAGCGAAACGAGCGCAGTGGTCTTTATCATTCTTGTTGAAAGATTGATAATGTTCGGGATAAGCAGGCGTATTGCCTGCGGAAAAATAACGTAGATATAAGCCTGAAACCTGGTAAGTCCGAGCGATGTTGAGGATTCATACTGATGAACGGGGACGCTTTCAAAGCCGCCTCGGATAAGGTCGCCCATTTCAGCCGCGCCCCATATCGTGAATACGATTATCGCCGAAGTTTCGCCCGAAAGATTGATGCCGAGAGTTCGTACGATGCCGAAGAACACGATGAAAAGCCAGACGAGCTGTGGCATTATGCGGACGATCTCAAGGTAAGCTCTGCAAACCGCTCTGACTGCCTTGTTCTTCATTCTCATAGCAGCGCCGAGCAGCGAGCCGAGGATAAGCGAGAAGCCTATCGATATGAGAGCGATACGTATCGTGACCCAAAGTCCGCCGAGCAGTCTTAAAAAATTGTTGCCCTCGAATACTATTTTAAGCCCCTCCACGGCGAAGCCTCCTTTCAAGCACCGAACACAGCAGCGATATCGGTAAAATGATGATAAGGTATGCTATGACGAGCATAAAGAGCGACTCCGTTGTGCTGGAGTACATTCCGATAAGATCCTTTGCTACGTACATAAGGTCGGCAAGTGCGACTGCGCTGAAAACGCTCGTTTCTTTCAGAAGAAAGATCATATTTGCGCTCACGGCAGGCATTGCAGCCGCCGCTGCCCTTGGAAAAACGACATAGCGCATTACCTGACCTCTTGTAAGTCCGAGGCTTTCCGCAGATTCTATCTGGGCTTTTTTTATGCTTTGGAAACCGCTTAAAAATGATTCTGACATATAGCTTCCGCCGAGGAATGTAAGTCCGATTATGCCGCAGGCTTCGGAGGAGAGAACTATTCCTGCCTTCGGAAGTCCGAAATAAAGGAAAAACAGCTGTACGATGAGCGGCGTGTTTCTCGAAAGCTCGGTGTAAATGACTGTGACAGTGTGCAGAACGGGTATCTTGTAGTACCTTGTCAGTGCGCATATCAGTCCGACGATCGTTGAAAGCACAATACCTATAGCGCCCGTTACGACCGTCAGCACCGCTGCTTTGACATAAAGCGGATAATGCTGCGAAATAAATGTCAGATCCATGGTTTCCTCCGTTTTTATCAATTTTTTGTGCTTTTAGCGTTCCGCAGGAAACAATATATAAGTAATTCCCTATGTATTAAGAACAGCCACAAACAGCAATTCTTAATTATACAACTAAAACGCTGAAAAGTCCAGCGTTTTAGTTAGGTTTTTAATGAATTTTCAGAAAATTGCTACAACTGCGCCGTTGTAGTTTTCAGCGATGAAATCCTTAACTTCGTCAGTTTCGAGTGCGGAAACGAGAGCCTGGATCTTAGGAAGGTTTTCATTGCCGCTCTTTACTGCAATAATGTTTGCATAGGTCTGAGCTGCATCACCGGAAGCATCTTCGGAAGCGATAGCGTCTGCGATCTTAAGACCTGCTGCAAGAGCATAGTTGCCGTTGATAACTGCGAGAGAACCGTCGCCTGCGTTAGCGAACTGAGCTGCAACTGTATCAGCCTGAACAGTTGTGATGTTGAAGCCGTGGTCATCAACGATGTCGAGTGTCTTTACGCCGTCAAGAGCGTTTGCACCCTCGGGGAGAGTGATAAGACCTTCCTGTGCGAGGAGGAGGAGAGCTCTTGTTTCGTTGCTGTCGTCAGCAGGGATCACAATTGTTGCACCCTCGGGGATATCAGCAACGCTTGCAATGCCGTTGGCATAAAGTCCGAATGGTTCATAGTGAATGGAAGCTACGGAAACAAGGTCAGTACCGTTGGCTTCGTTGAAGCTGTTGAGGTAAGGAGTGTGCTGGTAGTAGTTAGCGTCAAGCTCACCGTCAGCAACAGCCTTGTCGGGGAGTACATAGTCATCATAAATTGTGATCTGGAGGTCATAGCCCTGCTCTGCGAGCTTATCCTTAACGAATTCAAGTATCTCACCGTGAGGTGTGGAGGTTGCGCCGATCTTGATAACGTTGTCGCCATCGGCAGCAGTTGTTTCAGCAGCCTCTGTTTCAGCGTTTGCGTCAGCAGCTTCTGTATCTGCTGCTGCGTTGTCAGCTGCGGAGGTATCGGCAGTTGTATCCGATGCTGTGTCGGCTGTGCTTGAAGAGCAGCCTGTGAGTGCGAGTGCTGCGACAGAGAATGCAGCGATGATGCTTGTTAATACAGTATTCTTTTTCATAATAGTTTTTCTCCTTCATTATACGGCGGGGATGCCCCGCGGCAGATTCGCAGGTAAAATATACAGTAATTGATAATATTCTACCCGGTAACAAAACATCATCTATTCAATAGATTATGCTTTGTTTCAGTTTTTGGTGAATGATTATCGGCAACATCGTGCATCAAACATTCGTCCGTTCCTGAAATTTTCACGCAGAAGGCGATCAAAAAGCTTTTTCATTTTTCACTTTCTCCTTAATATTGTAAAGCCGTTCCTTATGCGGCATTACTTATTAATACGTTTGTCCGTCCTGTGAGCGATCATCATTCCAAGCTCCTGAATGAGCTGTACAATAATGATCGTCAGCACTACGCACACCCATATTATGTCATTGTTAAAGCGCTGGTAGCCATAGTTGATAGCTATCGTACCAAGTCCGCCGCCTCCGATAGTTCCTGCCATTGCGGAATATCCGAGGATAGTTACGAGCGAGATAACTGCGCCTACGATAAGCGAGGGCTTTGATTCGGGGATAAGCACCTTCCGGATTATCTTAAAGTTGGAAGTTCCCATTGACTGTGCGGCTTCGATAACGCCCTTGTCAACTTCCTTTATAGAGCTTTCCACCATACGGGCCACATAAGGTGCAGCTGCGATGATGAGCGTTACTATCATTGCCTTGTTTCCGAGGCTCGTTCCGACGACGAACTTCGCAACGGGGAGCATCGCAACCATAAGGATAACGAACGGAATGCTTCGGAAGATGTTTACGATAAATCCGAGGATCCTGTTGAGCCACGGGATAGGCTTTATGCCGTCCGAGCTTGTGACGCTCAAAAGCACTCCGACCGGAAGTCCGATAATATATGAGAAAAATGCGGAAATGAACGTTAAATAAACGGTTTCCCATATTCCTTTCTGCAAAACGCCCTTTTCAATGAGCTGTGAAAGAAGATCTGACATTATTTTCACCCCTTATCCTTAGTTGAGCTCCGAATATTCAATGCTGTTCGCATCGAGGTAAGCTTTTACACGGTCGTATGATTCAAACGGCACCTGGATTATAAGCTGACCGTAAGCCTTGCCGTCCATATCCTTTGTGTCGGCGTGGAGAATGTTCACAGCCGCACCACATTCAAGGATTATAGCCGCAAGAACAGGCTTGCCCGAGCTTTCGCCGTTGAAAACGATACGCACCTTTTTGCCCTCGGTTATCTCGGCGGCTGCCTTTATCTCGGGGAGAACGAGCTTTTTGGCTATATCCGACTGAGGATTTGCGAAAACGGTCTTTACATCGCCCATCTCGGCAACAACGCTCTTGTCAAGAACTGCAACACGGTCACAAATGCTGTCGATAATGCTCATTTCGTGAGTGATAACAACTATCGTGATGCCAAGCTCTTTGTTTATCTTTTTCATAAGCTCCAGAATGGAACGAGTGGTGTCGGGGTCGAGTGCGCTCGTTGCTTCATCGCAGAGCAGATATTTCGGGTTTGCGGCAAGAGCTCTTGCGATCGCAACACGCTGTTTCTGACCACCCGAAAGCTGTGAGGGGTAGCTTTTTTCCTTTTCGGCGAGCGAAACAAGCTGTAAAAGCTCTCTTGCCCTCTTCTCGGCATCGGCTTTCTTCACGCCTGCAATTTCAAGCGGAAAACAGACATTTTTGAGAACCGTTCTCTGTTCGAGCAGGTTAAAGCCCTGAAATATCATTCCGATGTTTCGTCTTGCTTCGAGAAGCTCCTTTGTCGAAAGCTGACCGAGGTTCTTTCCGTCGATGACAACATCGCCCGTAGTCGGACGTTCGAGGAAGTTTATGCAGCGGACGAGGGTGCTTTTTCCTGCGCCCGAAAGGCCGATGATGCCGAATATCTCGCCGTCGTTGATCGTGATGTTGACTTCCTTTATTGCTGTGACGGCTTTTTCACCCTTGCCGTAGGTCTTGGATATATTTTTGAGTTCTATCATTCGTTGCACCCCATTACAAAACAAAAAGCAGGCGAACCTGCTTCATACGGATATATAAAAAAATCGTTAAAAGCAGCTTTTATGATATTCTTTTTTGCAGGACATTATGCACATGTACATTGAGATGCAGGACATCATATCAGCTTCGCTCCTTTCGATCGTTTTGTTTTTGACTATGGCTCTATTATACACTTTAAATCATAGCTTGTCAATAGGTTTTCTAATGATTAATTGCTCAAACATTGCCCGATGTTATGCAGGATTTTTTTACACATCGTACAAATTAGGTATAAAATGTTAAGAAACAGGCGAAAATAATGTACTTTTGACCGCATTGGTGCAACTTTGGGAGTCGGAAACGTCATTTAGGGCGGGAATCTTTAGTGTAAAAACGCTCACAATGCCGCTTTTACGACAAGATCTTTCAACATTTCGGCACTTTTGCGGTTGAAAAGTTTCGTGCCGAGTGAAACATACAAATCACTTGGGGCGCTTCATAATAAAACAGAGCTGCTTCAGCGTGTGCTGCAACAGCTCTGATAAATTGTGATAACATCGATTTAAGCATTTAGTGCTACAGTAAAGTCTGCAACGCTGTCGAAAGGACCAACGATATCTTCATCATTGTATGCAGACTTCATTGCTTCTTTTGTTTCGTCATTGAAATTTTCATCAAGGTCATAATATTCGCCGAACATAGCAATAAAACCGCGAAGCTGTTCTTCTGAAAGGTGATTGAAAATGTTAAGTGCAAGTTCTTTTGTACTCATAAAGCAAACCTCCTTATCAAACATAAGCTTTCATTACATATTATATCACCGAAACGCACAAAAGTCAAACAAGTTGATATTTTGAAAGCAAATAAAACAAAAAACCACTTATCAAAGATAAGTGGTTGATTGGTGCGGTAAATGGGACTTGAACCCATACGTCAAAGACACACGCCCCTCAAACGTGCCTGTCTGCCTATTCCAGCACTACCGCATTTATTAAGTTGTTGTCGCTTCGGAGTGTTTTGTTCTCTCCCTGACGACGATATTTATTATAGCATACAGCAATACATTTGTCAAGCGTTTTTTCAAATTTTTTTGAGATTTTTTCAACTTTTTTTCAAAGGCTCAAAAAATGACGTACCTGCGAGGGTTTCACTAATGCGTAATGCGTAATTCGTAATGTGTAATTATTTTTTGCTCCGCTGATTTGAAGCAAAAGCCTAATTTTTACACATTAAAAAGCTCTGTCACTATCTAATAGCGAACCCGTTCGCTATTAAATTTTTATCTGATTTCAAAAAAATTTGAGGAATACGATAATTACGCATTACGCATTACGAATTACGCATTAAAAAATGCCGCCCGATGCTGTGACAGCACCGAACGGCATCATTGCATTTTTCTTATGCCTTAGCAGCGTTGAGCTTCTTAGCGAGCTGGGACTTCTTTCTTGCTGCACAGTTCTTGTGCATAAGGCCCTTAGCGCAAGCCTGGTCAACAGCCTTGATAGCAGCTCTTACAGTTGCCTCGGACTCGGGAGTCTTTGCAGCTGCAGCAGCGTCAGCCTTCTTAAGAGTTGTCTTAAGAGCAGACTTAACAGCCTTGTTTCTCATTGTCTTGGTGTTGATGACCTTTACTCTCTTCTTAGCGGATTTAATATTTGGCATTTTGTTTTCCTCCAAAATCTCTGATAATTTAAATTTTTCTGCAAATAATATTGACAGCTTGCATATCGTTTATTCGGAACAAAGCGGTGACACGGTTCGCTTTTTGCTCCTGCGGGTGTAATGACTCACCCATTTTTACAAAGATAAACACACGATATAGCAGTACGGCTGCCCTTATCGAATACATATCTGCACAAGCTTAAATAATATTTTATCATTATTTGTCCGATTTTTCAATAGGCAATTTAAAAAAACTTGTAGAAATATAACGGCTTGGTTTATGCAGATTATCTAATTAAGCTTTAAAGGGGAAATATTGTATGTCAGCACGAACTGATCTTGCGGTGGAAATGATCGACGAGGACGCACGTTCGCTCCCGAGGGGCATCAGCAGAAAGCTACGCAAAAGCTCCGCCTGCAGCATAACCGAGATCGAGGTCACCTCCGAGCTTGCAGGCTTGAAGATAGGCAAATCCAAGGGCAGGTATATCACGGTCGAAACGGACAGGCTCTCCTATGCGCCGTCCGACTTCGAGGAGCAGGCGCAGAACATCGCCGATGAGATAACCGCCCTGCTGAAAAGCCATAACTGCGGCACGGAGAACGGTCTTGTTGTCGGTCTCGGAAACTCGGACATCACCCCCGATGCGCTCGGACCTATGGTGATATCGCAGATAATCGCAACACGTCACCTTAAAGGCACACTGCCGAAGGAACACGAACTGGCTTCACTGAAAGTCGTTTCCGCACTCGCACCGGGCGTACTCGGTCAGACGGGGATCGAAGCCGCCGAGATAGTCGATTCGGTCTGCTCGGGGATAAAGCCTGCGTTCGTCATTGCGGTTGATGCGCTCGCCTGCTCGGACGTTTCACGCCTCGGCACGACGATACAGATAACCGACACGGGCATTTCCCCGGGTTCGGGCGTGCAGAACCGCCGCAAGGAGCTGACCGAAACGACCCTCGCCATACCCGTTATCGCAGTGGGAGTTCCGACCGTTGTTGATATGCACACCATTGTTGAAAATATCACGGGCAGCGCCCCCGACAAGCATCTGCCGAATATGATGGTGACTCCCCGTGATGTTGACAAGCTTATCGAACGTGCCGCCCGTCTTATAGCCTGCGCCGTGAACAAGACTCTCCAGCCGCAGCTGAGTTTTAGGGATATCGCCGCCCTGTCATAACCTTATTGACATTTTCATATATTTATATAAGAGGTATGCCTTGAAAGGAATGGTGAAAATGTCAGCAGCAAAACGTCCCAAGCTTCGTTACGGAAAAAATTTTCTTGCGGCAGGAACAGCCTTTGCTCTTGCGCCGCTTATGATCCTTTCGCTGAGGGCGGCAGTTCCCGATGCGGAAAATGCGATGATAACCGCCGCTGCCGCTTCCGCACGGCTCTCGGCAGGGAATGTTTTTGAAGCGGAAATAAAGCCGTCCGAAGCCTTATCGGAAACCGAGGACAAGCCGCCCGAAGCTTTGCCCGAAAAGCCTGCCTATTTAAATTTTGACGAAAGTGTGATGCTCTCACGAGGCGAGCTTATCATTCCCTCGGGCGAAAACGAAGAGCTTGTCGTTCCCGAGGAACACGATGTCGGTGCAGAGCCTTATCCGAAAACGCTTGAATCCCGTGACGGCGTGATAAAAGCGATGACCTACGGTTTTTACAGCGGCACGGATTATGTGAACCTTGACGGCGGCGGTCAGGTGCGCAACTGCTCGGATATCGCCGGCGAAACGCTCCTTGAAGAAAGCCGCAAAGGATATGACTTTACAGTAACGGCAGACGGAACGCCGCGGGTCTTGATAATGCACACGCACGAAACCGAAAGCTACGAACCCTACACCCGTGATTTTTACGACAGCTCATTCACGAGCCGCACCACGGACGATGAGAAAAATATGGCTGCGGTCGGTGACGCTATCGCAGCCGAGCTTGAAAAAAGCGGCATCGGGGTCATTCACGATGTCACGAAGCACGATTATCCGTCCTATAACGGCTCTTACGACCGCAGCCGTGAGACCGTTCAGTCGATACTTGAAGAAAATCCGACAATAAAAGTCGTTCTCGATATCCACCGTGACGCTATCGAGCGTGAGGACGGCACAAGAATTGCCCCGACTGCCGAGATCAACGGCAAAAACGCCGCTCAGGTGATGATAATAAGCTGCTGCGACGACGGCAGCGGCAGACTTCCGCATTACATGAGCAATTTCCGCTTTGCATCGGCACTTCAGCAGCAGCTTGAATCCGATTTCAGCGGTCTGACACGTCCCGTTCTGTTCGATGACAGGTTCTATAACCAAGATCTCACCGCAGGTTCGCTGCTCATCGAAGTCGGCGGTCATGCAAACAGCATTGACGAAGCCGTCTACAGCGGCGGTCTTATCGGCAAGAGCCTTTCAAATCTGTTTTTACATAATGAATAATTTTTTATATAAAAGTCAATATTAATACTAACCACCAAAAAGCTATAGACAAAAATCTGCGCAAAAAACATATCAAGCTGCTTTCAATAGCTACAGTTTGTCGAAGTCGAAAAAGTATATTTCATTTATGCAAATCTAAAAAAAGATTTTAAGACTTGATTGCTAAAAGAAAAAACGCCGCTCATATCCCGTTGGCGATAAACGCTCGTCACTTTGTTCCTCACGTTTATCTGCCGAGGATAGTTGTTCCGAACATAAAGAATAAGCGCAATTCACATTTTATAGG
>OIYP01000839.1_pt1 | contig 18088 bp, 17 predicted proteins | sample 1588261 | NCBI WGS metagenome assembly OIYP01 (sample SAMN03283293) | human gut metagenome | biome: human-associated habitat; material: feces | host: Homo sapiens | place: Peru | collected 2012
TCATGATGACCCAGACCGGCGGCTGCTGCCGGGCCAGCAACTATGTGGCCTTTATCCGCCGCGCCCTGCAAAAGGCGGGCTACCCCAATATCCCAGTGATCTCCGTCAATGCCAATGGCATGGAGAAGAATGCGGGCTTTCAGATCACGGCAGGGCTGGCCATTGATGCGGTGCACGCCCTGGTCTATGGCGACCTGTTCATGCGCTGCCTGTATCGGGTCCGGCCCTATGAGAAGGTCCCCGGCTCTGCCGAGGAGCTGCACCGGAAGTGGAAAAGAATCTGCATTGAGTCTCTGGTGGATAAGGACACCATCTATTCCTATCCGTGGGTTTGCCGGGGCATTGTTCAGGCCTTCGACAGCCTGCCCATCGACGAGACCCTCCGCAAGCCCCGGGTGGGCGTGGTCGGCGAGATCCTGGTCAAGTATATGCCCCTGGCCAATAACCATCTGGTAGAGGTCCTGGAGGCTGAGGGAGCCGAGGCCGTGGTGCCGGATATGTTGGACTTCTTCAACTATTGCCTGCTGGGCGGCAAATATCGCCATGAATTCCTGGGGGCGGGCTGGGGCTCGGAGTTTACGGCCAAAGCGGGCATCCAGGTGGTGCGGGCTCTGCGCCGCCCGGCCATTGATGCGCTGCGCAAGAGCAAGCGCTTTGATCCGCCGGTGCCCATTGAAAAAATCGCGGAGATGACCAAGCCCTACCTGTCCCTGGGCAACCAGTATGGCGAGGGGTGGTTCCTGGCGGGAGAGATGATCGAGCTGATTTCTTCCGGTGTGCCCAATGTTATCTGCATTCAGCCCTTTGCATGCCTGCCCAACCACGTGGTGGGCAAGGGTGTGATCAAGGTCCTGAAAAAGAACTATCCCCAGGCCAACATTGCCGCCGTGGACTACGACCCCGGTGCCAGTGAGGTCAACCAGCTCAACCGGATCAAGCTGATGCTGTCGGTGGCCAAGGAGAATATGAAATAAAAAATTCCCGGTGTATGCACCCGTGCATACACCGGGAAAAATTATGTTTTGTTATGTTTCGGACTCCGGAGTGTCTGGGCTTGCGTCTTCGGAGGGTTGGGGAGCCTCTGTGGGCAGAGGGCCTCTTTGCATAACGCGGTGCTTTTCCCATAGCGGATAAACCTCTCTTTTCTGATGCTGCGCAAAAAGGCCGTGCAGCAGAACTACGCTACCGGCATTCTATCATGAGCCTGGTGATTTGGCAAGAAAAAAACTTGACAAATACCCCTTGGGGGTATATAATACAGATACCCAGGAGGGGTATTCGAAAGGAGCAATGCGAAATGGAAGAACATTCTTGCTGCTGCTGTGGGGGCACCGAAAAGACCACAATGCGGACCGACGAGGAGAAGCGGAAGCTGCTGAACCGGCTCAAGCGCATTGAAGGTCAGGTCCGGGGCCTTCAGGCCATGATCGAACGGGATGCCTACTGCTATGATATCCTCACCCAGTCTTCTGCCGTCAATGCGGCTATGAATGCCTTTAACAAGGAGATTTTGGCCCGCCACATTGAGGGCTGCGTGGCCCGGGATATCCGGGAGGGCAAGGATGAGGTCATCGATGAGCTGGTGACCATTCTGCAGAAGCTTATGAAATAACTTTCCCGAAACAGGGAAGAATAGCAGATAGGAGGAGAAACATGACACAATACAATGTAACGGGCATGAGCTGTGCTGCCTGTGTAGCCCGGGTGGAAAAGGCCGTGAACCAGGTTCCGGGCGTCAGCAGCTGCGCAGTGAGCCTGCTTACCAATTCCATGGGCGTGGACGGCACGGCAGACAGTGCGGCCATTGTCAAGGCCGTGGAGCAGGCAGGCTACGGCTGCTCTGTGAAAGGCGCGAAAAAAACAGCGGCCTCCCAGGAGAATGCTCTGGCAGACCATGAGACCCCAAAGCTGAAGCGGCGGCTCATTGCCTCCATCGGTTTTCTGGCGGTGCTGATGTATTTTTCCATGGGCCATATGATGTGGGGCTGGCCGCTGCCTGGATGGTTTGACGGAAATCATGTGGCCATGGGCCTGGTGCAGCTGCTGCTGGCAGGCATCATCATGGTCATCAATCAGAAATTTTTTATTTCCGGCTTCAAAGCTCTGTGGAACCGGTCTCCCAATATGGATACCCTGGTGGCCCTGGGCTCCATGGCCTCCTTCGTGTGGAGCGTGTATGCGCTCTTTGCCATGACCGATGCCCAGGTCCGTGGCGATATGGCAGGGGTTATGACCTATATGGACGAGTTCTATTTCGAGTCCGCCGCCATGATCCTGACCCTGATCACCGTTGGCAAAATGCTGGAGGCCCGCTCCAAGGGAAAGACCACGGATGCCCTGAAAGGGCTCATGAACCTGGCTCCCAAGACTGCGACCCTGGTCCGGGATGGGCAGGAGGTCACGGTGCCCATTGAGCAGGTGCAAAAGGATGATATCTTTGTTGTCCGCCCCGGGGAGAGCATCCCCGTGGACGGCATTGTCCTGGAGGGCAGCAGCGCCGTCAATGAATCCGCCCTCACCGGCGAAAGCATTCCTGTGGACAAGGCGGTGGGCGACGGGGTCTCCGCTGCCACCATCAATCAGTCCGGCTTCCTGCGCTGCCGGGCCAGTCGGGTAGGGGAGGACACCACCCTTTCCCAAATCATCAAAATGGTTTCCGATGCGGCGGCAACCAAGGCCCCCATTGCGAAAATTGCCGACAAGGTCTCCGGCGTGTTTGTTCCGACGGTTATTTCCATTGCGGTGGTGACCACCGTTGTCTGGCTGCTGCTGGGCAGAGAATTTGCCTATGCCTTGGCCCGTGGCATTTCCGTGCTGGTCATCAGCTGTCCCTGTGCCCTGGGCCTGGCTACCCCTGTGGCCATCATGGTTGGCAACGGCGTGGGTGCCAAGAACGGTATTCTGTTTAAGACGGCCGTCTCTCTGGAGCAGACCGGGAAGACGGAGATCGTTGTTCTGGACAAAACCGGCACCATCACCGAGGGCAAGCCCAAGGTGACGGATATTGTCAGCGATGCGCAGGAGAATGAACTGCTGAAGCTTGCCCTGGCCCTGGAAAGCAAAAGCGAGCATCCTCTTGCCAAGGCCATCCTGGAGGAGGGGACCGCGCGAGGTACGGAACCCGATGCGGTAACGGATTTCGAGGCCCTGCCCGGAAATGGCCTGCGCGCCAAGCTGGAGGGGAAAGCGCTGCTGGGCGGCAGCCTGCAATTTATTTCCGGTGCCGTCAGCGTCCCTGCGGATATGACGGCCAGGGCCCACGCCCTGGCAGAGCAGGGCAAGACCCCGCTGCTCTTTGCCTGTGACGGCATTTTTGCCGGAATGATCGCCGTGGCGGACACCATGAAGGCGGACAGCCCCCAGGCCATTCGGGAGCTGCAAACCATGGGCATCCAGGTGGTCATGCTCACCGGTGACAACGAGCGTACGGCCAAGGCCATCGGGGCTCAAGCCGGAGTGGACCAGGTCATCGCCGGGGTGCTGCCGGACGGCAAGGAGGCTGTGATCCGGAAGCTGAAGGCCCAGGGCAAGGTCGCCATGGTAGGCGACGGAATCAACGATGCCCCGGCCCTGACCCGGGCGGATACGGGCATTGCCATTGGCGCCGGCGCGGACGTGGCCATTGACGCGGCGGATGTGGTGCTCATGAAGAGCAGCCTTCTGGATGTGCCTGCAGCAATTCGGCTCAGCCGGGCTACCCTGCGGAATATCCACGAGAATCTGTTCTGGGCGTTTATCTACAATATCATCGGCATTCCTCTGGCCGCAGGCTGCTTTGTGGCCTTTGGCCTGACCTTGAATCCCATGTTTGGCGCGGCGGCCATGAGCCTTTCCAGCTTCTGCGTGGTGACCAACGCCCTGCGGCTGAACCTGTGCAAGCTCTATGACGGCAGCCACGATCACAAGCGCAGCGCCAAGGCCAAAGAAAATATGGTAAAGACCGTTCACATCGAGGGCATGATGTGCCACCACTGCGAAATGGCAGTGCAGAAGGCCCTGGAGACTGTTGACGGTGTCGCCTCTGCCCAGGCGGACCACGAGGCAGGTACAGCCGTTGTTATCCTGAGCAAAAAGGTCGACAGCGAGGTTCTGAAAAAGGCCGTGGAGGCCGAGGACTATACAGTCACATCAATTGATTAAAATGGAGGGTATCATTATGGAAAAGATCATTCATATCGAAGGCATGGGCTGCTCCGGCTGCGAGGACCGTGTGAAAAAGGCTTTGGAGGCATTGCCCCAGGTTGCCCAGGCCCAGGTCAGCAAGAACAGCAAAACCGCAAAGGTTACTCTGAGTGAGGCGCTGGCGGATGCCATCCTTGCAGATACCGCCGCCTGCGGCGGGAAGTACACCGTAACGGGTGTTGAATAAGAAAAGAGCATTTTTCCAAAGCCGGAGGGGGGCGCTGTTTTTGCTGCGCCCCCCCTCTTGACGTGAGGAGTATAATAAAAGAAAAGAGCATTAGAAAGGCCAAGGGGGAGAATAACGTGGCAGCAAATAAGCTGATCGTGATCGAGGGACTGGATGGCAGTGGAAAGGCCACTCAGGCGAGAAGACTGATGAAAGCCCTGATGGAGCAGGGCGTTTCCGTGCGGGAGGTGTCTTTCCCGGATTATGACTCTGATTCTTCCGCACTGGTGCGGATGTATCTGTCCGGGCAGTTCGGTACGGATCCCCAGGATGTGAACGCCTATGCCGCCAGCTCCTTCTTTGCGGTGGACCGGTTTGCTTCCTATCGGAAGGACTGGAGCCGGGATTATGCCAAGGGGGTGGTCATTGCGGACCGGTATACAACCTCCAATGCTGTGCACCAGTGCAGCAAGCTGCCGAGGCAGCAGTGGGAAAGCTTTCTGGATTGGCTTTTTGATTTTGAATACAATAAGCTGGGCATTCCGGTTCCGGACTGTGTGATCTATCTGAATGTAGAGCCCCAGGTCAGCCAGGCTCTGATGACTGCCCGCTACAGCGGAGACGAAAGCAAAAAGGATATCCATGAGCGGGACCTGGCCTATCTGAAGCACAGCCGGGAAGCAGCGCAGTACTGCGCGGAAAAGCTGGGCTGGCTCACTGTAGACTGCTGCCGTGACGGACAGATGCTCCCAATTGAGGAAATTCATAAGCGCATTATGCTCTTGGTTGAAAAATGTATTTGAGAGGAGATTTTACCATGAACAAGAAGCTTTACAAATCCAATACGAACAAGATGATCTGCGGGGTATGCGGCGGACTGGGGGAGTTTTTCGGAATTGATCCCACCATTATTCGCCTGTTCTGGGCGATTCTGGGCCTGGCCGGTGGTACGGGCATCGTTGCCTATCTTCTGGCAGCCGTCATTATCCCAAATTCCGAAATCGTTGTTTAAGCTTGGCCGATTGAGCAGCATTTTAACGAAAATAATCCCATAATAATTGACAACGCGACTATTGTATGATAGAATGATCAGAGGTTTCAAAAGGAATGTTTAGGAGAGAATGCAATGAGCGAAAAGAAGACGCAGCAAGAGTATGAGATCGACTTGCTGGACCTGGCAAGGGTCATGTGGTCACACATTGTGGCCATTGTCCTTGCAGCAGTTGTGTGCGCCGGTCTTGCCTTTGGCTACACCAAGCTGCTGATCACCCCTACATATAAGGCAAACGCCCTGCTGTATGTCAACAGCTCGGATATTTCCGTGGCGGGCAGCAAGTTGAGCATTTCCGCATCCGACCTGACGGCAGCCAAAAGTCTGGTGGATACCTATATCGTTATTCTGAACACTCGCACGACGCTGAACGATGTCATCGAGCAGTCCGGTGTGAGCTATAGCTATGACCAGCTCAAGAAAATGATCAGTGCCAGCTCTGTGAATTCTACAGAGATATTCTCTGTAGAGGTCACCAGCACAAGCCCTCAGGAGGCGGAGCTTTTGGCCAACACCATTGCCAGAGTTCTGCCGGAAAAGATCGCCTCCGTGGTAGACGGCTCCTCTGTGCGCATCGTAGATACTGCCGTGGTGCCCTCCAAGAAGGCCGCTCCCAGCACCGGTAAGAATACCATGCTGGGCTTCCTGCTGGGTGCGGTCCTGGCCTGTGGCGTTGTGGTTGTGCTGTATCTCATGGACGATAAGATCCATTCTGCGGATTATCTGCTGTCCACCTACGACATACCCATGCTGGCAGTCATCCCTGACCTGACCCAGGATGGAGACGATGGCTATTATGGATATGGTTACGGCAGTGTCGGAAGAAAGGAGCGGGGCTGATATGGCGAAGGAAAAGAAAAATGCACAGGCTCAGGCTGCACTTGGCCGGGATATGAGCTTTGGTGCTGCCGAGGCCTATAAGCGCCTGCGTACCAATCTGGATTTCAGCATGCCGGACCTGGGCGATGGCTGTAAGGTCATCGGTATTACCAGTTCTCAAAAGGGCGAAGGCAAGTCCACTACTGCTGTGAATCTGGCCTATACCATTGCGCAGACCGGTAAGAATGTGCTGCTGATCGAGTGCGATCTTCGGCTGCCTGCCTATTCTAAAAGGCTGCGTCTGGCTCCGGCGCCCGGCTTTACCAATCTGCTGGTTGGCACGGCGGACGGCAGTCAGGTACTCCAAAAATTTAACGGTATGTCTACCCTGCGTATTATCACTGCCGGAGATATTCCCCCCAATCCTGCGGAACTTCTCAGCTCCAAGCGGATGCGTCTGGCGATTGAGGCGATGAAACAGGCGGCAGATGTGATCATTCTGGACCTGCCCCCTGTGTGCGAGGTCAGCGATGCACTGATCGTTTCCCACCTGATGGATGGCATTATCGTGGCCGTCCGGGAGAACTATTGTGACAAGCGCTCCCTGGAGGAGACTATGCGTCAGCTCCGTTTTGCGGAGGTGAAGGTCCTGGGCTTTGTCCTGACGGATTCTCGGATTCAGCATAAGAAGTACAAAAAAGGCTACGGCTACGAAAAAAAGAATTCCGCAGCCATGGAAATGCCTTGACTTTTGAAAAGATATCGCATAAAATATGACCGATTACCATAGCCATATCCTTCCGGGGATGGATGACGGCAGCAGAAGCGTCGAGGAGAGCCTTTCCCTTCTGCGTGAAGAGGTGCGCCAGGGCATCGATACCGTTGTTATGACGCCCCATTTCTATTCAGGGCAGAACAGCCCCAGGCGTTTCCTGAAGCGAAGGTTCGATTCCTTTCAGAAGCTCCTACCCAGGCTGGATCGCTCTTGCCCCAGAATCATTCTGGGAGCAGAGGTTCAGTTCTTCCCGGGGATCAGCGATTGCGAGGACCTGTCTTTGCTGACCATCGGCCAAACGAAGTTGCTGTTGCTGGAGATGCCTTTTTCCAGGTGGGATAGGCAGACGGTTCAGGAGACGCTGCTGCTGGGAGAGTGCCGGGATGTGCGGGTGGTTCTGGCCCATATTGATCGGTATTATACCGATCAGCCCGTATCTCTTTGGCGTGAGCTTTCCGAGGCCGGTATTTTGATGCAGCTGAATACCTCTGCCTTGGACGGTACCCTGGATCGCTTGCGCTATCGCAAGCTCATTGATGGCGGCTCGGTCCATATGCTTGGGTCCGATTGTCACAATATGACCGTTCGCCCGCCCAGATGGGAGCGCGTTACGCCGGATATTTCCGAAAGGGTATTGGAGAATATGCGCTGTGCCATGCGCAGGGGCCTGTAATCAAATGATGTATTTTCCGGGTCAGGATGACCCGATAAGAAAATGGAGGTAACAAGTATGAAAAAAGTATTGCGTGCGCTGAGTCTTGCACTTGTCATTGCAATGTTGGCCGTGACCGCCTTCGCAGACAGCTATGTGCCCAGCATTCAGCAGAAGAAGGCGATGGGCATTAAGACCGTTACTGTGACGCTGGAGGATGGCACGGAAGTGAAGCATCCTGCGACCGATGTCGTGGTGACCCCTCTGGTAGATGGGGAGAAGCTGCCTGAGGAGAATCAGAAGCTGCTGGACGAGGCCTATGATTCCATTCTGGAGGCCGGCTCCGTTCGGAAGGCTGCCCCCAAGCTGGTAGAAATGCTGGAGGACGAAGAGAACAAGGCCCTCAACCTGAATGTGGATGACTTTGTCGTCCGTGACCTGGTTTTTGTTCAGTTTGTGAATGAAGAGCTGAAAAAGGACGGCGTGAAGGTGACCGTTCAGTTCGAGCTGAACGTGGACAAGGACGAGGATGTCCTCGTTATGCGCTACGTTCCCTCCGAGGAGGAGAAGGACACCTATGAGTGGGTGCCTGTCGCTCTGGACGATGTGACCGTGAATGCAAATGGCACTGTCGATGTGGTTCTCGATGGTGAAGGTCCTGTGGCATTCCTGGTCAAGGCCGAGAAGTAAATGGGTAAATTCGCTGGGGCGCACAGAGCAGCCGCACTGTCTCTGTGTGCCCTTGCTCTTTTTGGGCTGACAGCCTGCGGCGCAGGAGCCGCAGAGACGACTGCGCCCACTGCTGCCGCGGTGCAGACCACCGCCGCGCAGACCGAGGCCACGGAGACCACACGTGCCCCGGAGAGAAAGCAGGATTTGGAGACGGTTTTGATCCTTGGCCTGGATAAGAATGAATATCCCCAGGATGAACGTGCATACCTCAATGATATGCAGGCAGACCTGGACCTGGTTCTTGTGATCGATCGGGACAAGAAGGTTTGCACGCCCTTGCTCCTGAACCGCGATACCATGACGAAGATCACCCGTTTGGGCGTCTTTGGAGATGTTGCAGACAGCTTTACCGGTCAGCTGGCCCTGGCGCATACCTATGGCAGCGGCGGCTCTGACAGCTGCCTGAATTCCAAGCGGGCTGTGCAGGAGCTGCTGGGCGAGGACATCGACCACTATATGAGCTTTACCATGGAGTCCGTTCCTGCGGTGAATGACGCCGTTGGCGGTGTTGCTGTGACGGTCCTGGAGGATTTCGGGGAGAATTATCCGCAGCTGAAAAAAGGTGAAGAAGTCCTGCTGACCGGGGAAAATGCCCTTGTATATGTGCGTGGCCGTCAGAACGTTGGGGACCAGACAAACACCGGCCGGATGGAGCGGCAGGAGCAGTATATGTCTGCCCTGATTGAAAAGCTACGCAGCTGTGCAAAGGAAAACCCAGACTTCCTGACAAACCTCACGCTAAAGCTCGGAGATGCCTTCCAGACGGACTATACGGTGTCCCAGCTGCAAGCACTGTCTGAGCTCCTGCTGGATTGCCAGATTGAGCCCTTTGTTACACTCACCGGTGAAACCAGAAAGGGCGAGGAGTTTATGGAATTCTACGTAGACGAGGCAGCCCTTGCTCAGACTGTACAGGATCTTTTCTATCAATGACAAAGAACCGAACTCCTTTTGGGGTTCGGTTCTTTCTGAAAATCGCGCTGGCGGAGCGGGAAAGTCGTCAAGCTTCGGCATATTTATCCAATTTTTGCAGATTGGGCATCGCGCTACGAATATTCACGGAACATTCCTTCCCGCAACCGTCCCGATGCCGCTTCTTCGCAGTTGCAAAGAGGGGAGAAGTATTGTAAAATAAAAAGGTATCAGAAGCCTAATTCATATTTCAAGGAAAGTGAGCGCGATTCATGGAAAAGAAATATATGATCCTCTGCGTGGCCGGTCAGTCCAATGCGGTGGGCTTTGACGAATCCCGAATTCCCGAAGATTATTTAAGCCATTTTCGTACGGAGCGCATTCGGCAGTTGGGGCTTTACGGAGAGGATAATCTGAAAATCATCCCTTTGGGGGCTTGCGCCCAGAATTACCAGGATATGCGTCCCTTTGGCAATCCGGAAAATCCTGCTGCAATGCCCGGCACCCGGGGGATGCACCTGCCTCTGGCAGACCTTTTGCTGGATATGATCCCCGGGGATTATGATATCCTGGTGCTGCCCTGTGCCTATGGCGGCGTTGGCTTTACTGTGGGGGAGCAGGGGAGTTACGACAGCGTTGCTCTGCGCCCGTCTCAGGGCCGCCTGCGCTGGGGCAAGGAATCCCCATTTTATTTCGCGATGCGGGACCGCATCCAATATTGCCTGGAGTTAAACCCGGAGAATCGCTTCCTCGGTGTGGTATGGATGCAGGGCGAGTTTGACTATGAAAACGGCCTGGCACAGATGGCGGGCTTTGATGCCATGACAGAGGACTTTTTCCGATATATGGCAGAAGCCTGCCCCGGAAAGGTTTACAAGGGCGATTGGAACCGGGGCATCTGGTACAATGCCGAAACCGTGGCCTATTGGTACGGTGTAGGAGACTGCCCCAAGATTTGGGCTCACTACGCCCAGTGGAGCCCTGAGACCTATGTGAAAGTTCCAAGGGATACGGATTCCAACGAGGTAAATGGCACTGGCCTGACAGCGGCTGTACGGGCCATGCATTATGGCAACGATGCTTTCCGCAGGGTTGTTGCCCCGTGTATCGCGAAAACAATGGCCAAACGTCTCCACTAGCTGCGCGTACCGCCCAAAAGCGGTCAAGCTGAGACGGTTTCAAAATGAAATGCTTTTTGCGGCAGCCTGTCTATGCTATACTGAGAAAAAACAAATGTGAGGCAGATTATGATTCGATTTTTTGTATCCCCGGAGGAATTCTCCGGCACGCAATGCATTTTGGCCGGTGAGAACGCCAGGCACGCCAAGGTCCTGCGCCTGAAAGCAGGGGAGGAGGTCTTGCTCTGCGATGGGCAGGGCATGGAGCGAAAGTGCCGGGTGGAGAATCCGGAGAACCTGACCCTTTCCTGCGGAGCCCCCCACCCTTCCGAGACGGAAGCGGCCGCCCGGGTCAGCGTCTACATGGCCTTTCCGAAGGCAGACAAGCTGGAGCACGTGATTCAGAAGGCCACAGAGCTGGGGGCTGCGGAAATTGTGGCGTTTCCATCGGAGCGCTGCGTCTCCCGGCCCGACGAAAAGAGTCTGAAAAAGAAGCTGGAGCGCTGGCAGAAAATCGCCGCATCCGCCGCCGAGCAGTCCGGCCGGGGGATGATTCCTGAGGTGTGCGTGCTGGATTCCTACGGCGCCGCCCTGGGGCGGGCCGCCAAGGCAGACAAGGCCCTGCTCTTTTACGAGCACGAGAATACCGTCACCCTCCACGATGCCCTGGAAAGCGGCCCCTGGAAGACCGTCAGCCTCTTAACCGGCCCCGAGGGCGGCCTGGAGGAGCGAGAGGTCAGCAAGGCCCTGGACGCAGGCCTCACGGTCTGCACCCTGGGAAAGCGCATTCTTCGCTGCGAGACGGCCCCGCTGTGCGCGCTGTCCGCGGTGATGTACGCGGCAGGGGAGTATTAAGAAACACAAACGGGGCTGTTAGAAAACGCACTGTCATTGCGAACCAGCGCGCACGCTGGTGTGGCAATCCCCCGGATTTTTGAACATCTTGGTAGTAAAACCAAGCTATTTTCATTCAACCGGGGGGCTGCCACGCCAGTGACATCGGTCACTGGCTCGCAGCGACATACTTCTCTAACAGCCCCTTTGGCTTACTATTTACTTCTTGGCAGCGTTGACCAGCTCAGCGGTATCCTGAGCGATCATCAGCTCTTCGTTGGTGGGAACCACCCAGACCTGAACCTTGGAGTCGGGGGTGGAGATGACCATCTCCTTGCCGCGGCACTTGTTCAGCTCGGCATCCAGCTTGACGCCCATGAAGCCCAGGTAGTCGCAGACCATGGCGCGGACCAGGCCGTCGTTCTCGCCTACACCGGCGGTGAAGGTCAGCACATCGATGCCGTTCAAAGCGGCGGCGTAAGCGCCGACGTACTTGGCGACCTCGTAGGCGAACTTCTCCAGCGCCAGCTTGCAATCCTCGTTGCCGTTGTCTGCGCCCTCGCCCAGGTCACGGAAGTCGGAGGACACGCCGGACAGGGCCAGCATACCGGACTTCTTGTTCAGCATGGTCAGGCAGTCGTCAACGCTCATACCGTACTTGTTGCAGATGAACTGCACCACGCAGGCGTCGATGTCGCCGGAGCGGGTGCCCATGGGCACACCGGCGAGAGGGCTCAGGCCCATGGAGGTATCCATGCACTTGCCGTCCTTGATGGCGGACAGAGAGGAGCCGTTGCCCAGATGGCAGTTGACCATCTTGAAGTTCTTCTTGCCAACCAGCTCCGCGGTGCGCTTTGCCACGTACTTATGGGAAGTACCGTGGAAGCCGTAGCGGCGGATGTCGTCATTCTCGTAGTATTCCTTGGGAATGGCGTAGCGGTAGGCCTTGGGGGGCATGGTCATATGGAAGGCGGTGTCGAACACGGCGACCTGAGGGGTATTGGGCATAACAGCCTGGCAGGCACGGATGCCCATCAGGTTTGCGGGGTTGTGCAGAGGTCCCAGAGGGATGCACTTCTCGATGGCCTTGATAACCTCGTCGTTGATGATGCAGGAGTCGGAGAACTCCATGCCGCCGTGCAGCACGCGGTGGCCCACGGCATCGATCTCGTCAACGGACTTGATCACGCCGTCAACAGGGTCAACCAGGATGTCCAGAACCGCGGCAATGGCCTCGGAATGGGTGGGCATGGGAATGTCCTTGACAACCTTCTTGTCGCCCACCTTGTGGGTCAGACGGCCGTCAATGTAGATACGCTCGCACAGGCCCTTGGCAGCGACGTCCCCGGTCTCGGGGTTCATCAGCTGGTACTTCAGGGAAGAACTGCCGGCGTTGATAATCAAAACGTTCATTGGAATCTCCTCCTAAAAATATTGTTTTCTTTTTCATTGATCTGTGATACAATATCGATGCTATTATATTCCATCTTTCCCATTTTCTCAAGCCCTATCTGAAAAATTTTTGCTTTTGGAGGAAAAACTTTGACCATCGTCGGCATTATCTGCGAATACAACCCCTTTCACAGGGGCCACCGGAAGCAATTTTCGGAAATACGGCAGCGGTTTGGGGCGGATGCGGCCATTGTGTGCCTCATGAGCGGAAATTACGTCCAGCGGGGCGCTCCTGCGGTTTTCGACCGGGAAGTCCGGGCCATGGCAGCCATCTTAGGCGGTGCGGACCTGGTGCTGGAGCTGCCGGTGACGGCAAGCCTTTCCTCGGCAGAGGGGTTCGCCTCCGCCGGGGTTGCCATTCTGAGCCCGCTGTGCGACTACCTGTGCTTCGGCACGGAGTCCGGAAATTCAGACGCGCTGATGCGCACGGCCCAGGCTCTGCTCTGCCCCGACTTTTCGGAGCAGCTGCGGCAGCGGCTCGCCACGGGCGTCAGCTTTCCCGCCGCAAGGCAGCAGGCCCTGGAGGCCCTGGGCATCCCGGGCACCCTTCTGGAACAGCCCAACGACATTCTGGCCACGGAATACTGCAAGGCCATTCTCGCCCAGGGCAGTTCTCTTCTCCCCTTCCCCGTGACCCGCCGGGGCAGCTACCACGCGGAAACGCCGGACGCAGAAAACCCCTCCGCCACGGCTCTGCGGCGGTGCATCGCCTTGGGGACGGACTGGCTGAGCTTCGTGCCGCCGGAGGCCGCCCCCTGCTTTGAAAGCGCCGCCGTGTACACCCTCGCCGCCGGGGAGCGGGCCATCCTTGCAAGGCTGCGCACCATGACGGACAGGGAATTTGAGGCCCTGCCCTATGGCTCCGAGGGGCTCTGGCGGCGGCTGATGCACGCCAGCCGGGAGGAGGGCTGCCTGGAGGACATCCTCACCCGGGTAAAAACCAAGCGCTACACCCGCTCCCGGTTAGACCGGATGGTGCTGTGCGCATTTCTGGGGCTGACCCAGGAGGACCTTGCCGTCCCCGCCCCCTACGCCCGGATTCTGGCCTTTGACGACGTTGGCCGTAGCCTTCTGAAAGGCAGCGATTTCTGCAAAAATCTTGGCTGGCAGGCGGAAGGCAGCTATGCCGCTCTGGAGCAGCGCTGCAATACCCTCTACGGTCTTTTCTGCCGGGACGGCATTCCCAAAGCCGATGCTGCCCAAAAGCAGCGGCTATCCTATCTGCACAGGTGATACCATGGTATTTTCATCCTATATCTTTCTCTTCGCCTTTCTGCCCCTGGTGCTGCTGGGGTACTATCTGCTCTCGCGTCTGAAAAATCCCGTCTATCAGCGGCTGTTCCTCATCGGAGCCTCGCTGTTTTTCTATGGGTATTTTAATCCCAGCTACCTTTTGATCATCGTTGTCTCCATCTTTGTAAACTATCTTCTGGCCGCCTGTATCTCCGGGGGCAAGGGGAAATTTCAGACCGTGTGCTTCTGGCTGGGGGTACTGTTCAATGTGGGCCTGCTGGGGTACTTCAAGTACCGGGACTTCTTCGTTGAAAACATCAATGCCCTGTTCCATACCTCTTTCCTTTTAAAGCACATCGCCCTGCCCCTGGGCATTAGCTTTTTCACCTTCCAGCAGCTGTCCTTTCTGGTCTCCTTCCGCAAGGGAGAGGAACGCTTAGAGCGCTTTGACGACTACTGCATCTTCGTGCTCTTCTTCCCCCAGCTGGTGGCGGGGCCGATCGTGCTCTACAGCGAGATGATCCCCCAGTTCAAAGACCCCCGGCGGCGGTACTGGAACTGGGACAATGCAGCGGCGGGGGCCTACATCTTCACCATCGGCCTGTTTAAAAAGGCCGTGATTGCAGACACGCTGGCCCTGTTTGCGGACACGGGCTTTGGGGCAACCAGCCTGGGCTTCTGGGCCGCCTGGGCTACAGCCCTGTCCTATACCTTCCAGGTCTATTTCGATTTCAGCGGCTATTCCGATATGGCCGTGGGCCTGGGAAAGCTCTTCAATATCGACATTCCCTTCAATTTCCGCTCCCCCTACCAGTCCGAAAGCATCGGCGTCTTCTGGCGCAGGTGGCACATCACTCTGGGCAGAGCTCTGCAAAGCTATGTCTATTTTCCCCTGGGGGGCAGCCGGGCAGGCAAGCTCCGCACCTATCGGAACCTGCTCATCACCTTCCTGGTCAGCGGATTGTGGCACGGGGCGGCCTGGACCTTCGTGCTCTGGGGGGCGCTCCATGGGCTCTTCAACGCCCTGGAGCGGGTTTTCGCAAAGCCCCTTTCCAGGGTGCCCCACTGGGTTCGGGTGGGCTGCACCTTTCTGATCGTCAATGCCCTATGGGTGCTGTTCCGGGCGGAGAGCTTCCAAAGCGCCGCCACGGTCTACCGGGGCATGGTGGATGTTTCCAACCTTGCCTTCGCCCAGGTAGGCAGCCTGGCCGTGGACGGCTTTGTGGGCGTTCCGAATCTACTGAACGCAATCTATGTTGTGGGCATTCTGGCAGCTTTGGCGGTGGTCTGCTTCCGGTGCAAAAACAGCTGCCAGATGCTTACGGAATTCACCTGCCGCAAGGGCGCGCTGTGGGCAACGGCGGTCCTCTTCTGCATCGCCCTGGTGCATCTGTCCCGGGAGAGCGTCTTTATCTATTTCAATTTCTAAGGAGCTGGCTATGGCAAAAAAATGGCTGCTGCGGCTGCTGGCACTGACTCTGGCACTGGTGATGCTGATGTGCCTGTGCGCCTGGTGCATTGACCCCTATATGCTCTACCGGGTGCGGGACAACCAATACCTGCTGAATTCCCGGCTGGTCACCCCGGGGCTGATTAAAAACTACGACTACGACACGGTGCTCATCGGCTCCTCCATGATCCAGAACACGGACATGCAGCGCTTCCGGGACACCCTGGGGGGAAAGCCTCTGAAAATCACCACCGGGGCCATCAGCCTGACGGAAATTCAGAAGCTCACAGATAAAATCGGTGAGATTGGCAAGGCAGAGCACTACTATATCTGCCTGGACCAATACCTCTTCGCCCCGGAAAAATGGGACGACATGGACCGGTTTCCGGACTACCTGATGGATGACAACCCCTGGAATGACTACCGGTATCTGCTGGGCTATGAGACCTGGATGCGCTTTATCCCCATCGATATCGCCCTGTCCGGTGCCAAGGCGCTTAAGATTTCCCTGCCGGAAAAATTCACCCGGACCATGAGCATTGACGGCATGGAGGACTGGCGGGGCGACTGGACCTTTGGCGAAGAGGCCACCCTTTCTCTCTATACGCCCCCTTCCAAGGGCAGCAGCTTCGATGCAGAAACCGTGCTGGCCCGGATGAAGAAACGGTTCGATGAATACCTGACCCATCTGGATTTTTCCCAGGGAGACTATACCTTCTTCTTCCCGCCCTATTCTGCGCTCTACTGGAACTATGCCTTTGGGGCCGGAAACGGGGAAACCTACCTGGAATTTAAGGCCTATGCGGAAAGAATGCTGCTGGGATACGAAAATGTCCGCATTTTTGACTTTCAGAATGCACCGTTCATTACCGATTTGAACAACTACAAGGACTACACCCACTACGCCCCGGAAATCAACGACCGGATGCTGGGGTGCTTCGCAAGCGGCGAATACCTGATAACAGAGGCATCTTCCACGGCGGAGCTGCTGGAGGTCACCCGCGCCCAGGTGGCGCAGCTGCTGGAACGGTACCCGGAGATACCGGAGTGAGCTTTCCTAACCTTCCCCTCCGGGGAAGGTGGCTCGCCGCTAGGCGAGACGGATGAGGGGCGTTATGGGAGAGAGTAGTACGTATTTTCCAATCGCTTCCGCCCTGTACGCCCCTCCTCAGTCAGGGCTAACGCCCCTCCTCAGTCAGGGCTAACGCCCTGACAGCTCCCCCGGAGGGGAAGCTTTTGCGGCAAAAGACGAAGGAGGCCACCTATGACCTACAAAATTGCCATCTGTGACGATTCCCAGGCGGATCGGGACTATGTCGCTTCTCTGGTCCGGCGTTGGGCCTTCGAAGGGGATCGCACGGCACATATAGAAGCCTTTTCCTCCGCCGAGGGGTTTCTTTTCCACTATGCCGAGGAAAGCGACTTTGATATTCTGCTGCTGGACATCGAAATGGGCGGCATGGATGGGGTCACCATGGCCAAACGGCTGCGGCAAAGCAACGACACCGTACAGATCATTTTCATCACCGGCTACTCGGATTACATCGCCGAGGGCTACGAGGTGGCGGCGCTGCACTATCTTATGAAGCCCCTGGATGAAAACAAGCTCTTCTCCGTGCTGGATCGGGCTGCTGAAAAGCTGCAAAAGAACGAAAAGGTGCTGCACCTGGAGCTTTCCGGGGAGATGGTCCGCCTGCCCATCCACCGCATCCGCTGGGCAGAGGTCAGCGGCAACTACGTCACCATTCACGCCCTCCAGGACTACACCGTGAAAATGACCTTGGGCCAACTGGAAAAGGAGCTGGACGAGCGGTTCTTCCGGGTCGGCCGCTCTGCTATCGTGAATCTGACCCAGATCAGCCGGGTGACCAAAGGGTCGATCATGCTCACAGGCGGCGGCTCTATCCCCCTGCCCCGGGGAGCCTATGAGGCGGTGAACCGGGCTATCATTGCAATGAGGTAAGCGAAAATGGGATTCTTTTCCAAACGTGTGGACCGGCAGCTGCAGGCCTACCAGCAGGAGCTGATCGAGACCCACTACCGGGAAGTGGACAATATGTATAAGCAGATTCGGGGCTGGCGGCATGACTACCGGAACCACATCCAGGTTATGAAGGCCTACGCTGCCCAGGGCGACTGGGAAGCCATCCGGAACTACCTGGACCTTCTTGATCAGGACCTGACCACCGTGGACACCGTTATCAAAACCGGCAACGCCATGACGGACGCCATTCTGAATTCCAAGATCTCCCTGGCAAAGTCCAAGGGCATTCAGGTGGTAGCCGACGCCCATATCCCCGTGAAGCTCAAGTCCTCGGAAATTGACCTGTGCTGCATCCTCGGCAACCTCTTTGACAACGCCATTGAGGCCAGCCTGCCCCTGCCGGAGGACAAAAGGCTCATCCGGGTATACATGGACATGAAGAACACCCAGCTCTACATTTCCTTTACGAATTTCACCGCCGAAAAGAAGCTGCCAAAGCTGGGGGGCCGCTTCCGCACCACCAAGGGCGAGGGCCACGGCTTCGGCCTGCAGCGTATCGACGCCATTGTAGAGCGGCTGGAGGGCTATATCAGCCGGAACAGCGAGGACGGGGCGTTTACAACGGAAATTCTGCTGCCACAGGTGTAAAGAACGGATGTCATTGCGAACCAGTGACCGATGTCACTGGTTTGCAGGCTGTCGAAAAACCATGTCATTGCGAGGCAGTG
>OIYP01000841.1_pt1 | contig 18000 bp, 10 predicted proteins | sample 1588261 | NCBI WGS metagenome assembly OIYP01 (sample SAMN03283293) | human gut metagenome | biome: human-associated habitat; material: feces | host: Homo sapiens | place: Peru | collected 2012
CATCCGGAGTACCGGGGCATTTTTGAAATTGATTTGGTGGACAAGGCATTACATATTATCAATGAGCTGCCATTAGAGGAATATTTATATAGTGTTGTGCCAAGTGAAATGCCGTCAAATTTTTCGGCAGAGGCATTAAAGGCACAGGCGGTATGTGCGCGCAGTTACGCTTATATACAGCTTATGCGGGCAGATCTTGCGGCATACGGAGCGCATATCAATGACAGTACATCTTATCAGGTTTACAATAAAGTGGAGCAGACCAAGGAGTCCGTTGCGGCTGTCGATGCAACATGTGATCAGGTGATGACCTGGATGGGAAAGGTTGTGGAGGCATATTATTTCTCTACATCAATGGGGTATACAGATACGGCAGAAATCTGGAATGTGGATGATCCTGCTGATTATGGATATCTGAAAAAAACATGTTTAAATCAGACGGATGCCGGGATGGACTTATCGGATGAAACAACATTTACCCGGTATATTAAGGGCAACGCGGATGGATATGATAGTGATATCCGTTATTACAGGTGGTCTGCAACAGCAGATTTATCGGATAAAACGGAACAGGTAAATGAGATCTTATCAGCAAGACATTCCATTTCACCCCAAAATGTGTTATATTATGAATCTGACGGCACAACAGAGATGGATGTTTCTGATGCCGGAAAGAAAATGGGAGACATTACCGGAATGTCAGTGGAAGCAAGAAGCAGTTCCGGTTCGATTCTTACATTAGATCTTACTTATGAATGCGGCATTGTGAAAATAAAAACAGAGTACAACATCCGCAAGATTTTAGGTTGTATGGTGAAAAAAATTGTCTACGCAGATGCAACGGAATCAGAGAATATTACGATGCTGCCAAGTGCATTTTCAACCGTCGAGAAACAGGAAGACGGGACATATCTGCTGTCCGGCGGTGGTTATGGGCACGGACTCGGAATGAGCCAGAATGGGGCAAATGGAATGGCAAAAGCCGGTATGGGCTATCAGGATATCTTAAATTATTTTTATCAGGATATTACCGTGGAAACAATCGGAGAGATGGAAGGAAAAGAGACATTATGATCTGGAAGATTATAGGAAATGTCATGTCATTTATGGGAAAATGTAAACGGGATAAGATCAACGCATATTCTGCGCAGTCAGCGTTTTTTATTATATTATCGCTGATCCCGTTTCTCATGGTTTTTTCGTCCCTGTTACAGTATACATCTGTGACGGAGGGGACACTTTTAAAAATTATAGAGAGAGTTATGCCGGAGTACATCGCACCGTTTCTCATTTCACTGATCGATGAGGTATATAACAGATCTGCGGGTATCATTTCCATTACGGCGATTGCAGCGATCTGGTCCGCTGCAAAGGGTGTACAGTATATGACGGATGGGCTTAATTCCGTTAATGATCTCGAGGAGACGAGGAACTGGTTTGTGCTGCGCCTCTGGGCAGTGGTTTATACAGTAGTGTTTGTGATTGCGATTATATTTACGCTGCTTGTGATTGTCTTTGGAAATTCACTTCAAAAGCTTGCATCACAGTATATTCCGTTACTGAGGCATGCCGTAGATCTGCTGTCACATTTTCGAGGCTTGATCATGCTGGCAATGCTGATCCTTTTCTTTGATGTGATATTTACAGCGCTGCCGAATAAAAAACTGACTTTTAAAAGCCAGCTCCCCGGAGCTGCGATCTGCGGTGTGGCGTGGTATGTATTTTCTATTGGCGTTTCCATTTACGTGGATTATTTTAACGGCTTTTCCATGTATGGAAGTTTGACGACGATCGCACTTATCATGCTGTGGCTTTATTTTTGTATGTATATTATGATGATGTCGGCAGAAGTAAATGTCGTTTTTAATGACAGTATCCGAAAATGGCTGCTTAGAGATAAAGAAAAAAGAAAAAACTCTTGAACTAATAAATTGCCTGTGCTACAATGCAATACAGAGTGAAAATAAAAAAGGCATTGAACGTGATTAGTAGTGCACTATAATTCTTTCAGAGAGAATGGGTCACCGGCTGAAAACCCATTTAAGACAAGGTAGGAAACGAAGTTCGCACGGGAGCCGCATTTGTGAAATGACAGTAGCAGATGACGTTTATGCACGTTACGCATGTTAAGAGCTTCCTGCCAGCTACTATGGTAGAAAGAATCAGGGTGGTACCGCGGAATCATTCGTCCCTGGACGAATGGCTTCGCGTTTTTTGTTGCTGAAACAAATCCATCACAGGAAATTGTGTCACAAAAATAATTTGTAAGACAAATATCTGAAAGAAATAATGCAGAATGGAGATTATCATGAAAGAAAAATTGCAGAAAATCAGAGAAGATGCGATCCGTCAGATCGAGGCATCCGGCGATCTGTCAAAATTGAATGATGTGCGTGTTGCAGTTCTTGGAAAAAAAGGAGAACTGACCGCCGTATTAAAGAGTATGAAAGATGTCAGTCCGGAAGAACGTCCATTAGTCGGACAGCTTGTCAATGAGACAAGAGAAAGCATCGAAAAGATCTTAGATGAAACAAAGAAAAAATTAGAGGCAGCAGAGTTAGATGCAAAACTCCGCAGAGAAGTTATTGATGTGACACTTCCTGCAAAGAAAAATAATGTCGGACACCGTCATCCAAATACGATCGCATTAGAAGAAGTAGAGCGCATCTTTACCGGAATGGGATACGAAGTAGTAGAAGGACCGGAAGTAGAGTACGATTATTATAACTTTGAGGCACTTAATATCCCGGCAAACCATCCGGCAAAAGACGAACAGGATACTTTCTATATCAATGACAAGATCGTACTTCGTACACAGACATCTCCGGTACAGGTTCGCGAGATGGAAAAAGGAAAACTCCCGATCCGTATGATCGCACCGGGCCGTGTATTCCGTGCAGATGAGGTAGATGCGACACATTCTCCGTCTTTCCATCAGATCGAAGGACTTGTTGTTGACAAAAACATTACGTTTTCTGATTTAAAGGGAACACTTGCAGAGTTTGCAAAACAGTTGTTCGGACAGGACACAAAGGTAAAATTCCGTCCGCATCACTTCCCATTTACAGAGCCGTCCGCAGAGATGGATGTAACCTGTTTTAAATGTGGCGGTAAAGGATGCCGTTTCTGTAAAGGAGAAGGCTGGATCGAGATCTTAGGCTGTGGTATGGTACATCCGCGTGTACTGCGTATGAGCGGTATTGATCCGGAAGAATACTCAGGATTTGCATTCGGTATCGGATTAGAGCGTATTGCACTGCTCAAATATGAGATCGACGATATGCGTCTGCTCTATGAAAATGATCAGAGATTTTTAAATCAGTTCTAGGAAAAAGATAGGAGAATATAGCATTATGAATACTTCATTAAAGTGGATCAAAGATTTAGTTCCTGGTCTTGACTGTACACCACAGGAATATATGGATGCCATGACTTTATCCGGCTCTAAAGTAGAAGGATATGAAAACATGGATGAGGATCTCGACAAAATTGTGATCGGACAGGTAAAAAGCATTGAGAAACATCCGGATGCAGATAAACTTGTCATCTGTCAGGTAGATATCGGAACAGAGACGATCCAGATCGTAACAGGAGCTCCAAATGTAACTGAAGGCTGCAAAGTGCCGGTCGTATTAGATGGCGGAAAAGTTGCAGGCGGTCATGACGGCAGCAAAACAGAGGGTGGCATCAAGATCAAAAAAGGAAAGCTGCGCGGTGTGGAATCAAACGGTATGATGTGCTCGATCGAGGAACTCGGTTCCAACAGAGATATGTTCCCGCTTGCACCGGAAAATGGTTTATATATTCTGCCGGAAGATGCTCCGGTCGGAGAAAATGCAGTAAGTTATCTTGGATTGAATGATACGGTTGTTGAGTATGAGATCACTTCAAACCGTGTAGACTGTTTTTCCATTCTTGGTATTGCGAGAGAAGCAGCAGCTACATTCGGAAAAGAATTTGTTCCTCCGGTTGTGCCAGAAACAGGTAACAATGAAGATGTCAACGATTACATCAAAGTATCTGTAAAGGATGACAAACTCTGCTCCCGTTACACCGCAAGAGTTGTAAAGAATATCAAGATCGCACCGTCACCGGAATGGATGCAGTGCAGACTGCGTGCACAGGGAATCCGTCCGATCAATAACATTGTCGATATCACAAACTATGTGATGGAAGAGTATGGTCAGCCAATGCATGCCTATGATCTTGATACGATCGAGGACAGAGAGATCGTTGTAAGACGTGCAGCAAAGGGTGAGCAGTTTGTAACATTAGACGGTCAGGAACGTACTTTAGATGATTCTGTACTGATGATCTGTGATGGAAAGAAAGCAATCGGCATTGCAGGTATCATGGGTGGAGAAAATTCCATGATTACAGACAATGTAAAAACAATGTTGTTTGAAGCTGCATGTTTCGATGGAACAAACATCCGTCTGTCCGGAAGAAAGATCGGACTGCGTACCGATGCTTCCGCAAAATTTGAAAAAGGATTAGACCCAAATACAGCGATCGAAGCAATGAACCGTGCATGCCAGCTCATCGAGGAGCTTGGAGCCGGAGAAGTTGTCGGCGGCGTTGTGGATATTTACCCGAATGTCAAAGGGGATAAGCGTATTCCATTTGAACCGGAGAAATACAACAAACTTCTTGGAACGGACATTGCAAAAGAGACAATGCTGGCTTATTTCTCAAAGATCGACCTCGGCTATGATCCGGCTTCGAATGAAGTGATCGTTCCATCCTGGAGACAGGACTTAGAGTGTGACGCCGACCTTGCAGAGGAAGTGGCAAGATTCTTCGGTTATGACAAGATTCCGACCACATTACCAAGCGGTGAGGCTACCACAGGAAAACTTACCTTCAAACTCCGTATTGAGGCAGTGGCAAGGGAAATCGCAGAGTTCTGCGGATTTTCACAGGGCATGACGTATTCCTTCGAGAGCCCGAAAGTATACGATAAATTATTATTGCCGCAGGATTCACCACTCCGTAAGGCAGTTGTGATCAGCAATCCGCTTGGAGAGGATTTCTCCATTATGAGGACAGTTTCCTTAAATGGTATGCTGACATCACTTTCCACAAACTTTAACCGCAGAAATAAAAATGTACGTCTGTATGAACTTGGAAATATTTATCTTCCGAAACAGGTACCTGTAACAGAGCTTCCGGAAGAACGCATGCAGTTTACACTTGGAATGTACGGAGAGGGCGACTTCTTTACCATGAAAGGTGTGATCGAGGAATTTCTCTACAAAGCAGGAATGAAGCTGAAACCGGAATATGATCCGGAATCCGGAAAACCATTCTTACATCCGGGACGTCAGGCAAATGTTGTCTATGATGGTACCGTGATCGGTTATCTTGGAGAGGTTCATCCGACGGTTGCAGCAAATTATGCGATCAAAGAGCGTGTTTATGTGGCAGTACTTGATATGCCGGAGATCGTATCCCGCGCATCTTTCGACCACAAGTATGAAGGAATCGCTAAATTTCCGGCTGCAACCAGAGACATTTCCATGGTTGTTCCGAAGAAAGTACTTGCCGGTGATATTGAGAAGATTTTTGATGAAAAAGGCGGTCAGTTCTTAGAGAAATATGATCTGTTTGATATCTATGAGGGAGCACAGATCAAACCGGGATATAAATCAATCGCATATTCTTTATCTTTCCGTGCAAAGGACAGAAACTTAGAGGATGCCGATATTACCGGTGCAATGGATAGGATTGTAAATGCACTTGAGCGTGTCGGTGCTGAATTAAGAAAATAAAACAAAAAGCATATGCATGTAAGTAGTGCCTGATCCGGTTTTTTGCCGGATCAGGTATTTGTAGTATATTGAATGAGGATTATCATGGATGTAAAAGATTTTTATTATGACCTGCCACAGGAACTGATCGCACAGGACCCGTTAGAGGACCGTTCCAGTTCGCGGCTGATGGTATTGGATAAAAATACCGGTGAAGTGACACATCGTGTTTTTAAGGATATTACAGATTATTTAAGACCGGGAGATTGTCTGGTTATTAATAATACGAAGGTAATACCTGCAAGACTTTATGGAGTAAAAGAGGGCACACAGGCAAAGATCGAGATTCTTTTATTAAAACGTAAAGAGAATGATATCTGGGAAACACTTGTAAAACCAGGAAAAAAATGTAAAGTTGGAACCAAGATCATTTTTGGCGAAGGACTGCTGACCGGTGAGGTTATTGATATTGTTGAAGAGGGAAACCGGCTGATCCAGTTTCATTATGAAGGGATTTTTGAGGAAATCCTAGACCAGCTTGGACAGATGCCGCTGCCGCCTTATATCACACATCAGCTTCAGGATAAAAAACGTTATCAGACGGTATATGCAAAATATGATGGTTCCGCCGCCGCACCGACAGCAGGACTCCATTTTACACCGGAGCTTTTAAATAAAGTACGGGAAATGGGTGTGGAGATTGCAGAAGTAACACTTCATGTAGGACTCGGTACTTTTCGACCGGTCAAAGAAACAGATGTTCTGAAACACCATATGCATTCTGAATTTTACCGGATCGAGCAGTCACAGGCAGATAAGATCAATCATGCAAAGGAAACCGGGCATCGTGTCATTGCAGTAGGAACTACCAGTACACGTACTTTGGAGGCAGCTTCGGATGAGAATGGTTTCCTGCGTGAGACAAGTGGATGGACAGAGATTTTTATTTATCCGGGTTACAGGTTTAAAGTCATTGATTCCCTGATTACCAATTTCCATTTGCCGGAGTCTACACTTGTGATGTTAGTTTCTGCGTTAGCAGGCAGAGAGCATGTGTTAAGCGCATATGAGATTGCGGTAAAAGAAAAATACCGTTTCTTTAGTTTTGGGGATGCTATGCTGATTACAGATACCACAGTTTAGGTGATTTACAAAAGAGAAGGAGTATTATGGAATGGAAGAAAAAAGACATCATAAGCGTTTAAAGATCGACGTTTCCATCCAGTTAGAACGTCTGACAGAAGATGGAACAACGACATATGATTATACGCAGGTCGAAGTTACGGATGTTTCGCGTGGTGGAATCGGCTTCCAGTCCGACGAACCTTTGGAAGTTGGGGGATATTATAATACTAAGATCCAGATATGGACGAAAGAAGTGTTCGATGCGGTCATCGAAATCGTGCGTAAACAGAAACTGGAAGATGGAACCGACAAATATGGGGCAACTTTTATTGGAATGTCGGATACAGATGCAATAAAAATAGATATTTATCAGGTGTTTTGTGAAGCATAAAAGTATAAGAGATGAAGTATGCTTTTGATGACAGGATAAATGCAAAAAATCGAAGAGAGCCAGATAGGTCACATCCTAAAATAAAGATGATCTGTCTGGCTCTTTTTATTTCTGTCATTCTTCGTCCATAAGCTATCATTTATGAAAGCATAGGTATACGAATAAATTATTTGTAGGTCATAAAATTAATTATGCTTCATAAGAACTTACGGTAATTGTATAATCGCTTGTACCTTCCACATAAGTGGTTCCATCAGAGCCTTTGACGGTAACGGTGTTGCCATCCTCATCTGTAATGGTTCCCTTGCAGGTTAAAGAGGAGAGAGTGCTGTCCCCATCAACGATCCAGGTAGAACTGCTGTCAATGGTCAGATTTGCATAACCGTCTCCGCCATTTCCGGCATTGCTTTCATCCTGAACAAAACTTCCGGTCCAGGTACTTTTATTTTCAAGGGAAAAGTCAAGCTGGCTGATGCTGTCCCAGATGATCTTTCCTGCCATGGTCTGGGCATCTGTAGTAAATTCACAGTCAGCGCCGTTGGCACCGGAAGAACCCCAGCCCCGGGCATTGCTGTTTCCGGTACATTTTAACAGGAAATCATTGGAATCAGAATAACTTAAATCTACGCCTGACAAATAAAAGGTACTTTCTGTATTGGTGGTGTAGAACATACCTCCGTTTTTAGAAGTCAGACTTCCTCCTGTCATGGAAAAATCGCTGTTTCCAACTTCGGAATCACCGGACATGCTCTGATAGAGGATGACGGTCCAGTTACAGTCATTCTGCTCGTTTTCCGGAATGTTGCCGGTCAGATCACAGTCTGTTAATTTTAAGGAGTTTAAGCCCTCGATACAGACTGCTTCGGATCCGTTGGCAGTTAAAGCTGCATTTGAGATAGAGATATCTGCAGTACAGTAAACAGCCGGGGATCCGGTTCCGTTTGAAGTGTAGCTGCCGCCGTCTACGGTCATGGTACCACCGCCACGGTCACTCCGGATTGCAGCAGAAGATTCGCCGTTCGTTGTCACGGTCAGATTTTTTGCAGTCAGAGTACCACCGCCTGCAACATGAATACCGCCGGAGGTATCCTGTCTGGTTGTGATTGTGCTGTCAGAAACTGTGACATTTCCGTTTCCATAAGAAAAGATACCTGCACCACCGGCAGAGTCTGTCGTGATCGTCGCATTGTCTATGGTTACTGTTCCGTCAGTTACCAAAAGACCCACACCTACTCCGTAAAAACTGGACGAATCGCCACCGGTACTGTCGGAGGAAGTGCGGTCTAATGTGATATCTTTTAAAGTAACGTTTGCGCCATTTGAAACAAGAACCGCATTTTCATCGGATCCGGTGGAAGAGAAAGTCTCATCGGAAACTTCGGTATCTTCCGTATATTCGGTTACGGCATTGTAAGATTCCGGCTGGGAGGAAGTGCTGCCTCCCGGAGCGCCTCCGCCTGGAGTGTTACCTCCCGGCTGACCGCCGGCGTTGTCAGAGATCGTTACAGTTGCAGCGTTACCATCATCATCTAAGGTGATCGTTACCATAGTACCTTCTGATAAAGCGGAAAGTGTTGTTTCTTTTCCATCTTTGTCATAATAGATGATAGAGTCGGTCAGATTGATTGTCTCGGTTGTCATATTGTTCATATCTGGAGCACCGCTGTTGCCGGAAGGGGCAGAATTGTTGTCTCCACTAGGCGGATTGCCAGGGGTTTCGGTGGAATCTGCGCCATCAGAGTCAGGTTTGCCAGGTGCCTCTGTTGAATCGCTGTTGTCAGAGTGCCCGCTGTCTGCTGGGGCACCACCTTTGTTATCGCTCGGTGGATTGCCCGGTGTTTCGCCCTGATCGCCGCCCGGCATGGCTGCAACTGTGATCGTGCTGTCGGTAATTTCGGAAATCATTCCGGTTACCGTGTTTTCATCTGATTTTGCATCAGTGTCCTCCGTAGATGTTTCTACTGTGCTTTCTACAGAAGAAGAGGTATTTGTGTTATTACCTGTACTATTGTTTGTGCTGCCGCATCCGGAAAAAATCAGTGTTCCTGCCAATGCGATACATAATAATGCTTTTTGATATTTCATAATGTTTGTCACTCCTTTTTTGTTGATAGCTGTATTCTATCGGGGGAATGTGACGGTTAGATGAAGCCATGCTGGAAGCTGGGTGAATTTAAAGAGAATTCTGTGTGGAATAGAAAAATTGGACGAAAAATGTGATTTAAAAAATTTTTTTAAATTTATGAAATTTACTATTGTAGATTTTTGAAAAGTGTGATAAACTATGTTTGTATCCATGAACTAGTTTATAATGTAAACAGTTCAACTCAAGAGGCTGTATTCCTGATTAACGTCGGGATACAGCTTTTTGACTGTTCAAAGAGTTTTTAATGTCCTGTAATCCAAAATTTCGTCGTTTCTCAAAAACCTGAATCTCAAACATTACACTTGTATAAGAAAAAACACAAACAAAATCCTATAATTTAAGAATATCAATTGAAAGGGAGCAGAAACTTTTATATAATAGAGACAAAGTACCGGTAAAGTTTAAAAGAAAATGTAATCACAAAAGAAAATTGCAGGGAGGAATGGGTTATGTACAAAAGATTACTGGCAGGTCTGCTTGCTGTTACAGTGACCATGACGGGAATTTCATTTCCGGACAGTGTATTTGCTGCGCAGGATGATACGGCAGTTGTACAGGAAAAGGAGATTGTGACAGAGAGCAGTGAAGTCATGGAAAGTGAAGAAGCGGAAGATCAGGAAGAAACTGAGACAGAATCAGAAGATGCAGAAATAGAAGAGACCGAAATAAAGGAGAATGAAATCGTACAGACAGAGACGGAAAATGATACGGATACGACAGAGACAGAGGAGGAAACCGTCGAAGCTGAAGTATCAGAAACAGAAGAGCAGACGGAGGCTATTAAATCTGATATATCTGTCGAAGGAACGGACAGTGCAGGCGTATTGCTGGCAGAGAAACTTGCCAATGTTGCCACGCAGCAGGAAGAAAATAACGGATGCAATGTGTTTTCCATTGATGTCAGTGAAAATACGGCAACGGTATATTTTGAGACAACGCAGGATGCAACATTAGTCGTTGCAGTTTATGATGAAAATGGCAATCAGATGCTTGCATGTGGCAAAAAAGAAGTAACACATGAAGAAACGTTAACAGTTGTGGACATTAATACCGGTACTATGCCGCAATATTTTTTGGTACGCGGTTATCTGATCGAGACAGAGACACTCAGACCAATCTGCACGCTATACGAATCATCCATGTATACACAGGAAATGCAGGAATTTTTATCAAAGACGACAGATGATTTTGATGACGAAAAGGTTCTGAATCTTGATAATGATACAACCAACAATTTTGCAGTGTACGGTGATGATACGATTATAATACCGGAAAGTTCACAAAAAAATCAGGTTGTAAGTGTAGATGACACTAACAGGGTTTATGTAATTGAAAATGCAGATGAAACCGTCACATCTTTGAAAGAAGGTGACATTTTTGCACATGAATATGGCGATGGAAATGTGCTGATCGTAAAGGTTTCTTCCATCAAGACAGACGGTACAACAGTTACCATTACCGGTGCAGATACCTCCGCAGAGGAAGTGTTTGATTATGTAAAAGTTGATTCCACAGCAGGACTTAGCACAGCGGAGGTCGATGATTCTAATCTGGAGGATGGTGTGACATATGAGGGATTAGAGGATATGTCTGAAGATGATGATATACAGACCTATACACTTGTGGATGGAAATGCATCGGCAAGCATGGGAATATCCATGAAAATTAATTTATGGACGCCGGGTGAAAAAGAAAGGGTTAAAATTACAGGCGATGTATCGCTAAAAATGACTACTTCGATCAAAGTATATATTGCAACGAATTATCAGTATTTTGAGTTTCGAATGGATTATAAAGCGAAACTTGGTATAGGTATTTCTGGAAAAGGACGTCTACGTGACACTAAATTTCCCCAAATAGTATTAAGGCCGTTGCCTGCAATTAGAGTGGGTTATAATCCTAGTCTTGAACTTAGTGCAGATGTAAAATGTGAGTTTAGCGGAACGATAAAAGGAACAGTAGGAATGGCGGTGTCAAGTGATGACACGGAAATAAAAAGTTTTGATTCGACACCAAAAGTGGATGCGGATCTTGAACTTGAAGGGACGATTTTTTTTGGATTTTCATTTGAACCGGAAATATCAGCAGAAATTGTAAAAGTAAAACTGGCATCGGCAAGTCTGGAAGGAAAAATTGGAGCTGAATCGGTCAGCAAAGCATCACTTGTTGGGAAAAAGGACGATACAATACATGATTGCGAACATTGCATTCAGGGAGAAATCTTTGCAAAAGGCAGTGTATCGATTAAAGTAAAGTTGTTGAAGCTGGAATTTAAGTATGACATGCTGGAAATGAAAGTAAAAGTAGGGGACTGGTATTGGTCGGTAGGGAAGGGACATGCCTTCACAACCTGTCCATATTTTAAATATAAGATAACGGTTGCAACTGTAGATGGCAGTGGTAAAGTGCTGCCAGACAGTAGGGTGGATGGAGATTTCAGTGTAATTACCGGACAGGGAACACCGGCAAATGCACAGTTTATCAAAACAGGAGAAGATGGAAAAGCAGTGGGATATCTGCCGGAGGGAAACTATAAATTAAAAATATCGGCAGATGGATATAAAACAGTCACAAAGAAGATTACGGTGAAAAAAGATAAGGCAACGAATTGTCTGCGGGTTGTGATGAGAAAGAGTGGGGATGTAGGAAATAATTCAGAGAATCAGATCAATACAATAAGACCGGATGTGGGGATAAATAGTTATTCACAGGTGTTAAGTTTAGGATATTATCACAGTGGAGTAATCGCGCAGAATGGCAGTTTATATATGTGGGGATGTAATGATTATGGAGAGATAGGAGATGGAACGACAGAGGATAGGTATAAGCCAACAAAGATACTGGATCATGTAATAGCAGTAAGTTTAGGAGAAATTCACAGTGGAGCAATTACGCAGGATGGCAGTTTGTATATGTGGGGATATAATTCTGATGGACAGATAGGAGATGGAACGACCAAGAAAAGATACACCCCAAACAAAATCACTATCCCCGGTGGTGTAGCCCTCCCATCCGACCTGACATCTACCATATCCGCACAATCCGAAGAATCATCCTCAGATTCCGTACCAGTTTTAACAGCAGTACCGGATTCTACACAGCAGGCATCCGAGTCTGAACCAGTAGATCAGCCGGAAACACTCGAAGAAGAGGCAGTTTCCGTATACAAAGCCGACGCCACTGAAACCAACACCGCCACCGGCACACAGACTGCATCCTTCAAAAACCTGACGCCAAACGACACCTACAATTTTTATGTGGCAAGATCCCTGACTGCAGATGACCTGCTCGCCTCTGAAAATATTTTAGATATCCGTCAGGCAGTGGCAGGGGAAGATGGCAGGATGAGTGTGACCTACCAGCCGAGAGAGACGGACGATAATGCAGTTATTTTTGTTGTCGGAAGTACACCAAAAGATCTTTCCGGTGCGCAGATCACGATTGGAAACACCACATATAACGGTACGGCAAAAAGTGTGACAGCAGCGGTTGAATGTGATGGTAAAACATTAGTCGAGGGACGTGATTATCTGGTGACAGGTGGGTTTGAGATCACAGGTACAGGTACTTATACATTAACGATCATAGGTACAGGTACTTATACCGGAACGGCGTCTGCAGCATATACGGTAACCTGTCAGCATAATTATACGGAAAGCATAACAAAACAGCCGACCTGCACTGAGTCGGGAATAAAGACTTTCACCTGCAGTATCTGTGGTGACAGTCGAACAGAAGAAATTCCGGCAGCCGGACATAGTTTTTCTGCTGACTGGACAATTGATGAGGAAGCAACCTGTGCAAAAGAGGGAAGCAAATCGCATCACTGCAGTGTCTGTGGAGCAGTTACGGATATTACAGCGATTCCAAAGACAGCGCATAATTATAAAAACAAAAAGGTGACAAAGCGTGCAACAACCAGTAAAAATGGTACATTTACAGCAGTATGTTCGGTATGTGGGGCAGAACAGACGGAAGTGATTTATGCTGCAAAAACGATAAAACTTTCCAAAACATCTATGACGTATAATGGAAAGAAACAGAAACCATCTGTAACTATTATGGATGCGGCAGGAAAGAAGCTGAAAAACGGTACTGATTATAAGGCGACTTATCCGAAAAAGACACAAAATGTTGGAAAATATACAGTGACGGTAAAATTAAAAGGCAATTATACAGGAACCGTAAAAAAGACATTTACGATTCTGCCAAAGAATACAGCCATTTCCAAACTGACAGCTTCAAAAAATACGGTCACAGTAAAATGGAAGAAGCAGACAAAACAGACCGCCGGTTATGAGATACAGTATTCCACCAGCAGTAAATTCACAAAGAAAACCACAAAGACTGTAAAAGCTACAAAGAACAGCATGACTTCCAAAAAGATTACAAAGCTGAAAGCAAAGAAAAAATATTATGTACGCATCCGGACGTATCAGACAGTCAAGGTCGGGAAAAAATCAACAAAGATTTATTCCGGCTGGTCGAAAGCAAAGACGGTTACAACGAAGAAAAGTTGACATTACTACCCGAAATTGATACTATGATTACAGAACAAGCGGTCGTAATAAAAAGTCCTCCGCCTTATGGCGGAGGACTTTTTAGCACTATCAATAGGCAATGTGAATAATCATTGCCTATTAATTTTAATGGAATTATAATAAAACAATATAACAAAGGAAAAAGAGGTTATTTGTTCTCCTCATTCAAAATACTTAAGCAGAGTTGAAGAAAGGGAGGACATGTGAGGTGTTAAACGTGAAGCTGAAATGGATTGAATTCGAGAATTTAAGAACAGGACTAAAGATTGAACGTGTTGTATTTAATGATGATATCACATTGTTGGTTGGTCTGTCTGGTGTTGGTAAAACCCAGATATTAAATGCGATAGAATATTCTCTGAAATTGGCTGTAAATAAGAATTTACGTCTGGAACCATATAATACGACTTTATGTTTTCAAATTGGAGAGGAAGTATATGTATGGTCATATAGAATACAGCAGGATCATACAGAGGATATTTTTGAATCAAAAGAAATAAAGTATTTTTTTGCCTATGAAAAACTTCAGAATATAAAAGGTGATATACTGATGCAGCGTACACCTGATACGATTCAGGTGACAGGTTATGATAAGGTACCGACACCTAAAAAAGATGAAAGTTTATTAGTACAATATTCGGAAGATGCCTTTGTCAAACCAATAATTTCTGAAATGTTAAAATTATATCCAATAGAAATTGAAATGGATGTGAGAGGGGCAATTGCGCAGGAAAGTTTTAATATGTTTAAAGCAAAGATTAAAGAAAGCTTTAAGGAAAATGAAAAACAGCCTTTTGAAAAATTCAGCCATTTACCTGTTCCTTTAAAGATTTATATAACAAAAGAATATTATCCTCAAATGTACGCACAGATTTTTTCTGCGGTTAAGGAGCTGTTTATGGAGATTAACAGTATAGATATTGTTGAGGATCCTGATCGTGAAATATATATGGTGGCAATAGATGTATATGGAAAAAGATTATTGCAGCATGAAATATCCAATGGAATGTTAAAAACGATATACTATATTGTTGAGTTGATCACTATGTCAAAAAACTCTTTAGTATTAATAGATGAATTTGAGAATGGATTAGGGGTAAATTGTATAGATGTATTGGCAGAACTATTATTGGGGGAAAGAAGGGATTTACAGTTTGTTATTACCAGCCATCATCCTAAAATTATAAACCAGATTTCAAATAAGAAATGGAAGATCATTGAAAGAGACATTGCGACGGTAAAAAATTTTACAGCTGAAGAGTATGGAATCATGCATAGTCAGCATGATGCATATTTTAATTTGATAAACAGATGGGAATTTGAAGGTAAGATATAAATGAATTATTATTTTTTGCTTGAAGATGAAAAGTCCTTTATAAAGGTTTTGCCTGAATGGTTAAAATATATGGGGATACAAAACACCAGAGTGCAGGATATAACATATGTTCGGGAAAATAATTATGTGATGCAGAGTGGACAAGGTGTTACGCAGCTGATCACAAAAGTTTTATTCCAGACAATAGATACAATTCTGCTGAATCCGGGAAAAATAGATCAGTTAATAGTGATTTTGGATTCGGAAGAATATAATGAACAAGAACGAAAAAAACAGGTTGAAAACATTATCAAGGAATATATTGAAAAGAAGAATTGTGTTGTAGATTTTTTATATAAAGTTTTTGTCTGCAATCATTGTTTTGAAACATGGCTTTTAGGAAATGGAAATTTATATCCGGATATTAGACCGGAAGGTGATTTTCAGCCATATTACGACGAATATAATATAAAAGTAAATGATCCTGAATTAATGGCTGTGCCGGACGATATAAAAGAAACGATAGCTGTTTATCATTTCCATTATTTACATGAAATGTGCAGATATAACAGAGTACGGTACAGTAAGAAAAAACCTATGGAGATGGCAAAAAAAGTATACTTTGATGCGCTGGTATCAAGAATAGATAATAGTGATCACTTACATTCATTTGCTCAGTTTTATGAGTACTTTGTAAATGAACAAAAATGACTATTCAACCGATAATAAAATGCCGTACGATCAACCGACCGTACGGCATTTTCCTATCTTTCGTAAATCGTATAATGATGTTTCTTAAGCAGTGCGACTGCCAGTGCTAACGATTCCCTGTCATACATTTCAAGTCTCAAGACACCGCCTTCAAATTCACGGTTATGAATGATGCCGATGTTTTTTATGCTTAAATTATTGCTTGCAAGGATCGTGGCGACGGTGGCGATCCCACCGGTCTCATCGATCAGATCTAAATATAATTCGTAAATATTCTTTAAAGCGCCTTTTGCCGTAATAGTGATAGAATCACGGTAATCCTTTGCAGCAGTAAAGGCATCTAACAAAGCTGATTCATCTGCATCTGCGATATTGATCCGCATTTTCTCCAAAGTATGAATATAACCGTCCAATAATTTTAAAATCTGTTCCTGGTTGGACAGGCAGATATTTTCCCACATGACAGGAGAGGATGATGCAATTCGCGTGATATCTTTAAATCCTCCGGCTGCAATGGTTTTCATGATCTCATTTTCATCATCTGATTCACGAACCAGATTTACGAGACTGTATGCGATCACGTGCGGCAGATGGCTGATCGCTGCGGTAGCATAATCGTGCTGTTCGTATCCTAAAACAAGTGGAATCGCACCGAGAGAACGCACCAGTTCTGTCAGCTCTTCCACAGCGGGAGCAGGACTTTTTTCGGTTGGTGTGATAATATAGTAAGCATTTTCCAAAAGTGTTTCTGAGGCATTAGAAAGACCGGTTTTCTCAGATCCCGCCATCGGATGCCCGCCAATAAAGTTAGCTTCAAGACCTAGCTTTTCTACTTCCCTGTGAATCTCTGTCTTGACGCTCCCGACATCTGTGATAATACAGTCCGGTGAGATCACATCTTTTAACTGCTGCAGATATTCGATATTTTTCCTGGTCGGCGTGCACAGAAAAATATAATCGCAGTCTGTAAAATCTTTCAGTTCACACGGTGTATTGTTTACGATTAAATGTTCTTTATAAGCGTCGGCAACCGTCTCAGCATGATGTGCAGTTGCAATCATTGTAAGTTCCGGATGAAGTGCATGCAGTTTTTTTGCAATGGAACCACCGATGAGTCCGAGTCCGATAAAGCCGATTTTCTGAAGTGACATATATGGAAATCCCCCTGTTAGATGTTAAAGTTCTGTTCTCATAATTCTTTACCTATCATAGACATAAATTGCAAGAAAGTCAACACGTTAAAGTATAAAAGTGCATATTGCATGAAAAAATAATCAAAGTATGGATGAAATGTGAACACTATGTAAACATTCCATGCAAATGGTTATAAATTATTTAAAATGCATACATAATATATAAACAAATTTCCGGTAATATAAAAATAGTTAGTAAATATGAATAAATAAGTTGTAATAAACGTGTAAATTTAGTAAAATATAACCATACAGCGAATGCCGTTTCAGAGGTATCGACTAAAAAATATGTATTGGAGGATTTGCTATGAACGTTTACACAACTGACAAGATTCGTAATGTGGTTCTGCTTGGACATGGTGGATGTGGTAAAACAAGTCTCGCCGAGGCGATGGCTTATCTTGCGGGGATGACAACACGCATGGGAAAAGTTACCGATGGTAACACGATCAGCGATTATGACAAAGAAGAAATCAAACGTCATTTTTCCATCAACACAACTGTGATACCGATTGTCTGGGGTGATACCAAGATCAATATCCTTGATACACCTGGTTATTTTGATTTTGTAGGGGAGGTAGAAGAAGCAGTCAGCGTTGCTGATGCAGCAATTATCGTAGTATCCGGTAAGGCTGGCATTGAAGTCGGCACAAAGAAGGCATGGGAGTTATGTGAGACATACAAACTGCCGCGTATGGTATTTGTTACAGATATGGATATCGATGAGGCAAGTTACCGGCAGGTCGTAGAAGATTTACAGCAGCTATACGGCAAGCGGATCGCACCTTTCCATCTTCCGATCCGTGAAAACAGACAGTTCGTCGGTTA
>OIYP01000849.1_pt1 | contig 17865 bp, 16 predicted proteins | sample 1588261 | NCBI WGS metagenome assembly OIYP01 (sample SAMN03283293) | human gut metagenome | biome: human-associated habitat; material: feces | host: Homo sapiens | place: Peru | collected 2012
CTCGTTGCATAATTCTTGTTCGAATAAAATGTGTCAAGTGATATTGACAAAACCACTATCAGATCTCTGATAGAAGAGGTAGGTGAGAAATTTTTAGCTACGCCCGGAACAAGAATACGCCGCTCTATTTCTGTAAGCAGCGGCGTATTTTTATTTGTAAGCGTTTCACGAACCATAACAGATTTTATGCGTTCTATAGCTTCTTTTTCTATCATATCCCCACGCCGCTCTACATAATTCTTTTCGTTGAGCTGAAAATGTATGTGTACATTATCCGTATTGGTGTGTATCGCAGCAGACCAGTATATATTATCCGCCGATAATGTTTTTGATGAACTGACCATTTCGGCGATCGCTATGCGGGCACAATCTTTAAGATGTTCAGTGTCGAGTGTGTTGCCCACGATAAAACCATTCCGGCGCAAATAGTTGTTATCAAATGATATAACGCCCAGCCACTTTGTAGTATTTTTCTCACAGCTTATCCGCTCCATCTCCTTAAGCTGTTCTATCCCATTATCGTCAACATGATCGCAGCTTGCGGTAAAAAGTCCGTCGGATTTTTCTGTATTCCTCATGTATTCTATGTAATCGTAAAATTCGCTTTTGCGCGAAACCAGCTTACCCTTAAATGCGTCGGGACGACTCATGTAAAACAGAAAACCGCCGACATTCCATTTTTTCTTAAATGCTGTTTTAAAGACAACGCCTGGCATTAGTATTTACCCTTTCTTTCGCGCTCAAAGCTGGCGCGCTCAGTAGCAAGCCGCTCCTTTTTCTGTTCAAACAATTTATCAGAGCTCGCGATAAATCTTGATGGATAGTAATCTCTGCCGCTATCTTTATCAGCGGACTGAAATTTTTCATCAGACGGCACGCTGTAATTAACTAAGATATTGACCATATCACGCACCTCGTATATCATTTTTTCAAGGTCGTTAAGTCTGTGATATAAGTCGGAAATATCGCGTTCGCTCTTTGCCGCATAGTCGCTTATCTTTGCCGAAGTGGCCGCAAGCAGATTATCAAGCTTATTTTGAGATGCGGTGAAGTTATACTTTATTTCTTTTTCGTCATATATACTTTTCTTTTCGTCACTCATTTCGAGAATGCCCATATCAACGCCCTTTTGCAGAATAATCGAATTGAGCAGTGTCGATACAGGTACGTTATTAGAATCGCTTATCTTTTTCAGCGTAACCACAGCTTCAGGATCAAGCGTGAATGTGTTTTTCACTTTTGCCATTTATCATTTCATTCCTTTCACTTTTTTCGCGCGGGGTTCCAAATTTAATACCTCGTAAAATTTCATTTGAAAACCTCAATGTATTTTTTTGATTTAAAATACGTTACAGATTAAGCTATGAGCATAAAGAAAGTGCAAGCACTTTCGCTCAAAATCCTTGTAGTACAAGGATTTTCGGGGTATTGAAGTGCAAGCACCGACCTCTGTTTTTATACATACAACCATACTATTTTGTATGTATGCCCATACTTTTTTGTATGTATAGCCATACTATTTTATATGTATTGCCATACTTTTGAGTATGTACAGCCATACTGTTTTGTATGTACGCCCATACTTTTTAGTATGTATACCCATACTGTTTTATATGTATAACCATACCGTTTTGTATGTATACCCATACTGTTTTAAGGCTTCCATTTTATTGAATTTAGATTTCCTTTAAAGAAAAAATCAGATTTGTCGAATGATTTTCTCCATTTCTTCGTCTGAAATTTCTTTTTCTGAGTTCAAAATCGCAATGATCTCCTCCGTTTTCAGACTGCCTATAGATAGATCTTCAAGCTCAGGAAAGAGGAATTCATTCAGTTTCTCGTTTGTTTTTGACAGCCTTAAACTGCATATTAGTATGAGATCCAGCGCTCTTTTTATATCAGTTTCAAAGCTTTTTAGTTCTGTTCTGATATATGATCCGACTATCTCAGGCAGTATCTGCTGTACAAAATCATCTTTGCTGCTGATATACTTTTCTATAATTTCAGAGCAAAGCTGATTGCGTGACTTCTTTTCTGCCGCCGCTATTTCATCGAGTCTGTCGATATGTTTTTGCGGAATATCTCTCAAATACAGTGTTGGCATTGCTCATTCACCATCTTCTAGTCGTTTAAGATACTCTCCTGCGCTGCCGTATTTTCGTAAAAACTTTTTGTTTCTATCAAACTTTTCTATAGTGAAAAGCTTGTCAGCAACGTACATGAAGAAATACTGTTCATATGATTTTTCGTTTATATTAAAGAGGAATAAACCATTGCAGATAACATTCAGCTTATTCCCTTTCAGGTCATACTCTTCGAGATAACTGTGCTCATTTGGTTCAAAAGTTATCTGAAAAGATGTGTAATTCTCGTCGGAAAATCTTGCCGAGCGTATGTCTGCATACTTAATATGCAGTACCTTTTTGCTTTGTCCGTGATAATAGGTAAGCTCCATATCTTCCTCGCCTGCTGTAATTGCAAGCAAATTAAGCTCACTTTTGTTTACAAACTGACGTGCGCTGAAAAACAAATACAGCACGATCATCACCAGCATTAGCAGAAAGAGCGTGTCGATCTTCTGAAAAACCGGTATACAATAAAGTGCAAATGCAGTTAGAGCAGCGCCTATCAATGCAATAAATTTCTTTGCCGCGCGCCTTTTGTTATCCATAGCGGTTGCATATGCTTCATCAAATCCGCTCAGATCATCGGCTGCCGGATATTTAAATATGTATTTTTCCATAGCAGTTCCTTTCAGTTCACAGTTACCATGCAGCTTGCTTTCAAGCCGCCGTCATTGGTTTCAGCCGTCACGATCACCTTGCCTTTTGCAATGGCTTTAACTTTTCCTTCGCTGTCGATCTCTATTATTCCTGCCTTGTTGCAGCTCCATCTAACGCTTTTATCGGCTGCATTGTCAGGCTCTACAATTGCACGAAGTCGCGTTTCACTGCCGATATTAAGCACAACATTATTGTTCTCAAAGTCTGTTTCAAGGTATATCCTATTCGGATGTACTGCTTGCGGCTGTGTAGTTTCAGGAGGTCTTGTTGTGTGCGGAGCAGTGGTTTGCGGTGGTTCTGGCGTTGTCTGAGGCGGCTGAGTTGTTTGCGGCGCTGCTGTGGTTTGTGGCGGTTCGTATGGTTCAGGCTCATTATTTCCGCCTCCACCTCCGCCATTTCCACCGCCGTTATTGCTTCCGCCGTTGCCATTATTACCGTCATTATTCCCATTGTTGTCATTAGGCGCAGTCGAATTATTGCTGTTATGACTATCATTCTGACTGCTTTCATTGCTGCTAAGAGAGCTTGTCAGCGAGCTGCTTGACGATGTATCAGCAGATGATAGTTCGCTTGTAATGTCATAAGACATGTTTATATCGACATCAATATACGACGTATCTCCTGTGCTTAATGTATCATTTTCAGACGAGATACTCATATCTTCTGACTCATTACTTATTATAACAAGCAGCTTTTCAGCTTCATCAGATGTGATAAAACGTACATCTTCGCGGTCTATCCTGCAGTATTTTGTTTTGCTTACAGCCTTATGGATCTCTCCGGGCACTTCATCGCCAAACGCATCTTTTGTTGCAGGATCTTGATATTCGGGTACTGTTGAGGTAGCGTATGTTTCAACGTAACGAAAATTATCCTCTACATTCTGAACATAAACATACTGTGATATATCATTTCGCGGCTTATACTCAAATCCATCTGTCACTACATTTTGATTTTTCTTTTTGTCATATGCGATGAATTTAGACATATAAGGCTTTGCTTTTTCATTAGCTCCCGCTTCTTGTAAAACCGATAGTGATACCACAAATTGTTTTGTATCAGTTATGTACACCGCCTCTGAAAACTTAAATCGGTAGCTGTTGATAGTCATTGCTGTGTTGTAATCTTCGGTGTAATTTACGGTTTTCATGCCTGCCTTGACCAATGGATATACCATGAAAAACAGTATCAAGGGTATTGATACCATAAGAAATATCGTATAGATTATGTTTCCTTTAGCTCTTTTCACGCCGCTCACCTCCCGAAAGCTTCTGCCTTATCCATAAGAGATCTTGCAAGACCTACTACCGCTTTTTTAACTATATTATCTATCACAGCATTGGCTCCCTGTGGTATGCCGAGCTGTTCAAATGCGTATTCAGCGAACACTATTACAAAGTTCTCATACGTTTTTTCGTTTGTGCAAAGCATTAAGCCATAGTCAGATTCGGTGTATTTTTCATCGTTATTGCTGCTTATATAAGCTGCGTCAAAGAACCTGTTGAATATCCTTGACACATCCTCAGACGTGCCCATATATAAAAGATCCGCGTCGGTCGCACGTCGTGTGCAGTGTATTTTCATACGGCTCGAATCGATCGCAAGCAGCATTTCTCCTGGGTAAAAATCGGTAGTACTGTGCAGCTCCGACTCTGTAAACTGAGGAAAAGCAATATGCAGCTGCTCTATTGCAGCGCTGTCCTGCTTGAGCAGTACCTTGTACTGCACGAGCTGGAATATTGCCTTTATCTTGTTCGTAACTTCGCTGCCGGCACCAATACCCTGCGGAAAAAATTCAAGTATACTCTGTGTTGCGAACCATAGACCGGCAAAGTATTTTCTTGACCGGCGCACAAGTTTATCTATGAAAAAAGTGCATTGAGGGTTACTTTCTGATATAAACCTGTGCGCTTCGTCGATCAGACAAATGACTCTGCGGCGATCGAACGGGTTAATAATGTTTCTGTTATATGTGACGTTTCTGCATATCTCTGCCCACATTAGTGATAGAATGTTGAAAAGCTGAGCGTTGTATATTTTCTCATCAAGCTCAGATATAGCTTTTACATTAAAAACGATCATCCCTTTATTATCAATGTCAACGTTTGTGTAGTTGTCAAATATTTCGTATACTCCACCTTTGGATAGTCGTTTGATTCTGCCGCGCAGCCGCTCGCAAAGCTCTTTGTCGTGCACTGTTTCAGCATTTATATAGTTTTCCTCACAAGCAGCGAGTATGTCTGAAAATATAGGAAAGTCAGTAGGCACAAGCTTTGTAAGGTCGGTTTTGTTTGTAATGTTCTTTTCCTCATACACTCTGCTAAGCAGTTCGTTAAATTTCATCTCTTCATCCGCTGTAAATTCAGGATAGACCTGGCTCATAAAAGTGTTTATTCGTGAGATCTCAGACTGGAAATTGGTTTCACTCGCTTCCTCTTCGGTCATCTTTTCAGTGATGTTTTCATCATTATTTTCCGCCTCCGCATCGATCGTCACTCTGATCTGCAGCGGATTTATGATAGAATTTTTAGTCATGCGAATGACCTGACCGCCATAGACTGCTGCGATGGTGCTGTATTCATCCTCGATGTCAAGCACCATTACGCGGTCGCCAAGTATCAATCTGTCTTGCAGCATTGCTTTAAGTGTTATCGACTTACCGCCGCCCTTAACACCCAATGCCAGCAAGTCGAACGATGAGCGTGTTTTATCTTTAGTGAAAGTGTCCAGTACTACAAGACCATTTGTATCAGTTCGTCCAAAATACATACCTGTTTTATCTATCTGCTGCTGATAATAAAACGGGTACTGGCGCGCAAAAGTGTCATAAAGCGGAAATGGATTTTTCGCTTTGTCAGCAGGCAAACAAAGCGAAATATACTCATCTATCATTTGATTATATGGCGTAAAAGAGCGTATGCCGCTGTTTTCGAGTTGATGAATAAGCTTGTCTATTTTCTTTTGCAGCCGCTCAGCGCTGGTATCATCGGTTATAATAAATCGAAGCGTTACGCTGTACACTTGTTCATTTCCGTTGGCAATGCTGTTATAGAGATCCTGCACCTTTTCAAATTCGGTCGCAGTATCCATAACGTCTGACACGTTTTGTTTGATAACGCCACGGCTGTTAAGCTCGTCAAGGCTTCGCTTTATTTCCGCTGAGACACCTGCCTTATCACGCTTTATACTGTCGATTATCACTGAAATATCACGGCTTTGGTTTACATAGCTTGCGAAAGTCAGATCGCTTAGATATGCAGGATAGTCATGTACTACAAGCGAAGTAACATAGCGACCATTTACATTCCAGCCTTGCTGACTGAAATGAACGTGTTTCGGAAATATATAGCTGTCAGGTTCTTTTATATGTTCAACATCAGTATCGTCACGTTCTGTTTCTGTGTCGAACGTCATGACCTTATGCAGCACTCGCAGTATATCTGCTGTGCTGCAAACCGCTGCTGATACGTCCGTCATATTTGAAAGATACATATCGAGCGCGTCCTCCAATTTGTCTATCTCGTCTGCATACACCACAAGATATGCCATTCTGTCATAATGATTTTGTTCAAAATACTCGAGCTCTGCGCGGCGCATATCAAGCATTACAGCAGAAAAACCATTAGTCTTGCTTCGTTTATATTTCACGTACTCTTTCTGACTGCGAAAATTAGGACGCAGATCGGTAAATATATACTTATGCGGCAGCTCCAGTGCTGCAGAAGCGTGAGCAAAATTTCTAAACGCAGTTTCTCGGTCAAAGTCGGTGTAATGGAAAATATCTATTCCTGAGATCGCGACTATAGAGAGGTAGTACTCTTTGCCATCATAAATACGCTTGATCTTTACACAAGGTATACCGCGTCTGCCTACGTCGCAAAGCGAAACTGTAATATAGTTCTTGATAATATTTGCAGGAGAAGATTTAAGCTTCCGCTTTTTCTCTTTTGTTCTTCTTATTTTTATGTTCATTGCATTTCCTTTCATAGTCATCATACTCTTCCGTTCCGCAGCCATAAATGTCTTTGGTTCGGAATTTAAATTTCAGAAAATCTCCCAATCCGCGAATAAACGATTTATTCGGGTCGGTAGGCGATCGCATAGTACATATGATGAACGTAACAGTGCAGAAAATTATGAAAAACACCCTCATCGCACCTGTAAAGAGTATTTGTGAGAAGCCCAATGAGATCATTATCGTTGTAATTATTCCGATGATCTTAAAAAAACTTATATTTTTCCATATCTTAGTTTCTGATTTTGTGGATTTAGGAACCATTCCCATTATAGATCCCTCCTTCTATTAAAAATTATCCTTGCGATTTTTTTCGTTTCTTCGTTCCTGTTCAGCCCACGAAACCGTATTTGATTCTCGTCTTGATTCTTGTTTGCTCCAACTTTCTTCAGATGAGCTGCGGCGTGTAAATCCCTTAACACTGCTCACCGAGGTGTTTTCTACACCATTTCTGCCTACAGGCAGATTATTTGATGCTGCAGTTGCGGCATTTGAATTGTTGCCACTGCTTCTGCTGACCGTACCGCTTGATCTGAATACATTTTGCATACTAGGTCTTGAACTTGAATTTTCAGCAGATGTTGTACCGCTGCTGTGAGAGTTTTCGCTTTTTGCAGTACCCGAGTAACTTTCACTTTGTGATGAAGAGGCATTGCTTTCAGATGATGAATATGATAGTTGCGATGAACTATCTGTTGAATATCCGCTTGAGCTGCTTTCATCGTATGAAATTGCTGCGGCAGCAGATGTACTTTCAGCATTATAACTGCCGCTTTCAGAGGAAGCTTGTGTATCGCTGTGCGAGTATCCGCCTGATGAAGATACACTGCCGCCTGAATATGAAGAACTTGCCGTACTGCTTGAAGTGCTGCCGCGACTAACGGCAGATTTGTTCGTGCCATTTGATGTTTCCCCACTGTTCGAGTTGTTATCCGATTTTTGGTTCATCCAACCGGTAGCTCTGTCGGCAGCATTTATTCCACGAGATATAGAATTGCCATTATACCTATTTCCAAAAGCACCATTAGCAGCACCAGATACAGCACCCCCAACAGCTCCAAATACGCCTTTTGTTGCTTTTCCGGCTACACTATCTCCACCCTTAACTCCATTTGCTGCACCTACTGCCATACCGGCAGCTCCACCGGTTGCACCTCCGAGCACTTTCTTTCCTGCACCGGCAGTCATTGCTACCGGTTTAGAAGCCATTTGCGCCGCTGTACGAACGCCCATTATTGTCGAGAGTCCCGATTTAACGCCTGCGTCCATTCCTGTAAGCTTAACTATAAGGTCGGGTCCGTCGATAACAAATTTTGCGCCAGCAAGTATCAGAAAGATCGTCACAAGTATGCCGTAGTTTTTATCAAAAGCAGCATACATTACGAGCAAATAAAGCCGCAAAATGAAAATGACCGCTATAAAACAAATATTGCAGGCAATAAGGTTTTGTATCACTTGCTTGGCTCGTCCGCCACCTGACATATCGCTTGCGATGGCTATTGGCGCTACGATCTGTGCAAAAAGCACGTCAAACATAAGCGAAGCTATTTTAAATCCCGCGAATGTGAGTGCTATAAGCGTTACGACCCCGAGCAGGAAACCGTAAAAGAAGTTTCTGAAATTGTATCCATACATATAGTCCAGCGTGTAACCATTCAGATATTTTCTGAAAAGCTGCTCATACCAATCAAGGTTTTCATAGTCTGTGTTATCGATAACGTTAAACGTTGACCAGTCGCTATCCTCCCAGTCGCCCGTATCGTCCTGTTTCACATCGTTTTCAACGTTGTATAGATTTTGCTTATACACAAGGTATTCAAAAATAGATAGCTTTTTCTTTGCTTTGCCTATCTTAACAGCATACTTTTTTGTTTCGATTTTTGATAATGCGTCCTCAAACGAAGATGAATAGCTGACCAGTCTATTAGCGTCGCTTACAGTGTAGCTGCCGCCCATTTCGTTTAAAATGCCCTGAACATTAGGATTTGCCATAGTTGATGCAAGACGCAGCAGTAAAAGACGTTCATACGAATACACATACATATATTTGTGCGTTTCGTCTATACATCCTGTATCTTCAGGGCAAACCGAGTGCGCATACCACGTTCCATCGTCATTAGCCTTAGAACCCAATATGTATGCTGTGCTTAGTGCATTTATCTTTCCGCCCTTTTTAACATATATTGCACCGTTATAATGGTCATTTTCGGCATAAGATACCCGACCTTCATCGTCTGTATATTGTATAGCATACACATCGCCTTCTACATACAGATCGTTATCGCCTTTATTAGACCATTCCGCGAAAGTATTTGCAATACCGTTTGTATCTCCTGTCAAACTGTCGAGCAGCTGAAGCTTATCATAGGTGCTAAAACTGCTGTACGGTACTTGATAGATAGTATCCGCCGTTTTTACACCATCGAAAACTTTATCATACTCAGTGTTATCGAGCACACCGGTAGGGCTTATTTTGTATACCGACTGCGGATTGCTTTTATATTCATCGGAATCTGCAAAGGTGTGTATCTTATTATCGTTTAACGACTCACCAACTTTAATTATGTTTTTAGCCAGTATTTCACTTCCAAGAGTTTCCTTGTGAACTATCATCGTATCATCGTCAACTGTAACATTGCTGCCGTCAAGCTCCTGCGCGGCTTTTACGCCTACCGTTTTTAGATCCGTTAGTGCCGATACAAGCGACGGCAGAGCAGCAATTAGTAAAAGTGAGCAAAGTATTCCTCGCAGATAGTCAGAGATCTGTGATTTATCTGCTCGCAGCATGAAAAGTATCGTAGCGATAAGCAGTGCCACTCCCGCTACCGCACCTGCTATCGGGTATATATCGTTTTTTATATTGAAAACATCTTTTATCAAAGAGTATAAATTGATTTTAAGTAGTTTTGTTATCGCATTGTCAAACTGATCGACCAGCTCGCAAATATGTGACAGCAGCCAAAATTCTGCGTTGTAAAGATAGTCATGCCAGCGGTCTTTTTTCACCGTAAGCGTTGCAACGTCTGATGACAGACTGTTCCAGCTTACCGCGGAAGCACCTATACCAAAGCACATAAGGATCACGAACAGTGCTGTAAACGCAGAAAATACCCTTCGTTTTGCTTTTGAAATGTTTAATTCCATAAGATCTGACCTCCATAAATTTAAACTATGCGCCCGTACCATGTTACCATTAAGATAACACCGTAAAGGCGCACAGTGCGCAGATACATCCGCGCATTGTTTGCCTTTAATTGTACGCTTATGCTCCTGCTGCTTCAGCTATAGCTCCAACGATAGAGATACCAACGCCGATAACTATAACACCGACGCAAATTGAGATTGCCATGCTTTTTCCTTTCTGCATACCCTGGGAACCGGCGGTAATAAAAACGATACCAAGTGCGAGAACAGCAATACCGGCTATACCCAGACCGATCTTTGTCATCGAGCCCTGAATATCCGTGATCAGATTTTCAATTCCCGAAGTGTCGATATAATACTGCACCTGCGGCGCGCTATCTCTCACCGACTGCTGTTCCTGTTCTGCTGAGGCTACAACCCCCATACCGAACATCATAATGCAGCCCATCATAAGTGCGATGAGCAGCGAAGCGAATGTTTTTTTTTTTTTCATGTGTGAAAAACTCCCTTCTAAGTAAAGTATTTTTTAAAACAACACAGAGCAATTCTGTTATTGTAAACTAGGTTTATATGCCGTCACTGTAATCGACAGCGAGCATACCATAATCATCGTCAACAGCAACTTCAAGCGTTGACTCACCGCTTTTGAACGTGTAATTGTAAGTATTGTAAGTCGCGTATTGCTTAAAATCCACCTTTTTGCTTTCAATTGGTTCGCCAAAAGCAGCGAATACATCATCCTTTTTTGCGCCAAAACTTACACCGGCGAATGAAAAAGAAAGCAGCTTTTGTTTGCCGATAACATACGATGCCGGGTCTATAGTAATACCACAAATGCGCATTTCCTTGAGTGCCATGTTATCGTCGCCGTTGTTTGTAAGATAAAGCTTTACATTAAAGCGGGTGTAATCATCATCGTTGATCAGTTTATACATTTCAACATTTGTTTTGCCATCGCTTGAAGCAAACGGCATATCAAGGTAGTTTCCCATTACCTCGCTGAAATCTGAAAACACCCAGCCTTCATCTAAAAACTGCGAAAGCGACGTTTCCCTATCCTTTATCACCATTCCGTCAAGCATTATTTCTCCGCTTGTCCAATCTGCTGATATTTTAAGTGTATCAACAACAGAGCTTGATGAAGCTTCTGTTTCAATATCTGTCACGCTTGATGTATCAATTGAGGATATAGTATCTGCATTAGATGAGCTGCCCGCAGAAGTTTCAGTTACTGCGTTTGTTGCTGTAGTCGTTTCGTTTTTGCTGTCCTCATTTTTAGAACTTCCGCAGGAAATGACTGATAAAGAAAAAAGCACAGCCATTGCTGATGTGCCAAAACGTTTCATATTCATATCCATAATCCCTTTCAAATCAATGTCTGCCAATGCTATTTGTATGCTGCTTGTTCTCTGTTCTCTGCGTGATAGTTATCTGCCTGTAGGCAGACTTTTCAGCAGTCAGAAGCTGCAAACATTCGTTGAAGTCTTTTCCCGTTTTAGGTAAAACTCGCTTGCAGACATAACCTTTTTCCGTGTAATTCTTCATCATCTTTTTTGCTGCTTCAAGACCCGGAGTATCGTTGTCGAGTGCAAAGACGATATTTGTTATGTCAGGATTACGTTTAAGATACGCTTCAAGTGCAACATCAGATTTTCCTGACAAAGACAATCGGTTTACGTTTTGCCAAGCGTTTTCGTTGGGCAGACGATTTTCCATCGCTGCGCGTTTTCTCTCTGACATTAAAGTCATAGTGCAATGCGACAATAGATCTATCGGCGCTTCAAAGACATAAAGTACATTTGCGCCAGCCGGAAAATGCTCTTTGTCTGCCGGAATATTAAAGCTGTACCTCTTGTCAGAACCCGAAATATTTTTCGGATGAAACAGCTTCTTGCCATTTTCATCAGTTGCCGCTGCAAGGAATGAGTTTGTCATCTTGTTTTCTGCAAATCTTGCCTTGCCACTTTCGTCATAGCCGACAAAAACAACATTATGCAGCTTGTCCTCATAGATCATCTTTTCTTTTACAAGCTCAGCTACTATGCTTGTGTCAAGACATCTTGTTTTACCAAGATAAGCAAAAGTTCTGCTGCGAACTCCTGTTGTTTCAGGAGGAAGTACAAATTTTTTCTTTTCCTCTGCTTCCGGCTTGATCTCAGGGGCTTTGCTATATGTATTTGCGCTCTGAATGTTTATAGCTTTAGCAGAGCTTGACGGCGTGCCGATGATCTTTTCAAGCGCTGCGGAGAAATCCATCATTTCAACAGAATTCAGCCAATCTATAGCATTTCGCCCTTGAAGATCTCTGCTATTCCAGTACCAGCAGCGGCGATCGTTTTTTATAATCAAACTGTCATGTTCGCGGCACTGATAATAGTTTCCTACTGCACGAAATGACCAACCGTATTCGCGGCTCAGAAAATCGGTCATGTCTATAGATTTTGCATCTCTTATCTCATCGTCAAGAAACTTTATGTACGTTTCGCCATTCTTTTTTGTACGATATACAGGCAATTTTTATCACCTCACTTTATCTTTTCCTGCCGCGGCTTTGCTGCTGTTCTACTGCCTGCGCATTGTCAACGTCTTTTAAAGGAGAAAGATCGTCGTGATCGCCCAATTCGTTTATACCTCGGCTGACGTTTGTACAGGCTTTGTATTTCTCTACAAGTTCTACGCAGTTATCCAATGCCCTGCGTTGCACAGCTGTAGCTGTATTCACGGCCGGTGCTTCTCTGATCGAGTGGATAAGATCATCAGGTCTATTTTTAATTACATACTGTAAATTAGCACAATCACAGTCAAGCTGCAGATCAGCCTGCGTAAGTTTATTGATTATTATATCTGCGGTACTTGCACTGACAAGATCTTCAACGGTATTCGACTTTTGCTCATAATCGACAGCCATTTGTACAGCTGAGATTATATTCTCTTCGTAATTTGATTCGAGCTCCATCAGCTGCACCAGTGCACGGTCTGCGAAGCGCTCACTTTTCAGCAGCTCACTCGGGATCTGTCCTACGCTTTCGCAATAATCAAGATACTGAAATATTTTATCAATATTTATCTCGTCATGCTTTTTTATATACGCGGTGTACAATTCCTCCTCAGATAATTCGATCTCGTAGACTTTATTATTTATGTTTCTTTCGATTTTCATTTTTACCTCCTTCTGCTGCCGAACGTTTGTAAATACCCGTGTTCGCGCAGCCAGCGCTCTGCTTTGTTCTTAGTGTCTTGCGGCACGTTGCCCATATCATATATTCTGCGGCATACGCAGTACCAAAAGCTGTTTTCATCGTCCGGCGCTTCTATACCATACTTTTCAAAAAAGCAGCATATAGTTTTCTTGTCAAAACTCAAAAGCGCCGATCGTTCCTCATCAAAAAAAGCTTCTGCACTTATCAATCCGATACACCTCCTTTTCTGCCTATAGGCGGACTTTAGATTATCTCGACCAGTTCATAGCCTGTTTGGTTGACGTAAAGCAGATGAAAATGCGCAAGCCTGTTTTCTTCGTCGTCATGAGTTACTGCAGCGATCGGCAATATATCAGCATTACTGCACATGGTATCAAGCAGTGCGAAAAAAAGCTCTCGCATTGTATCATTAAATGCTGAGAGCGTTGGCTGCTGAAAATCCACTGTACATCTTTTAAGATTTTTGCCGATATTATTGGCGTATAGATCGTTAGTCATGCAGAGATGATCTATGCGGTTAGCGATCTCCATTCGGAACGATTTATCCTGCGGTAAGTACTCTACCATTTTATCATCGAAAACAACTATGTTATCGTTGACAGAACGATCATTATATAGATCACTCTTTGCACCCGAACGGCAGATCTCTGAAATATAGCTGCGTATATTATCCTTGCCGCAAAGCGCAAACTCTTCGCCAAACATCATATCGTAGCTTTCATTCACAATTATCACCTTGACTTTCCTTTGTTTTGGTTTATTGCTTCCTCTTTATTTGAAACAAATCTATCAAAATAGCTGTCCGCTCTTCTGAAAAAATCAGTTATCTTTTCAGCGTTCTGAAGTGGATCATCAGCTATATTTTCAATAACCATGTCCGCGTCATCGCTGTTAAACGCATTTACCATATCCGCAAACCTACTGCTGCCGTCATTATCATCGATATACGTTTTGCATTCTGAGTAAAGAGTATTGAAAAAGCTATCCACAGCAAGCTTTTGATCTGTCGCTGAAAGCGTATTAAGCTCAGTATATGCCTGTTGCATGGTTTTTTCGTCTATAATTGTAGTTACCATTTGTCCAGCGCCATAGTTTCCGTCAGGATTATAGTACATCCATGTTACAGAGCACTCATCATTGAAATAGAATTTGTCGGCTGAGCTTACATCAATAGATCTTGCTTCAGAAATTTCTGATTCTGACATTACATCACTTCCTATCTGTTGCTCAATAATCGTTTAAAATAAGAAAAGCCCTGCCGTAGCAGAGCTTTACTCATTTGTGTATTAAAAGATCGATAATCATATATCCATCATTTTCATTTCAGCAATATTAAGCTGTTCTTTGTTCCTCTTGTCTTCATTTCCTTTACTATTAACTAGTTTCATAAAGATAGTTTCATCAAAAACCAATGTCTGCTCAAAAACAGTTTCATTATCTATATCAACACAAAATAAAAGTGTTTCTTTTAGTGACATATCTTCTTCTATCATTTGACGATGATGTATAAATCTCAATTCGATACAAGAGTATTTATTGGTTTTTAGCAAGTCATAGTTTTCAAGATTACTTTTTACAAAATTGATCCTTTTATCTCTTTTTAATACCCTATACAAGTCAGACCCGATTTCAATCTTTTGAGAATATATGCTTTTATGCTGAAATGCGAAATATGCAAATATATACGGTAAATTTGTTTCAGTTAGCCACGGATATAAATAGTCTTTATTATTCACAAAGGCAGCAAGAGCGTTCGTTAAAAAAGCTTTTGAAAATCGAATATGTAATTCTTTCTGAATAATATATACCACTCTGTCAAAATGCAATTTCAGCAATTGATAGAGTTCTCTCACATTATCTGTTATTTCATCAAGCCTTTCTTCGGGGTTAATTACCGCTCGATTCCTTGTTGCAAATGGACAATGCTCATAATTATACTGGTTCCATTCAGACAAACCGTTTATTCTCTTGCCCGTATGCTTTGCGTATTTTCTTCCAGCTTTATACAAACCTACAAGCTGAACCGGATTTAAACAAGAAGGACAAATCGCAAACTGACGCAGCTTACCATCATCGCCTCTCTGCATATAAGGATATTTTCCCTCTGTAATAGTTTCAAAATCATCTTTTGTGGTTATCCTATAACGTTTTGCATTTCTACTCGGTTCCAACTTATAGTATTTCACTATCATCAACTCTTTCTTGATTTTAAATTTTCCTGATCAAAATAAGTTGCGTCCTCATCAAAGCCGATTTCAAAAGAATGTTCGATCTGCACACACCAGCTTATCGGCAGCTTAGGTATTTCTCCGATTTTGGCGGCGTATTCAAGCATTTCTAAAACACTCAAAAGTCCAAGCGAGTATTCATTCCCCTTTTGGTCTTTAAGATGAAAAATAATTCGCTCATAGCAGTTATCACAGCATATCTCTTCTGCTTCAACAGGAAACGCTCTGTTATTAAATACATCTTTCTGATGTTCGTTCATGTATTTATCCTCCTAACAATTATACCTCAATTGCTCATATAAGTCAACTCTTCTAACTATCACCTTCTTCCATGCCCTCTTGCAGCAACAACAGACTTGCGCTCCTCGCCGTTGTCTTGATCGCTGCACTCTATTTCCATATCCTCCTCCAGTTCATTTGAGAGTATTTCTTGTGCTCGCTTATCTTTAGACAACATATCATTTAGATAAGCAAAACGGCTTTCTTTTTGTTTAAGTTCTTCTTCGTGTTCAAATGGCTTTTCAATTGCAGCCTTTGTTTCATTCATGTCCTTTGTGGCATTTTCGATGTTTATTTTTAGATCGTCGCATTTTGACTGCACAGCCTTATCGATCAGGTTTTCAATGCGCGTAATGTTTCCTAACCCATTATTCTCGCCGCAACTACAGCTATAACTTAATTTACCGCGTGCCACTATCTCGTAATCAGGCTCTTGACTAAAAAATGAAAGTTTAGCTTTAGACGGTTCGATATAAATATCAAATCCATTGTACTCTCCGACTAATACACTTTCACCGCTATGAGCACAAGATTCACGAGCTTTAAAAATCAGTGCAGCCGCTTTTTCTTTATCAACGATCTGAACATCATCAACTTTAAGCATGAAATCCTCCGAACTACAATTAACTCGTGTTTCGTTATCCTTTTCTGCTTTTGCAAGCAGCTCTTCATATCTTGCTATCCTCTCAGGCAATTCCTTTTCGGCAGCGTTCATAAGCTTGTATTTTGACTTCATATAGTCGCTTTTTAGATCATGAAGATAATTCAGATCTTGCTCAAGCTCTATGCGTTCGGCTATGTATGGATTTGAGGTAGTAGCGGCTTGTATTTTTGAGTAGGTCAGCACTACTTCATCCATATCTTCTGATTTTCTCTGAGAAGTAGATGACATACCTTGCTCAATGAATTTCGCTTTTCGAACTATAGTATCCATAAGGTACATATCGAATGTATCTTGCGTGACGTAAAAGTTAATATCTACATTCGGAAAAGTATTTCCTCGGCGTATTCCTCTGCCATTTCTCTGCTCAAAATCACTGGGCTTCCACGGAATATCCAAATGATGCAGAGCGCAAAGCTTGTTTTGGATATTAACACCTGTTCCCAGTTTTGATGTACTGCCTATAACAACGCGTTTAATGCCATTGCGCAGCTCCTCGTGTTGTTGTACACGCTGCTTTTCATTTTTCGCGTCACCGGCAAAACATATCTCTTCTTCAGGTATGCCCAGTTCTATAAGGTCAGCTTTTATTTCATCATAGGCTGAAAAACCTCGATCAGCGTTTACTGCAATATCGCAAAATACAGCTTGCACACCCTTCTGCTCCTCAGTTTCATCATACTTTTTCTTAATGTTGCGGCAGAGCGTAGCTATTTTACCGTCGGGGTCTTTTTCGGCTAATGGATCTAGGCAGCGCGGATCAAGTCCCAGCAAGCGTGCTTCATGTGTTATTTTAAGCATATTATCCACATTTGGAGGTACGCTGCCGTTGTGAATACGTTCGCTGCGTTCGCCAAGCCCCTTAATGCCCTCACGCTGCGCTTCTGATGGCTGTATTACCACGATGTTCGGTTCTCCTCCTGTTATTTCAGGAACATTCAGCTTTATCATTTTTTGAGTTTTTATATCTGCAAACTCTTTGAATTCCTTGACAAGCTCAGGCAAATTGATAAACTCTGCAAAACGTTTTTTTGTTCTGTAACCATTGCCGGCAGGATTTACTTCCAACTTTGACACTACCTTTCCAAAATTAGAAGCCCAGTCATCGAATTCCGAAACACCTGCTTCTGCAAGTACATCAGGTCGCAGATAGCGAGTCATTACATACATTTCGACCATGCTGTTTGAGATAGGCGTGCCTGTTGCAAACAGTATATTGTTACAGCCGTATTTATTATTAAGGTACGTTGTTTTCATGAGCATATCCTCAGCTTTCTGCGAAGCGCTCGTCTGCACGCCTGAGATATTTCCCATTTTGGTGGCAACAAAGCAGTTTTTGAAGTTATGAGCTTCATCGACTACAAGATAATCAAAACCAAGCTGTTCAAATGATAAAGACGTATCTTTAGACATACCGAGCAGCTTTTCAAGTTTGTCAGTAAGCTTTTCTTTCTGTTTTTCAAGTGCTTTTACTGTCATTTGATTTTCATTTCTTTGGAATGGTTTTGTCAATATCACTTGACACATTTTATTCGAACAAGAATTATGCAACGAG
>OIYP01000850.1_pt1 | contig 17842 bp, 14 predicted proteins | sample 1588261 | NCBI WGS metagenome assembly OIYP01 (sample SAMN03283293) | human gut metagenome | biome: human-associated habitat; material: feces | host: Homo sapiens | place: Peru | collected 2012
AAAAGAGGGGGAAAAGGTAAGCCGTCCGCAGGACTTATTTTTAAAGGGGTTGTTTTGTTTTTTTTGTTAAAATTTTGATAATTCGCAGTGGATATACCCCCGGATGTATCGGCCGTATAAAAATGTGTATAAAGGGTCGTTTTGGTCAAAGATAAAGGCCTTAACAAGGAGAAAAAATGAAAGGTTTTACTCTTATAGAATTATTAGTAGTCGTGTTAATTATCGGCATATTGGCTTCGGTAGCACTGCCACAATATGAAAAGGCAGTAGAAAAAAGCCGTATTTCAGAAGCAATCACGCTCGTGTCCGCCATTGGCAGAGCGGAAGAATTGTATTTTATGGCTAACGGAGAATATGCCAAAGATATTGATAAACTGGATTTAGATTTCCCAGGAGAACGGATTAATTATTATGTTAATTCGCTGAAAACAAAATATTTTGCCTGCCGCCCAGTAGGCGGCCCTTGGCCGGAAACGGAGGTGTTGGCCGTATGCAACCGTTTACCAAAGGAAACCATTTATGCGATCGTTTGGATGAAGGGCGGCGGATTAGCGTGCCGCTGGTATAACGAAAAAGGAAAATCCTACTGCAAGATGTTTGGCCCCGTTACGGGAACACAAGTTATAATGTTGTAAAAAAGCCCCGCAGAAGCGGGGCTTTTACTAAGAGAGTTACATCTATTTTTTTAACTGCACTTTGGACATCATATCGTACATAATGATACCCGCCGCGGCGGAAGCGTTTAAACTTTCTACCCCGCCTTTTTGCGGAATAGATACAATTTCGTCGCAATTTTCGGCCGTCTTTTCGCGGATACCAAAACCTTCGGAACCGATTACCAATACCGCCGGGGAAGCATATTCCATTGTGTTAATGGGTTTTCCGGCCATATCGGCCCCATAGACCCAAAAGCCTTCCTCTTTCAAATCATTTAGGGCGGCTGACAGATTGGCTACTTCCACAATATTAATATTTTCAATGGCCCCGCAGGCTACTTTATATACGGCAGGCGTAATACCTACCGTACGCCGTTGCGGCAGAATAATGGTAGAGAAGCCCAGACAGGCCGCACTGCGGATAATGGCGCCCAAGTTTTGCGGGTCGGTCATTTCGTCCACGGCGAGCCAAAGGTCTTTTTTGTTGCCGTCAGCCTCATACATTGCGGTAGAAAGTTTCATTAATTTAATGGGCTGGATTTTAGCCATTACCCCTTGGTGGTTGGCATTTCTGGTTAAGCGGTCCAGCGTTTTGTTGTCAATGCGGTCAATTTTGGCATTGCACCGTTTCGCCAGGCGGATGATTTCCTCCACAGCGCGGTGGCCGGCCTTACTGTCCGATACATATAACTGCGTAACATTGCGCTTTTTGCTTTTCAGCGCTTCCATCACCGGGTGAATCCCGTAAATCATATCTAAATTATCTTGCATTTTTCCCTCAACCAATGGTGGACGAGCCGAAACTCATACCGATTTCCAACGCGGCTCTCACTTCGTCCCCGTTCGGGTCCACGCGTTTCAAATCGGAAATTGCGTCCGTAATTTTTACTTCTGTAATTTTAAAATCTCTAAACGCGGCCATATAGCCGAATTTACCCTCTAACACCATTTCCAAAGCCTTGGCGCCATAGAGGGTGGAAAGCCAGCGGTCAAAGGCCGTAGGCGTGCCGCCCCTTTGGGTGTGTCCGAGTACGCAGGCGCGGGATTCAATTTTGGTGCGGTCTTCAATCATATTGCTCAACTTAGCCGCAATACCGCCCAAGCGAATCGGGTCCGTGCTGCCGGGCAAGGTGCGGGCAATGGTCTGTTCGCCTTGTTCGTTTTTTGCTCCTTCGGCGGCTACTACGATACTGAAATTTTTTCCTTTACTGCGGCGTTCCAAAATGGAGTTGACGATAACATCCTCGTTATACGGAATTTCCGGAATAAGCACAATGTCGCCCCCGCCGGCCAAGGCAGAACGCAAAGCAATCCACCCCGCGTAGCGGCCCATTGTTTCCACAATCATTACGCGGTGATGGCTCTGCGCGGTGGTGTGCAAGCGGTCAATGGCTTCGGTGGCAATCGCCAAGGCGGAGTCAAACCCAAAGGTCTGGTCGGTGGCGGATAAGTCGTTATCAATCGTTTTCGGTACGGCTACAATCGGCATACCCATATCCACAAACTGCTGGGACATATGCAACGTGCCGTCTCCGCCGATAGTAATCAGCGCATCCAACTGGTTTTCTTTAAAATTGTGCATGGCTACGGAAGATAAGTCGCGCGGGGTTTCCGGTGAGCCAAAGGGCGGAAGTGTATAATTAAAGGGGTTGGCAATGTTGCTCGTACCCAAAATAGTTCCCCCTAAGGTCAAAATACCGGAAACGGTTTCGTCCGTAATGCGGATAAATTCGTTGCGTACAAGTCCGTCAAAGCCATTTTTCAGGCCCAAAACTTCAATGCCGTGGCGCAAAGCGTTTTTGCTTACTGCGCGGACGACGGCATTTAAACCGGGGCAATCGCCCCCTGCGGTTAAAATACCAATTTTTTTGATAGTCATATTTTTATCCCCTCCAAATTACAAATAAGCGGCTAATGCGCTTAATGCCCACAGTACAAAAAACTGGCCGTCAATCAGCGTTTCATCTTTCACGCTGCGGGTGGTGGTCTTACTATAATAATATATTACAATAAAAACGGTGTATAAATGGCCCAGTAAAAGCATTGCTACCAAGGCCGGCTTCCAGGTCATCGTAAGCAAGGTGCCCAATGCCGCCGTTAAGGCAAGCAAAATGAGCGTAACGGCCCATTTTGTTTTTGTCATTCCAAAGGCTTTGTAAAAACTTTCGCGCCCGATAATCAGGTCCTTGTTGGCAGATGTAAAACCCAGTGTTACGGAGCGCATAAAAACAAGCAGTACCGTATAAAATACCGCCAGGTATGAGGCCTTTCTTAATAAAAGATCGTTAGCATAAGCCGGTAAAAACGCGCACGCATACGCCCAACCCAAGGCGGTTACAATGTCTTTGGTGCCGGGGAGCGATAAAAGTTGGAGTTTGAGCAAGTGCCTAAACGGATACGCAAAGCCCAAGGCTAAAAAGAGTACACCCAGCACGGCGGTTCCCTTGCCTAACAGAACGGCCATTACAGTGGCTCCCAAAGCGGCCACTATACTGGCTCCCGTTAAAAAGCGTTTGTTCTGCCCGGGTTGCGCTTCGGCTGCACGGTTAAATGCCGTTAACGCATAGACAAATAAACCCGCAAAAGCCAAAAATAACCCATTAGACGGTATGCCTTCCAGACGCATACATACATAGGTCAAGGCCGAAGCCGCGCAGGCGGTGTAAAAACAGTTGCGCACCAGAAAGTGCCATATGGCTTGCGGCAAATGGGATAAAACAGATTTTGGGTCCGGCTTTCGCAGTTCGCGTACACGGGCGGCCACCCGGTCAATGACCCAGTTGGGGGTAGATGCCCCGGCGGTAATAAAAATCTTTTTGGCCCGCACCACAGGGAGCGGGTCTATTTCGTTCTCTGTTTCCACGTGCTGTACGCTCGGGGCCAAGCCCTTGCACAAAAGGGCCAGCCGTGCGGTGTTTGCGCTGTGGCGTCCGCCTACGACAATCACTAAATCAGCATTTTTGGCCTGTTCAATGGTTTCCTTTTGGCGGTCCTTAGTCGGTTGGCAAATGGTGTTGGAAATTTGGCACTCGTCCGCGTGTTTTTTGATTTCTTCGGCGGTTTCGTAAAAAACGCTTTCTTTTTGCGTAGTTTGCGAAACGACGTTTACTTTTTCAAAGTGGGGGAGTTTTGCGGCTTCTTCCGGTCCGGAAACTACGGTTCCCTTGCCTTGGGTGTAGCCTAATAAACCGATTACTTCTGCGTGCCCGCCGTCGCCTACAATTATGGTGTGATAACCCTGCTCGGCATATTTGGCTATAATGTTTTGCGCGTGCTTAACTAAGGGGCAAGTCGCATCCACTACTTCCATCCCGCAATTTTCCACTTCCTTTTGAAACGAAGGCGTAATGCCGTGCGCGCGGATAACTAACACGCCCGCTTTATCGGCCGCTTCCTGTGGGCGGTCAATGGACGTGATTTGCTTGGCAGCCAGCATATCCGTTACCTGCTTATTGTGGATAAGCGGCCCAATGGTATAGACAGGCTTCTTCCCGGCGGCTTCCAATTCCAGCACCTTATCAATGGCGCGTTTCACTCCGGGGCAAAAGCCCGCACTTTTTGCTACGGTTACGTCTTGTTCTTTTTCCATACTTATATTATAGGAAATTACGCGCTTGCTTTTTGCCCGGAGAGAACGGATTTTCTATAATTTACCTATGAATAAAATAATAATGAGTATGGCGGCTTTAACGCTGCCCTGTGCCGCTTTTGCAGGCGCTTACGGCGATATGTTTAAAAACGGACATCTCCGCTTTGACTATACGCCCCAAGAAATTTCCGCGTTGGAAGAACGCGCAGCGAAAGAACTGGATATCAATTTGAACTTTTTGGCCGCTATCCCGGCTGACCGGCGCGACTTTACCAATACTGTGCGCGCGTTGGAGGATGCCTATACCTCGTATTGGTTTGTGCCGAAGAACTTATCGCTCTTATCGTATTTTCACCAAGATTCTGCCGTGCGTGATGCCGCCGCTAATTTAGAGGCCATAGGGGTAGATAAAAAACTTTCCGTTTTTGCGCGCAAAGATGTGTATAAGGCTTTAAAGGAATACGCAGACACGAACCCGCAGTTAAACCACGAAGATATGCGCTTGCTTTCCAAATGGTTGGAGCGTTTTGAACGGGCGGGTATGGCCCTGTCGGAAAAGGATGCCGAAGCGTATGCTCAACTAAACACGGAGCGCTTAAATAAAATTACCCGGTATAATGTTAATTTAAATAATTATAAAGATGAACTGGTGGTTGGGCGTGAGGAACTGGACGGCTTGGGCGAAACCTACATCAACCGTTTGGAACGCACGAAGGACGGAAAATATATCGTTACATTAAAATACCCGGACTATAATCCGTTTATGTCATCAGCCAAGAGCGAGAAAGCGCGCAAAGCCTTGCAGGAAAAATTTGCCCGCCGCGGCGGTAAAGAAAACGTAAAATTGCTGGAAGATACCGTTGAACTGCGCCGCAAACAGGCCGCTTTGTTAGGTTTTAAACGCTACCCGGACTATGTACTTCCGGTGCGTATGGCCAAAAATTACGAAACGTTGGAAGCATTTTTAAAGAATTTGCAAAAGGAAGTTACACCGCTTGCCCAGGATGAGATGAAGGCCTATTTAAAACTACAAGAGGAAACCACCGGGCAGCAGGCGGACGAAATGACCGCGTGGAATTTGCCGTATTGGAGCAACCAGTACAAAAAGAAATATTACCAGGTAGATGACGATAAAATTAAGGAATATTTCCCGGCGGATAAAGTGATTAGCGGGATGTTTGAAGTGTTTGGAAGCCTTTTTGGGATTACATTTACCCAAGCGGATTTGCCCGTTTGGCACCCGGAAGTAGTGGTGTATCAAATTAAGGATAAGAAAACGGGCGAATTGATTTCCAACTTTTATTTGGATTTGTTCCCGCGCGATGGCAAATATACACACGCCGCCACTTGGAGTTTTGTGGACCGCTTTGAATTGCCGGACGGGCAAATGCAAACCCCTTCTGTGGTGATTGCGGCTAACTTTACTCCGGCGGGCAACGGGATGCCGTCCCTCTTGGAGCACAGCGAGGTGGAAACCTTGTTCCACGAGTTTGGGCACGTTTTGCAAATGTCTATGGCTACTTCCAAATACGCTACGCTCACGGGCGACAATGTGGCGTGGGATTATATTGAAGCGCACTCCCAACTGTTGGAAAACTGGGCGTGGCAGCCGCAAGTGCTTAAAAAGATTTCCGCCCATTACAAAACGGGCGAAACCTTGCCGGACGGGTTGATTTCATCTTTGGTCAAGTCCAAAAATGTGGGCGTGGCGGTTGCTTTTCTGCGGCAGAACTTTTTGGGCCAGTACGATTTGGCTTTGCATACAGCCGCCAAGCGCGTGGATTCTACTAAACTATATGCCCAAATGATGCACAATATCAGCGGTATCCCGATGACGAAAGGCACTTATCCGCAGGCGAGTTTCGGGCATATTATGAGTTTGACCGACCCGTATGATGTGGGCTACTATGTGTATGCGTGGTCTTTGGTGATTGCGCAGGATATCTTTTCGCGCTTTGAGGACGAGGGGCTGTTTAATGCGGAATTAGGAGCCAAATTGCGTAAGTACATCTACACCCCCGGTACGGTGTATGACGAAAACGAAATGGTGGAGCAATTCCTGGGCCGCCCATATAACGACAAGGCTTTTTTAAAAAGTTTGGGAATTAACTGAAACAAAAAAATCCGCGCTTTTATAGAGCGCGGATTTTTTATATGTAAAACTACCGTTGTACCCAGTTGTTAAGCGCAAACCAAGACAAAAGCGATATGCCTAGCAGTACCGCAAGCAGCATAATAATCCATACTCCGCGAAAGCCGCTGCTTTCCTTTTGGCCGGCCGCTTCACGCGGGGAGCAGAGTGCTTTTAGCATTGCTTCGGCGCGCAATTCGGCTTCGTCCTGCGGTTTGGGCGATAAAGTGGCAGTGGATGCCGGGTCGGTTTTTTCCAATTTAATAAGAGCGTTTTCCAGTTCGTGCAAAATCTGCATAGCACGGAAGCGGAAAGATTGGTAATCTTCTACCGAAATGCAGGTGTTTTCGTGATAAACGAGGGCATTGTCGTTGAGTTCCAAATACATATTCCCGCGTGTTTTTAACAGCCCGATTAAAAATGGGGTTAATACAAGGCCCGCCGCCGGTGTGGGCGCGTGTACGCGGTAGCGGCTGTCCACCGCCGGGATATTCGTCTTCATTAACGCATATTGCGACGGCGCAAACTGCGAGTCTATCGGTGCTATTTTAAGCGCGGGAAACTGCCTCTTTTTCAGTTCCGCCGTAAAGAGCGTTAATTTGAGGGGCTTTGTTTTGGGATTGTCGTCCGTGTAAATATTATCGTCGGCTACGCGCATAAAGGCCAAATTGTCCGACCAGGTGCAGACGTTTTGGTATTGATGAAAAAATAACGTAAAAAATTCCAGCCGCCCCGCTGTCAGTTCGGTGGTTACAGTGTCTTTTTCTTTATCAAAGCGGCAGCCGTTCAGGCGCGCCATTTGCGCCAAACGGGCGGTGCGGGTGCGCGTGGTGGCCCATAAGCCCACACCCGCGCCAAGCATAATAAGAATAATTGCAATCGTCATATTCATATCATACCAAAAAACAAAAGAAAAACTCCCCGCGTTTTTACAAGCGGGGAGTTTTTAAAGCATGTTGCTTATTTAATTTCTTGGGCGGGTTTTTTGCTGGTTAAAATGGCCCAGCCTAATACCGCCAAGAGTACAATTACTACCACCCAGCCGATTTTGCCCAAGGGGGTAAAATCGTTGTGATAATTGACGATAATCGGCGCTACGATAACGGCCACCATATTTACCACCTTAATTAAGGGGTTGACTGCCGGACCTGCCGTATCTTTGAGCGGGTCGCCCACCGTATCGCCCACCACGCTGGCTTTGTGGCGTTCGGAACCTTTACCTGTGTTGGCGGCTAAGTCCGTAGGCTCGTCCTCTACTACCTTTTTGGCATTATCCCACGCACCGCCCGCGTTGGACATAAATACGGCAAGCAACTGGCCGGAAACAATAATCCCGGCTAAAAATCCGCCTAAGGCTTCCACCCCAAACGCAAGACCCACCACCACCGGGGAGACAATTCCCAACAGGGCCAAAATAATTAATTCTTTTTGCGCTGCAACGGTGGAAATACTTACGGCGCGGGTGTAGTCCGGCTGGGTTTTCCCTTCCAATACCCCGCCTTTAAACTGTCTGCGAACTTCCTGCACGATAAGCGCGGCCGCACGGCTGACGGCATTGATAGCAAAGGACGAAAACAGCCACGGCAACGCTCCGCCGATAAGCATTCCTACGAATACAACCGGGTTGGAAACCACAATGCCTACTTGGGACAAAAGTGTAAGCATTTTGCTTTCGCCTGCGGCGGCCCAAGCATCATTTAGTAAGCGCTGTACGTTGCTCACGTCCACCATATACGAGGCAAACAACGATACCGCCGCAATTACGGCTGAACCGATAGCCACCCCTTTGGTAATAGCCTTGGTAGTGTTTCCCACACCGTCTAGGTCCGCCATAATCTGCCGGGCCTTTTTGGTTTCCTTGTCCTCTTGTCCGTGCCAACTCATTTCGCCAATGCCGTTGGCATTGTCGGCAATCGGGCCGAAGGAGTCCATCGCCACGTTGTTGCCGGTGAGGGTCAGCATCCCGATACCCGTCATCGCTACCCCGTAAAGGATAAAGTTAAACTTTTCCGCCGGAGTCAGACCGTCAATAGTACCGAAGATAAAGACGGAACAAAAGATAGACGCCGCAATTACCAAGGTGGTCCATACGGCCGATTCAAAGCCTACCGCAATACCGGACAAAATCGTAGTGGCGGAGCCGGTGGCGGTAGATTTTTTGATTTCCTGTACAGGTTTATTTTCCGTACCTGTAAAATATTCGGTTAAACGGTCAATGCCGATAGCCAAAATAATGCCGATGGTAGTGGCGGCAAACGGTCTCCACCAGCCGCCGGGGACTTGATCCATATAGTAATAGGCCAATACCCCGAAGATGACTACGGAAATAGCGGCAGAAATGCTATACCCTTTAAAAATAGCCTTCATAGCATTTCCGGCGGAGCGTTTGGAATCTTTTACCGCATAAGTGCCGATAATGGAACACAAAACGCCGATACCGCGCACCAAAAGGGGATAAACAATCCACTCGTGATGGCCCGTAATTCTCCATAAGCCAATCCCTAAGATAAGCCCGGAAACAATGGTAACTTCGTAAGATTCAAAAATATCGGCGGCCATACCGGCGCAGTCGCCCACGTTGTCGCCTACCAAATCGGCTACCACGGCGGGGTTGCGCGGGTCATCTTCCGGAATTCCCGCTTCCACTTTGCCGACCAGGTCTGCGCCCACATCAGCGGCTTTGGTGTAAATACCGCCGCCTACACGCATAAATAAGGCAAGTAACGTGCCGCCAAAACCAAAACCTAACAGCGCGTCCGGCGCGGCAATGCCGAAAATAATAAAAATAAGCGTTCCGCCCAAAAGGCCAAGCCCGTCTGTCAGCATCCCTGTAACGGTTCCGGCACGATAGGCAATGCGTAAGGCGTCGCCAAAACTGCGTTTGGAAGCGGCCGCTACGCGGACGTTTGCATCCACGGCGATACGCATACCCAACTGGCCCACCAAAAGCGAAAAGACCGCCCCTAATATAAAAGCCCCCGCACGGCCAAAAGCGGCAATGAGTTTAACTTTTTCAGGAGACAACCCCGCAAAACGCTCCATAGAATCTTGCGATACGGGCACAATATAGACGGATAAAAACAGGCAGACCGTCAGTAACCCGATCAACGGCAAAATGGTTTTAAGTTGTCGTTTCAGGTAGGCATTGGCCCCCTCCTTAATGGCGCCCCAAACTTTTAACATTTCCGGGGTGCCGGCATCTTCGCTGATAACCTGCTTGCGCAAAAATAAGGCATACAAAAGGCCCAACACCGCAATAAACAGTACGCCGAACAGCGCGTATTGTTCAAAGGTGCGTAGGGCCGATATTCCATACCACATAGCATATCTCCTTTTGAACGGAAGTGAAACTTCTCCTATATTATAATAAATAATCTGGTAAATATCGCTTTTCCACGGCACATAGGTCTTTTGGCCCAGACAAAAGAGTACCCAAAGCCCCTTGATATGAAGAAGTTTGTTTTCTATACTATACGTTATGAAGAGTATCAAAAGGTTTTTTATATTCGTTTGCACCTTGGGGTTGCTGGGCGTTTCTGCGCAGGCACAGCGGCTCTCGTCTCCTTTTTATACACAGTTAAAACAAAAAATGGCGGGTTCCGTTTTTGCACAAAAGAACCCCGGCTTAAACCGCTTGGCGTGGATGCGGTACTATCCGGTGTCAACCCAGGTGTTTGACGAGGTGGGCACTTGGGAGCGGATGACGTATTGGTTTGATTCGTCTGACATCATTTCCGCAATGGCGGGGTATTTGTACCAAATGTATATTTCGGCCTCCGTGTACGGAGCCGCACAGGCCCCGGCGCGCTTGAATGCAAACTATTTTGGCGCGTTGGATGCGTTTGAGCATATGCGCGACCGTTTTAATGCGCAGGATAGTTTAGATTTTTATCGCAGTCATAAAAAGGAAATCAAAGCCCGTTTGGCTGATTATTTCCGTCAGGCACATTTGCCCAAATACAAGGTGGATGATTTGAAAAATGATTATGTGGAAACGGCTTTTTTAAATACCTTGAAAAACTCCGCCGGGAAAAACGGACGTGCGGGCTTTGTTTTGGCCCGGGCCAAATGGACGGCCTCTGTTCCTGGGACGGAAAAGAATTTTTTTAAAAAATATATGCAGGCGTCCTTGCAAGAGTTGAGCCGTCAGGTGGTGCTGTATGAGGAAAACGCGCCCAGTTTGGATGTTTTGGATAAAACTGCCGGACGCTATAATTCCAGTTCCAAACAATACTTGTATCGTCCCGCTACGGACGAGTGTGCCGCTTGCACGTATGATTCGTGCCGCAAAATTTGCCGCGCCGTAGTCGGCCGGAAAAACACACGGAGTACAAGCACCTTGCGTTTGTATGAAATTACAATGCGTTCGCAAAAAGGGGAATACCTGGTGTCGGCGGACGGAAAAAATAATTTTGTTTCGCCGGACGGCCAAAAATATCCAAAATGGCAATATCACGCCGCCGCGTTGGCGGTAATCCGGCGCGGAGGCCAGTTTGTGCCTGTGGTAATAGATAAATTTTTGTTTACAGAACCGGTAGAATTTTCTGCTTGGCTGAAAAAGTTTGATTCTAAAACGACGGTAATGTATTTGAAGCCCTTTCGGCTGCGGGAAGCGGACGAAAAACGTCTTGTCCGTCCGGACAGCAGAAAAGGGAAAAATATTGTGAAAAACGGCAGGACTTATACACCGTATCCCATAGGAAACTGATTTAAAAAGCCCCGCTTAGTAGCGGGGCTTTTTATCGGAAGAGGTTTTTTATCCGGCGCAACAGCCGCAATCGTTTCCTGTGGTATCTTTGATATCCAGGCCGATATCTTCCAAGTCTTGTTCGTGTTCCACTTCGTCTTCTAAAATTTCGCGGAGTAAGTGGAAGGTAATCGGGTCCTTGCCTTTTACCATATCTAACAATTTATTATAAACTTCTATGGCGCATCTTTCACCTTGAAGATTTTGCGCTAACAGAATTTTGGACTCGCTGTTTTTGGGTACTAAATAGCCGCAAGTGCTTTCTTTGTACCAATCTTGCGGTGATAAAGCGGGTGTTCCGCCCAGTTCTATAATGCGTTTGGACAGTTTTTTAGCGTGATCCAATTCTTCGGCGGCGTGTTCCTCCATTTCCTCTATCAGTTTGGGTGCGAGCACCCCCGTAGCCACTTGGGCACCTACCCAATATTGGTAATACGCCAGCCACTCATCGCAATAAGCCTTGTTTAAAGCGGTTACTAACGCTTGAACATCCAACCCTGCTCGTTGTACAATTTCTCTTCCTTTCATTCCCATATTTTTACCCCCTGTTTAATTATTGCCGGATGCGGCAAAGCCGCTCCTTACTGCCAGTATAGCAGTTAGCGCATCTTTTTACTTGGGGTAAAAAAGGTTAGTTAAAAGGCCCCGCCGATAACAAATCCGACCAAGTCCCCTCCGTCTTGCAGATTGTGGGTATAATTAATACCCAACGGGAGCGGAAAACGCCATAATTTATAAGAAAGTGTTGCTCCGGCACCGCTGTGGGCGCGGTATTTCCCGCCTGCATATACATAGGCATTTTCGTAAAACGGAGCCAAGGACAAAAGACCTGTGCGGTTTCGTAACAGATAATAAACAAACGAAGTCCCAATGCCGGCCCCTCTTTCGCCGCGGATTTGGCGGTCGTAACGGCCGAAGGTAAGTAAATCGGCCGATAAAATTTCGTCGCTGAAAGAAGCCTTAAATGCGTCCTGCGCCTTGCCCTGCACAATAAACATATGGCGGTTTTTAAGTTCCAGTACCCACGCAGCATTTAAACCCAGTTTTGCAAGGGTATAATCACTTCCCGTCCAATTTCCGCCGCCAGTATAATAGATACCGGTGGCATATCCTTGGCGGACACGGGGTAAATTGCGCAGACTTTTTTCCTTATCCGTCAGCCCGTAGCCCGAAAGTGCGCCCATATTAGTACCTTGGCGGATATCGTCCGTCAGGTGAAGGCCCAAGGTAATTTGATTATGGTTACCGTTATCAAACCCCGGAGAGGAATAAGCATAGCGGACATATTCCGGGCGGATAAACGCGCGGACGGTGCGGGAAAAACGGTGTGAATAGGTAACGGAAAATTGTTCTTTTTTGGAGTGGACTTGCGCCTTTAAGTCGCTTGTGTATTCATCTTCGTCGTCGGTGGTGGAAAATACGCCAAACATATTGGAGCGGTATCCGCTGTAAAAACGTTGGTCAAAATTCAGTTTGGTGTAAGATACAGACAGATGTTCATCCCCTTGGGTGATTCCGGCGCTGGCGGTGATGCCGTCTTGGCTGCCGCCCCCAAACAGAAAGGTGCTTTCACCCTGTTTAAACAAGTTTCCTCCCGCCAAAGAAACACCTGCCGCGCTTTTGGCACCTCCGGCCGCAAAGGCGAGGGGAAAAATATAACTTCCGTCTTGGGCATTAATGGCAATATCTACTTTGTCTCCCTGCGGGGTGGCGGTAAAATCCAACTTTTTAAATACGCGCAACCGGTGCAAATCATCTTGGGCTTTTTCATAGATTTCCGGCGAAAATGTATCTCCTGGTTTTAGCAAGAATAATTTTTTAAGGGTTTCGGGCCGCATCCGCGTGGACGAAACCGACACGTTACCCACAGTTTGGGCAAAGGCGGAAAGGGAAAAACAAATCAGCAAAAGAGATAAAAAAATCTTCATATATAAAATTATATCTTTTATACTTACCGGTAGGTAATTTATTGCTCAAAACATATTTGCTATAATAACCAACAAAGATATAGGAGGGATTATGCCCAGGCGCGATAAAGTAAATTATTATTTAGATTTAGCCGATGTGGTTTCCCAGCGGGGCACTTGTCTGCGCCGCCGCTATGGGGCGGTTATCGTCAAAAATGACGAAGTAATTTCTACCGGATATGTGGGGGCGCCCCGCGGACGGAAGAATTGCACAGATTTGGGATATTGTATCCGCCAACAGTTAAATATTCCGCGTGGGGAGCGTTATGAACTCTGCCGCAGTGTACACGCCGAAGCCAATGCCATTATCAGCGCCCCGCGCGATAAAATGTTGGGGGCAACCCTCTATTTAACCGGGCGCGAAGCCGATACCGGAGAATATATTAAAAATTCGTCCAGTTGTTCTATGTGCAAACGTATGGTGATTAACGCGGGGATAGAGAAAGTGGTTATCCGAGATACGGAAAATGATTACCGCGTAATTAATGTGCAGGACTGGGTGGAGAACGACGAATCTTTGAGCGGCACAAGGGGATATTAATTGGGCTGGTTGTGCTGGCAAAAAGCAAAAAAAGTTTCTATCTCTCTATAAAAAAGGCTTGGACGGATATTTGGCTCCCCCGCTTTATGCGGCAAAAATATTTATCCGTTTAAGCCTTGTTTATGGATAAATGTCGGCTTTTCCTTATATCCAACAAACTGAAATGAATGTGCTGTTTTTATATACAATGGTGCATAAAAAAATTCCCGTCGGGAGTTAATCCTAACGGGGATAAATGCTAATTATTCAAAACTAAAATACGGAGTGTGTAGTTTTGCTAGCACTATGCTGAGTATTTTTTTACCAAATAGGCTGAAAACAGGCAGAAATTAATAGTTTCTTCTTTCCAAAGCGGTGACAAAGAGGCGAGAAACTCTTTCCAAAAATCGGTTTGGCAGAAAGGATAACCTTTGTGTTTAGTAAAAAATTCTAAAATAGCATTTGCTCTTTCCAGCAGGTTACTATTTCACATACCGGCAAAGTATTTTTGCGTATCAAATGTACAAAGCGGTTTGAGAGATAGGTCCCATAAGAGGAAGAAGTTAAAACATCCCCTTGGTACGTTTCTTGGTTGAACCGTGCGTGTAAATGCGATAATGTGTGTGTTTCTGCAAATTCACTGCCCATGGAACGAAGTGCGAGGTGCAGATAACTTTTGTTATTAATATGTCCGTTAAAATCCTTATCGGATATATCCATAACTTTTGTCACGGGCCTATAAGGTTCGGCTAACGCAGGTAGTATCCATTTTTTATGTGTTCCTAATACTAAATCCGTGCAGACGGGAAAACGCGCGGCCATTTCGTTGGTTTGAATCAATCTTTTGGTTTGCTTATCTACAATAAGCCACAAGGTATATCCTTTTGCCAAAATATGCTGGTTCCACCTAACTGTAAAGTCAATATATACCCGCAATTTAGAAATTTCCGAAAACCAACATTCTATTGTGATTTCTTTTCCCCACGAAGGCAAATCCGTTGCCAAGTCAAACGCTAATTCTTTAATTACCCAATAGCGGTTTTGAGCCTGTAAGTCTTGCGGTCCCATTTTTTGGGTGGCGGTGTATCTTGCGCAAGCATCTTGCATATAACCCATTACGGAAAGGGGAACCAGTCGGAAACTTTCCCCGGCAATATCGTCCAGAGTAATCGTGTATGTATAGGTGTATTTGTTCATATTAAATTTGTGTGGGATAGCGTTTTTTTATGGTGTAATACGCCGTGAAACTAAAAACAGTAGCCAAGACGCATATTCCGCCTAAGTACGGCCAAATGGCTGAAATAGGAGCATTCATCACAAATAACCGCACGACTCCCGTAATGCCATAAGTAAGCGGAATACATAAACGCAGGGCCCGAATCAAAAGAGGCATTTTCCATACCGGCCAAATGACGCCCGACATAAATACAAGCGGCAAAGAGGTTACTACAATAAACATAACCGAACTTTCCCTTTCCTTAAACCAGTTTCCGATGGTAAGCCCCAGCCCTACCGTTGCTATGGAAAATATCATATAAAAGGCAAACCATAGCCGCAGTTGGGTTCCTCCGCTAAATCCATATAAACGAAACATCAACCCAAATAAATACACAAAATACCCCGCCATAAAACATAAAAAGGCAATCGTTTTTCCCACCCATACTGTGAGAGGGGTAAGGCGCGGCGTATATTTCTTTTTCTGTTCGCGCAAGGTTCCGGCCCGTAATCCAATGACCATAAGTGCAATTTGATAGGCAACCGTTACAAATACGGCAGGCACTAAATAATTACGGTATGCCCCTGCCGAACTATATATATTTTTTATCCCCAGCCGTAGTGGACTCCTTAATATTCCCGCCGCAGGGCCCGCTCCTTGCGCTTGCAACTTTTTTATTTCTATTCCGGCAGACATCGTTTTGATAGCCCGTTGCAAGGCCGCGGTAGTTTGTTTGTAATAAATAGGATAACTTCCGTCTGTATAAATATGCACGGTTTGGGGTACATTTTTAAGTATATTTTTTTCAAAATCATTTTCTAGTGTAAGTACCGCAAATACGCGGCGTTTTTCAAGAGCCGTTTTTGCCTCGGTTAACAGACGGAAACTGACGGGCCTGATTTCTTCTTCGGCATCTAGCATACGGGTCAACTGGCGGGAATAAAAGGATTTATCGTTATCCACCACCGCTACCGGTATTTTGCGTGCTATATCCTGTGTGTAAGGCAATGGATAAAACAGCGAGTAGAACAACGGCCCGCCCAAAGCCAGCAGTAAAAATCCTTTGTCATGCAACAGCGCTTTTAATTCGCGGATTACAAATGCTACTATCATAATTTTGGTCCCAAATAACTATCCTTTTTTGTCCAATGGGCATAGCCTTTGGTGCCCAGACAAAAGAAAAGTAGTCCTAACCCTATCATAAATGCAATTTCGCCCCAAGTACCGCTTGCATTGGCTCCGCGTAAGAGTTCATTGACAAAAACGCGGTTCAAATGGGTGCCGGGCATAAACTCTGCCCACCCGCGCGCCAACAGCGGCATAGATTGCACGGGAAAAGACACCCCAAAATAGGCAAACGCGGGGGCGGCATACGCCGCGCATACACTCATAGACAAGCGCAAATTGTTGGTAATGGCCGCAAACAAAAGGGCCGTAGAAGAGGTAAGAAAGATAAATGCTGCTATGGCAAGAATCGTCCGCCACAGACTGCCTTGCACGGGGACCCCAAACCCGATAACCAAAAGTCCTAACAAAATAAGCATAACCGCCAAATAGGCCACTATATAAAAACCGATTTTACTGCCTGCCGCTATATAGGGATTAATTTGGAATACGCGGCGCAAGCGTTTGGCATGGCGGGTTTTGATTTCCCACAGCAAACTATAACATACACTCAAGCAAATAAATAACTGCAATACCGCAGGCAATAGCCCTAGCCCCAAAAAATAAATGTAATTTAATGTGGGGTTATACAGCACGGTTTCACTGACTTGTAAAGGGGAAGCCATCGTTTTCCAAAACCCTGCCGGTATGCCGAGTTCCGCTAAATTCTGCCATTGGTATTTTTGGTTTAATCCGCCTACCACACTGTTAATTCCCTTGTTTGTATTGCCGCCGACTAACAGATATTCATTATTAATCCAAGCCACAATTTCAGAACCCGTATGTTTGAGTTTGTTTTTATCATAATCTTTATCTAACGATACTACGCCATATATAGAGCCGTTTTCTAACGCGGCAAAGGCTTGCCCGAGCGTCGGAAAGAGAGAAACGTGCAAGAATTGGTTTGCCTGAAAGGCCCGCACGGTTTCGCGGGCATAATACCCTTGGCTGTTGTCTACTACCGCTATGGGGATTTGGGTGAGAACCTTGCCTGAAAAAACCGCCAATAACAGCCCCATAATCACAAACGGATACAGGCATACAAAGAACGCACGGGATTTTTTGCGTTTGGACAGAAACGCAATTTCTCGTTTGAATATATAGCGTGCCGCGTTTATCATGGATGTACGGAAAGCAGGGCCGTCATCCCTTGCCGTAAATCCGGCATCTCTTGCAGGGGTTTGGCGCGCACCTCAAAAGTTTTTAGGTCAAATTCTCCGCGGGTTTTGGTAGCGCTCCATACTGCATAATCGCCCTGTTTGGAAATATAGGTAATGCGGAACGGATAGGTATTTTTACCCAAGGCCGGGATTTGAATGTTTACCCTTTCTTGTAATTTGAAATAGGGCAGTAAATCTTCCCGCACATTAAAAGATACCCAAACGTCTGCGGTATCCAGTACGGTTAGTACACTAATACCGGGGGAGGCAAACTCGCCGCGTTCCAACACTACATTAGATATTTCCCCATCCACGGGGCTGTACAAAGTCATCTCACCTACAAAACTCATAGTGGCATCCGCCGTACCTTCTGTTTGCTTCACATAGGCTTGTGCTTCGTCTAGTTTCTGGGCGGAAACCACGCCGCCGTCATATAACTCTTTTACGCGGGCATAACTTTTGTGTGCCAATTCCCTCGGGGCTTGGTCATGGGCGGCCTTGGCCACCATGTCCGGTGCGTATAAAGTGGCTACTTTTTGGCCTTTTTGTACGCGGTCTCCCTCTCGGGCAAAAAGTTCATCTACCCGTCCGGCAATGCGCGGAGATATATTTAATTGGCGGATAACTACTTCCCCCTGCAACAAAATGGCCCGCGGCCAACACCCGTAAGTGATTATCGCAATCAGCAAAAT
>OIYP01000863.1_pt1 | contig 17646 bp, 20 predicted proteins | sample 1588261 | NCBI WGS metagenome assembly OIYP01 (sample SAMN03283293) | human gut metagenome | biome: human-associated habitat; material: feces | host: Homo sapiens | place: Peru | collected 2012
GGTTTTGGGGCGGAGCCAACGCTGATTGGCCGAGAAGCGGCGATGCAAATGACGTCACGACGCACGACGTCAACGGTCGGCGCGGAGGCGTGGCCGGACATGGAAGCCATTTTGGACGAGGGCAAGATGGCGGCCTACGGCGGAGCCACATGTAAGGGCAGAAGTGACGTAACGTGGGAACCCGGAAGTTGAGTCACGAAATCGATACGAGGAAGTGAGAACGCGGAAGTGTTTTCGCGAAAAAACACCCAGGGCGTGTGTGTTTTTTTTTGGCGGGGTTTTTAGACCTTTGGTCATTACGTCAGTGTAAGGTGCCTTTAAATAGGGAGCTGGGTTAGTGGGTAGTCAGTCGCTGCTGTTGGCGCTTGTACTGCTGTGCTCTCTGTCTACTGGTAAGCGGGCTGAGCTATGGCTGAATCTCTGTATGCTTTTATAGATAGCCCTGGAGGGATCGCTCCCGTCCAGGAAGGGGCTAGCAATAGATATACCTTCTTTTGCCCCGAATCTTTCCACATTCCTCCGCATGGGGTGATATTGCTTCACCTCAGAGTGAGTGTGCTGGTTCCTACTGGATATCAGGGCAGATTTATGGCCTTGAATGACTACCATGCCAGGGGCATACTAACCCAGTCCGATGTGATATTTGCCGGGAGAAGACATGATCTCTCTGTGCTGCTCTTTAACCACACGGACCGATTTTTGTATGTCCGCGAGGGCCACCCAGTGGGCACCCTGCTGCTGGAGAGAGTGATTTTTCCTTCAGTGAGACTGGCCACTCTGGTTTAGTGCATGCTTTCTGTTTTTCAGACTCTCATCTCTACTAACCATGCTTGAGCGCCACGGTGTCAGCTACCACATTGTGGTACCCGGGGTTTTAGTCAACTATTTAGAGGATTTTTCCATTACTTCAATGATTAGAAAAGAGCTACCTCGCTTTGTCACTCACCTATTGGAAGGCATCACCGGAGACACAAAGAGAGCTTATTCCAGCATGCAGTTTTTGGGGGCTAATTATGGAGCACTGAGATATTCCCTCACGCTTGCCAGTCCCACGCTTAGCCCTGGCTCAGAGTTGGCAGCTGTGGTGTCTGAGGACTTGAATGACTTTTTACAGCTGACGCTGAGGCGCGAGCTGAGGGCAGAGGGCAGAACCTCATTAAATATTCCTATTTTGAACACGCTGCAGGTGGTGGAGCAGCAGGATCTGTTTCTAATATGAAGGTCTGCCTGGTTATGAAGGTGGAGGGGGCGCTGTGGGAGCTTTTCCACATGTGCGGAGTGGACTTACACCAACAATTTGTAGAAATAATCCAAGGCTGGAAAAATGAAAATTACCTGGGGATGGTGAACGAGTGTAACCTGATGATCGATGAAATCGATGGCGGGCCAGCCTTTAATGTGATTTTAATGCTGGATGTACGCATAGAGCCACTGCTCGAAGCCACAATCGAGCATCTTGAAAATAGAGTTGGTTTTGACCTGGCTGTCTGTTTCCACCAGCACAGCGGCGGGGAACGCTGTCACCTGCGTGACTTGCACTTTATCGTCCTTCGAGACCGTTTGGAATAAAAATGGTTCTTCCAGTTCTTCCCCCACCTCCTCTGAATGATAGACCAGGCTGCATTAACTGGATTGGGATGGCCTACAGAGTCCTGGCTGATGTGATGAGGGGAATTCGCATGGACGGGTTTTTTGTTTCATCAGAGGCCGAGGAGCTGCTGGAGAACCTGCGGGAATGGCTGTACTTCAGTTGGATGACTGAACGTCAGCAGCGGAAAGACAGGAGAAGGAGAGGTATCTGCTGTTCAAGGGCCCATTTCTGCTGGCAGAAGTACGACAAGGTACGCAAGAGAATCCACTACAATGCAAACCGAGGAACAGTCGAGCTTGCTACGCCATCATCCATATCGCAGGGCCCGTTTACCACGATCTGATGAGGAGACCAGGGCCTCATTGACTGAACAACACCCTCTGTTGCCCGATTGTGATCATGCAGATTATCATAATGTAAGTTCTGTCCGTGGATTACCATGTGCTGCTGGCTTTACCCTGCTCCAAGAGTTTCCAGTCCCCTGGGATATGATCCTGACCCCAGAGGAAATAAAAATTTTAAAAAGATGTATGTCAGTGTGCCTGTGCCCCGCTACCCTGGACCTGGTGAGGGCCCAGATGGTGAGCGGGTACGAGCGCTGGATCCTGCATTGTCACTGCTCATCCCCGGGCTCCCTGCAGTGCCGGGCGGGAGGTGTCCTGCTGGCCGTGTGGTTCAGGAGAGTCATTTACGGGTGCATGTTCAACCAGCGCTTTCCCTGGTACCGCCAGATTGTGAACAGAAATATGCCCAAAGAGATCATGTACATGGGCAGTGTGTTCATGAGGGGGAGGCACCTGATATACTGCCGCATATGGTACGATGGTCACGTGGGTTCCATCATCCCCAACATGAGCTTTGGCTGGAGCGCTCTTAATTATGGGCTGCTGAATAACATGGTGATTATGTGCTGCACTTACTGTGAAAACCTGGCAGAGATCAGGATGCGGTGCTGTGCCCGTCGCACCAGGAGACTGATGCTGAAGGCTGTGGGGATCATAGTCAGAGAGACTTGTGATCCCGATCCCATCTGCAGCAGCCGCACCGAGCCCCGGCGGCAGAGACTGTTGAGGGCGCTGATGGAGAGGCACAGACCCATCCTGTTTTCCGAGTATGAATCTGTGCGTTCTTCTCATTCCACCAGACTGTGACCTTGGACTGTGAGCCCCGCTTGGAAGACTTTTCAGAGGACGGCTTCATCTCAATCACCGACCCCCGTTTGGCTCGCCAGGAAACTGTATGGCTTATAGACACTAAAACCAGTTCCCGCACTAATCAGAACATTCCCCTATTTAAGGCCACCCGTGCTGAAAGAACCGTGTACACTGTGAAATGGGCTGGTGGTGGGAGACTGACTACCCGTGCTGGTGTAAAAATCAATAAAGATACATGAAAATTTTCAAATGAAAAACACGTTTATTGGTCTTTCATTCTTGGGCGATGTAGGAGAAGGTAAAGGATGAAGAGTCGAACTGAACATTTTCATAAGTTTTGTACCATTTAAAGTAAAACACAATAGAATAGTCGCTGTCAGCTTCTTCATTAAAAGTAATTATAATAACACACGGTTGATCAATTTTACCTCCAAGGTAAACATTGCTTATAATTTTATTTTTTGCCTGACTTATTTCTTTGTTGGTGGGTTTGGTTTGCTTAGGATAAGCAGTCTTACTAGGCATGAATCCAACTGCTTGTTTGTATGGTTGGGATAAATTGGAATTATCACTTCTATAATTCCAATATGAAGAATCCATAGTAGAGCCCTGTTTAAGAACTCCGTTTGCATCAAACAACAACTTAATTGTTATTTGTTTATCGGTGTCATTTGGGTTTGTGGTATTATTGATATTACTAAACTTTCCCTTAACTACCAACAAAGACACATTTCCTAGAATTTGACTACCGCACTTTGTAAGAACTAACGTTAGTTTTGAGTCTTTATCCTCAAGTATTTTGCAATTCGGAGATGGATCTGGAGTTGTCCATAGGGTGCGCTTATCTTCTTTTTTATTAAATGCTACCAAGTCTCCATCATCATTAAATGATAAGCCTCCGCCTTCTGCAACTCTAACGCATATGCTCCCACCATTATCGGTTGATTCTGTTCCAATACCCTTTCCAGTTAATACTACAAGAGTATTAATCAAGCCAGGCAGTGTTGATGTTTCTTTTGTTATGATAGACAAGCCATGGCCTGCTAACAGTGTGAGCTTATTACCTATAACATCAAATGGAGCGTCTAAAGCAATACCTAATTTGTTATTTGTAAGTTGCAAAGGTGGTTCAGTATTGACTGTCAGTTTTCCAGTTCCATCTTGCAAAGTAAGACCCCCTCCCACCTTGAGCGAGACATCCCCATTGGTGATGGTGATTGGGTCAGCCAGTTTGAGTGACAGGACCCCAGGGGGGAAGTTTTTGAATCCATCGGAGGAGACAAAGGGGGGAGTGAGGAAGGGGATATTCTGATTCCGCGCGTAGCCATAGGGGTAGACGGGGTTGAAGTCATCTTCCACCCGGAGCCTCTTTGCCATCTGAGAGGGAAGACAATGAAAATTGTGGACCAGGAATTTGACATCCCTTTCAAGGTGTGGAGGAAGTTCGCCGCCCGCCGGGGACTGGAGTACCAGAGCTGGGAGGAGGGTACCGAGGTGCTGCTGAACAACTACACCAGAGACATACTTTCAGATTTCAAGTAAGTGATCTTTATTGAATGATTAATTCCAATGATTTATTCTTATGAATGATTGGGGCTGGGGAAATGGGGAAGGGGCTGATTGGTTTCTGGGCTTTTAATCAACATCAGTTCATGGGGAGGAGGTCGCGGAGTCCGCAAAGGGTCTTGAGGAGGGAGTAGATGCACTCGGGGCTTTCGCAGGAGCAGTGGATGCAGCCGCTGGTCTCGCCCGACTGCTGGGTGATGACAATGGGGTTGGCGCCCACCATGCAGGTGAACTTCTGCTTCTGCTGGGGCATCTCATAGGTGAGGCGATGCTGCTTGCCGCCGGACACGAGCTCGTAGGTGATCTTTGCCTGTTTGACCAGGCAGAAGATGCCCTTCTTGCACTGGTGGATGTTGATGGCATCGAGGAGCTCCTTGGCGGCCCGCTCCTGCTGCTGACGGACGCGCAGTTGCAGGATGCGCTGCTCGGAGGCCTGGCCGTCCATCTCGAGGTCCAGGTGGTCAGTCATCGCCGCCGGTTATGTGAAAGTAGCTAACAGTGGAAGGGGGCCGGGGAGGGGGCTCTTCTAAGTACTGAATCAGGGGGAACTGATTTCTGCGGGGAGGCGGTGTGGGTGGTGGCGTGGAGGCTAGCGAACTGCTTTCTAGTGTGTATGTGAATGCCTCAACAGAGTTCCAGCCGAGATCAAAACAGGGGTAGATCATGATGGCAAAGAAGGTGCAGGAGCAGACCATAACTATCCCCACAATCACCAAGTAATAGGAAGGCATATCCATTTTAGCATCATAGCAGTCTAAGAAATTCCATAGCTCCACAAATTTGCATTTAGAGTAATCATCAGCAAGGGCAGGGGACAGGAGGGATAACAGTATGAGCAGAGTCTGCATGGTCATATGAGCCTTAAGATTCTGGCTACGTTCTCGTCCCTGTATTCGGGACTGTGGTGTAGGTAATTGTAGCGCGCGCAGCACCAGTCGATGAGCTGCAGGAAGGTGACGACCAGGCAGACAATGCTGCAGACGCAGGTGCAGGTGAGCAGGGCAAAGAGTAGGTAGGTGGGGAAGGGCCCGAGACAGTCGGGCGAGGCGTGCGAGACGGCCGCGAAGGCAGCGCAGATGTTGAAGAGACAGAAGAGGATGTTAAATAGGAAGAACCTAGGAATCATGGCTGATCACCATACTGAAAAAGAGAAGAGAAGATTCCTTAGACCTCCTTCCACTTGGAGTGGCTGAGGATCCCCGATTACTGGCCTGTAGATGGGCCTGCTAGATTTCTCTCTGGCTTTGCAACAGACAAAGTACAGAAGAACCACAAGAATAAAGATCCCACAGACAACCAGAAAAGTAATTTGAATATCCAAACCTGAGTAAGGCTGGCCATGCATCAATGATACTCCGGTTTCATTGACTGAAGCAAGCGAAGTTAAATTTGCAGTGCTGCTGAAGGCACTTGAGGTAGCCTCTGTCTGTTCAGTAGTACTTTCCTCCCTCAACAAAAACCTGATTAACACAGTACTATTCTGCACTGTAGTGTCTAGCTGTGTAGTTTGAGTAGTGGTCTCAATAGTTGTACTAACTGTAGTAGGCTGTGTTGTTGGCTTTGTAGTAGGCTGTGTGGTTGTTTCCCTAGTTGTCCTAACTGTGGTGGGTGCCTTAGTAGTAGGTAGTTCAATTATTGTTAGCTGATAGAAAGTTATTTTTTGATATTCATAGTTTCCAGAATCTTCAAATGTGGTTTTATTTGTTTTTAATATTGATTTTTTAATTTCATTTTTGTAACTCTCTGCCTTGTATCTGCCAGATGTAATATCACCAGTGGCAGTGATAGTAATGCTTCCATTTTCATAGCATTTGTAAGCTGTAATGTTCCATTCGCATAAATTTTTCCATGAGTCTAAGTGATATCTTGTCCATGTAGTTTGTGGATAAGTCCCATTCAATGTAATTTTACCACCTCTAGTGACATTAACATTAATCATCTGAGATAGACTAAGTGTGACTAGGCTAATCAGAACGCAAGCTGTGAAAGCCTTCATGGTTCTGAAATGAGAGTGACTGAGTTTCAGTAAGAGAAGCTGAGCAGTGGGTCTACCATTTGATTGTATGTCCTGGGACGCTTGCGGCAGCAGATGTAGCACAGAATTATAATGATTAGAGTTATGAAGCCCGAGATCACTCCCACCACGATTGCCACAGTAGTCGAGGGAATTTTTGATTCTTCTGTTTGATCATCTCCCTGCTGTAATTCAAACTCATGATGATTTTCAGTGGTTGTTCCCTTTGTGGTGTATGGATCAATTTTGATTTTTGGTTTGCCAAAGCTTGATTTGTCATACACAGTAAGCTTGTAGTGTGATGAACCATCATGACTGGATCCATAGTAAGACCCTTCATCTGATCTGCTAATGTTTAATATTGTTATGTTACGCCCATGGCAAGAATGTTTTCCATCTTTAGTTTCACACAGTTTTTTAAACTGACCATCTTTACCGCTTACATGCCAATCAATTTTTTGTCCAGGAGGTCCAATTAGTGTCTGATTAGATCCTGTTGGAAAGTTAACCTCCTTCACTTTATCTTTTGTCTTTCTTTTAGGAGTGATATTTTGTTCTTTCTTAATTTTTAAATCAAAACCTTGTCCTGCAATTGGCATTAAATCTAACACTGACACCTCATATTGCTCTCTGTCTGTGCCTTCTTTGTTGTAGCCAATATAAGGACCATTGTGTGTCCTATTTACAAACAATAGGATAAGGTCCTTTTCTGTACAAGTGTGGTTAAGTTCGCGATAGAAAACATTTATGCCTTCACAAAGTTTGTGTTCCTCTCCATGCCATGTAACTGGAGTTCCTGGTGGTCCACTTAGTGTTAGGTTTTGGCCCATGGTAACATTAATATATTTTATTCCTGAAAGTGGTTTCCTGGTTACTGGCGGAGGTGCTTGGATTATAACCTTATAATGTTCTCTGTCTGTGTTATCATGTCTATAACCATAGTAATCACCTCTATGACCATAGCCAACTGACAGTAAAGTCAGGTTTTGTTCATTACATCTGTGTCTTATGTTACGCAAGTGAGTTTTACTTCCATTACAAAACATAGTAAAATCTCCACCCCCAAACCATTGAACTGGTGGATCTCTTGGTCCAACTAAAACATAGTCACTGCCATATGGTATTTTTACAACTTTAGTTTCTGATAATCCCTGACTAAAAGCTACAAGAAGAGAGAGCAGCACGACACTGGTCAAAGTATTCATGGTTCTGCGAAGAGAAAAAGATTTATAGCAATTTTTCCTTCTCCTCATTTCCGTACCTGGGCTTGCGCTTCAAGAACCACACTAGAGCCCCTACCAGCAGACCTGACATTCCGCAGGCCATGATCACAAAAGCCAAAGAAAACCCAACCATGTTCTCCTTGGTAGGGGGCCACAAGCCATGAAGTCTAGCCACATGCAGAGCGAGATCACACATGACCTCAAAAATGAATTTGAAACCGAAAGTGTGATTTCCATCGCTACCATGGACAGTGACCGTGTAGTTCTGCTCATCTCCTGGTTCCCAGAAGCCCACCCATACATTTCCCATGGTGTGGTTTTTGAATGTAATGTTAAGTGGGCAATTGTGCTCGCATTTGATCACTACAGAGCAGTCGCCCCTGTAATTGCCTGTGGTGATGTTACATCGTGGCTGTTCGTGGCATGACAGCACACCCCCCACCAGGGAAAGGATAATCAGCAAGAGCCCCTTCATGGTTCCTCCCCACAATGTCTGACCCAGCAGATAAAGATTTTGATTTCCACCCAGCAAGGCAGCTGAGCTAGCACCGCTATGCACCCACCCAGGACCACCCCTAAAATCAAATACCCGACCACCTCGTATGGGCTAACCCCCTCCTCAGAAGGGGGAAGCCTTAGCTCACCTCCAAAATGAGCTCTGTTAGTACGAGAAGAGAGGTTAGTTTCTGAGCTGTTGCTGCTGGTGACGTTCACCAAATGGAAGGTGTGAGTACAAGGTCCGCTCTGGCAATGATAGGTTCCCTCTACAAAAGGTTTGTAGAGGACAAGTTTAGCTCTTCTGGTATCGTAACTCAGTCCACTGGAAAGGTTGTTGGGAAGTTCAACACCGTCGTTGCAGTGAGTATTGGCAACTGCAAATGAGGTGTTCTCGAAGAACCAGATGATATAGGTTTTGTGTGGTCTGCAGGTGAGTTTTACCTCAGTCTGGTTGGTGAGATAGACGGTCTCGTTGAGTTGACGACGACAAGGTCCAGAGTATTGCAAGAGTTTAGCTTTTATTAAACTCACCACAAAGAGTACAGCAAAAATTCTCATGCAACTTCGGGGTGGGACAGATGCAGTAGACGGTGTAGGTGGTGGCGCCCCGGTCCCGCTCGACCAGGAAGGGTTGCTGGGTGAAGAACCTGACCAGGTGAGACTCGGTGGTGCCCTCTACGGTGATCCGCACTCCGTGTGCAGGGCCGTTGGGGTGCTCCTCGGGAAACTCAAAGTAGATGAGTCCGCAGCTCTCCCGGGCGAAGCAGCGCAGGCGGCGGCAGTGGTCCAGATGCCTCAACCGAGCGAGCTCAGCCGAGTCACCATGGGACATTCAGTCGTAGCCGTCCACCGATTCTCTCACTGCGTCGAAGTTCGGTATGAACTCGTCCGGGTAGAGGCCTGGCGATCCCGAGAAGGGGTTGAAGTAGACCGAGGGCACAAACTCCTCCACGAACTGGAGGGTTCCGATGCCTCCGGAGCGAGGCTCCGAAGAGCTGCTCTGCAAGGTCAGGTAGGCCTGGTTGGGAGTGAAGGAGGATCTACCGGCTCCGGCTAGTTGGAACACTCCGTCCGGTCGCAGACCGATCGAAGAGCTCACCAACTCGTCGTTGAGCTGTGTGCCTCTGCCTCGGATCACCAGGGTTTTTATACCCGATTGTGGGCGGAGCGGGCACCGGGAAGCGCCGCCGGCCAGCTGGACACCTGAGTTAGTCATGCGGACTTCGGCCAGTGCGTCACGCGGAAGTAGTACGGTAGTCGGCCCGGGGATTTCCTGATACACCAGGGTGGAGGGCCAATTACGCGGGTTGAGCTTTGCCCTGGGCGTGGAGGTGACCGCCGCCTGCTCCAACAATATCTGGTTTCGATGGTTACGGACCCCGTTGACCTGTGAGATCATCGAGGGGCCGGCACTGAGCCAGTTCATGCGGGTGGAGTAGTCCTGGGAGGCGCCCGCGGCCAGGCCCATCTGGGGCTGATAGCTCCACATGTAAGGGGTGGGAATCTCCTTGCTCATGGTGGCGATGAGGTAATTCCCGCCTTTTTTCCGGGTGGGCGCGCCTTAGTCTTTAAGAGTGAGCGCGCAGTACTTGTGGAACAGAGCCTCGGCGTCTTCGAGAGTGCGCTGCAGCTGATCTTCGTTTTTGTGGTACAAGCAACTGCGGGTGAGCGAGCGCAGAGACCGGTTTTTTACTTTGAGCTCTTGTTGCTGACCTCGACTCTGCTGAAAAATGGCATAAAGAGTGGGGAAGATCCGGTTCCTCAGCTCCCTGGTGGTTGAGGGCTCGTTCGCCGCGATCCTCAGGCCTCCTCCGCCGCCGTCTCTTGCTTCTGATTTTTTCTTAGCTGTGAAGGTGACGGTAGTAATGCAACACGTTGCGGGGGATGTTCACCCCGCGGTGGAAGAGCAGGTAGCGGCGGGCAAAAGCGATGTTCCCCCCGCAGTCTTGCAAGCAGGCGATGATCGCGGATTTGTGGGCCCGCCATGATCGGTAGCCCTGCCGCTCTTGCTTACCGTCACCCTTCACTCGATCCCATCTACGAGGAGGCTTGGCCGGAGCGGAGGTTGTATCCGTGACCGGCGGGGCTGCCGGCGCGGATGGTGCGGCGACGGGCTGCTCTGTTGCCTGCTCCTCTTCCACCTCTTCCAATTCTTCCTCCTCTGTCTCCTCCTCCCATTCGTCCTCCTCTGCCTGGCTGTCCCATTCTTCTTCCATCTCCTCCACTAGCGGCTCCTGCTTCTTCCTCGGCATGCTGGGGGAGACCCGGGTTGAGCACCTCGCCCGTCTGGGGGTCCAGGTAGACCCCTCTACCCTTTTTCAGAAGAAACTCTTGGCGGGATTTTTGGATGGCATGCAATTGGGCGAGGATCGCGCCCTGGGTGATGACGCAGGCCGTGAGATCCGCGTGCTGCGGACGCGATTGGTCCTCGAAGAACTTTATCTCATGGGCGTGGTAGTCCTCGGGTACAAATTTGCGCAGGTACGCGGAAGTCCACAACCCCGGCGTGAGTTTCAGCGGAGCGGTGGACTCCTGCGGACCTTGCAGCTCGAAGGTACCGATGACCTGGGTCTCGCTCAGGAGCTGGGGGTTGCAGATCAGGGAGCGGTGCGGGGAGCACAGGTTGCAGCGACAGTGGCACTCGAGCAGACCCTCGCCGCTCACGTCCTCGATCACATCCGAGTGGTAGGCGATGTAGTTGGCCAGCTGCAAGAGGTAGCAGTGGCTCCACAGCGGCGGGGGACACTCGCGGTAGCTCAGCGGGACAAAGTCGGAGGGGAAGGCGTTGCAGGTGGCGGGCAGGATCCCAGATCGCTCGAGAATGAAAGTGCGGTAGTTTTGCAACATGCTCTGGCTCATGAAGTCGGGCAGCCCGCCTTTCAGCGTCTGCCTCAGGCGCTCGGGGAAGACGATCTCGGCCAGGTCCGAGGCGACGGTGCGCTCATCGAAGCCCGTCCACAGCTTTTTAAGATTTCTAGCAAGAAGCTTGTCCAGCTCCTTCAGGTTCTCGTCCTCGAGACACTGCTGCCACACTCCCATGGCCGCTTGCCAGGTGTGGCAGAGAAAGAGAAAGACGCAGTCGCGGACATAGTCCCGACGCGCCTCGCCCTTCAGGGTCGAGTGGAGCACGGTCTGTCCCAGGCGGTTCTCGTGCAGGATCCCCAGGCAGGAGACCAGGTTGGTCAGCTCAACGTTGGAGATCTTGCAGGCCTGCCTGACGAAACCGTGCCTGAAAGTGTAGTGCAGGGTCTCCTCGACCTTGCGCAGGGTCTCGGGGTCGCTGAAGAAGCGGCGCATGCATTCCAGCTCGAGGGTGACCAGGACCACGGCCAGCATGAGCTTGCGCCGCTGCTCCAGGGTCTGGGGGTCGCGGGTCCCGAGCCAGCGCGCGAGCTGTTCGTCGCTGACCACGGGCCGGGCGTCCTCGGGGTGCTGCTCCTGACTTTCATCGAGGGCCTCGATGTGGGGCATGATGAGCTGATCCATGATGCGACGCATGACCTTGGGCGGGAGGTTGACGGCGGGGTAGGCGAAGTGGGTGAGCTCAACGCTGCGCTTGAGCACGGCCAGCCTGGCGTTGTCGCCTTCCAACTCTACCAGGGCGCTAGTGTGACCCTCTTCCTCTGCTGTTTCTTTCAGAGCGTTCGCCGCGCGCGTCTCGTCCCGACCGAGCCCTTCGAAGATCTTGGGCACCTCTTCCAGGGAAGCGATATCAGGTATGCGCGCGCCGGGCCCCAGAGCGAGGAGCGCGTCGGCGCGGGTGCGGTTGGCGCGGCAGGAGACGGGGATCTTTTGGTTCTTGAAAAAGATGTGATAGGTGGCAAGGGCCTCGGGGACCGCGAAGACGGGGTAGAAGTTGAGACGCGGGTTGGGCTCGCAGGTGCCGTTGGGCTGGCGTTTGGGGGGCACGCGCGGCGAGAAGAGGTTGAGCTCGTAGGCCCGACACAGCTCCTCGACGCTGAGGGGGGTTTCGCTCCGGTCGGCCAGGGCGTCCCGGAGGATGAGGGACTGGCGCTGCAGGTGTTTCAGCAGCACATCTCCTCCTCCCAGGTAGCCATGCTCGAGCCCAGCGTCGGTCTCCTCCTGGCCTGCGTCTTGCTCGTGCTCCTGTTCATCCTGTGGGGGTTCTAGACGCGGCTCTTCCAAGCCCAGGTCCTGCTCGATTTTGGGTTGCTCGTGGGTGGTTAAGTTCTCCTCCTCCTGCTCCTGCTTACGCGGCTCCATCTTCCCCTAGGAAACAATGGCCGGCGGCAGTCAGGACGTGCGCCGGTTCATGGACCGAGAGGCCACTCCGCCCCGGGGCCACGGGTCGGCGCGCTATCCGCCGGAGCAGGAGAGGAGCCCCTCGCCGCCACCTCCTCTGCCCACCAAGCGCCGAAAGTACCAGCGGGTGGGCTCCGGGTCTTCCGAGGAGGACGTGGTCCCCGTAGACAGCCCTCCAAAACTGCCAAAGAAGCAACCCCGGAAGACCAAGCATGTGACCAAGGTAGACCCCGACGAAGAGATGCCCCAGGAAGACGTGATCGTGGGAGTGGGATTCAGCCAGCCGCCGGTTCTGTTGAAGGAAGGCAAGGACGGAAAACGCATCGTGGAGCCCGCGACCCCCGGTATTCTGAACGTGCGCAACCCCCTGAGTCTGCCTCTGGTCTCGTCCTGGGAGAAGGGCATGGATGCCATGAACGTGCTGATGGAACGCTACCGCGTCGACAGCGGCCTGCGCGATGCTTTCAAGCTCATGCCCGAGCAGACCGAGATCTTCCAGAAGATGTGCCAGACCTGGATGAACGAGGAGGCCCGCGCGCTGCAACTGACCTTCACCACCCAGAAGAGCTTTAGCACCGTGATGGGCCGCCTGTTGCAAGGTTACATCTTCAGCCACAGCGGGATCGCGCACAAGAACTGGGAGTGCACCGGCAGCGCCCTGTGGGATCACGGCTGCACCGAGGTCGAAGGCCAGCTCAAGTGTCTGCATGGTACGGTGATGATCCACAAGGACCACGTGGTGGAGATGGATGTGACCAGCGAGAACGGACAGCGCGCGTTGAAGGAGCAGCCCAGCAAGGCCAAGGTGACCCAGAACCGCTGGGGGAGAAGCGTGGTGCAACTGACCAGCCATGACGCGCGCTGCTGCGTGCAGGATGCCGGCTGTGGGAATAACCAGTTCAGCGGGAAGAGCTGCGGCCTGTTCTTCAGCGAGGGGGCCAAAGCCCAGCAAGCTTTCAAGCAGATCACGGCCTTCGTCAAGGCCCTCTACCCGAATATGCAGCGCGGCGCGGGGATGATGCTGATGCCCGTGCACTGCGAGTGTAACCACAAGCCCCACAGCGTGCCCTTCCTGGGCCGCCAGCTGTGCAAGATGACCCCGTTCGGCCTGAGCAACGCCGAGGACCTGGACAAGGATCAGATCAGCGACAAGAGCGTGCTGGCCAGCGTGAAGTACCCCAGTCTGATGGTGTTCCAGTGCTGCAACCCCGTGTACCGCAACTCGCGCGCGCAGAGCACCGGCCCCAACTGCGATTTCAAGATCTCCGCCCCGGACATGCTGGGCGCCCTGCAGATGAGCCGGCGCATGTGGAGCGAGACCTTCCCCGAGATTCCCGTTCCAAAACTGGTGATCCCCGAGTTCAAGTGGCAGCCCAAGTACCAGTACCGCAACGTGGCCCTCCCCAGCGCGGCGCACAACGACGAGCGCGAGAACCCCTTCGACTTTTAAATAACTTGCATATACTCCAGTGCATGTAAAATAAAAGTGCTGTTTATTGAGATACACGCAGTTGTTTCATTTTGTCAAAAGCGGTGGCGTGTTCGATGGCGGCGCGGTGGGAGCGAAAGTAAGGGGAGTGGCGCGCGAGGAAGCGGTAGAGCTCCTCCTGATTGCGCCTGAGGGTGGGCAGCACCTGTGGCGATTGTAGCATGCCGTTGGGCACCCCCGTCAGCAAGTTCATGGTGGGGTTTCCGTCCATGGGTCGGTCGGGCCAGTGCACGAAGGCATGCAAGAACATGCAACAGAAAAGTCCGCAGGCGGCGGAGTCGGGCCCCTGCACGGTCTGGGTGGACTGCTCGAGGCTGAGACAGCGGTCGGGCGAGGAGGCCAGGGCGCTGCGGCGCAGCATGGCCTCGTACTCGAAGCTGTAAATCTGCTTGAGCCGGCGGTCCGAGAACCCAAAGGGGTCGAACATGTAGCAGGTGCGCGACCGCGGGTTCCAGCCGAAGGCGAGCCAGTGCACGCCTCCGGTCTCGCGGCCGGCCGTGTTGACGATGGCACAGGCCAGCTTGTCGCCGGCTAGGAAGCCCGGGAAGCGCTTGTCGTGGGTGCCCAAAAAGTAGGGCCCGCAGCCCAGGTCGCGCACGATGGCCGCGAGCTCTCTTTCGCTGGAGCCGCTCATGCTTATGTGGTGGCGTTGCCGGCGGAGAAGGGCGTGCGCAGGTAGACGGCCTCGATGACGCCGCGGTGCGGCTGGTGCACTCTGACCACGTCGAAAACTTCAAAGAGAAGATAGAGGAGGGTGGGCTCATCCATGGGGTCCACCTCGAAGGTCATGTCGAGCGCGTGGGCCGAGTTGGCGTAGAGCATGTTCTGACCCAGGTCGGTGAGGGCGCCCATGGACATGAAGTTGCTGGAGAAGGGGATGCGCCACATGACCCTGTCGCAGAGGAACTTTTTCTGGGTGACGGAGGGGACTGCGGTGGAGCCGATGAGCGGGTAGGGGAAGTTGGCGGGGTAGGGCTGCCCCTGACGCATGGTGGGTGCGAGGTAGCCGACAAAGCCCGAGTTGTTGTGCTGGAAGGGCAGGGTGACGGCCTTGTAGTCCTTGTAGTTGATCTCATCGACCACCTGCCTGCTCATGGGCTGGAAGTTGCGGAAGAAGGAGTACATGCGATCCTTGTATCCCTCGGGCACGTGGAAGCCCTGGTAGCCGATGTTGTAGTGGGAGAGCATCTGGACGAGGAACCAGTCCTTGGTCATGTTGCATTGGGCCACGTTGTAGCCCTCCCCGTCGACGCTGCGCTTGATCTCGAACTCGTTCGGCGTGAGCAGCCGGTCGTTGCCGGGCCAGCTGACCGAGGAGTCGAACATGATGGAGACCTTCTTGAAGGTGTGGTTGAGGTAGAAGGTCCCGTCGAGGTAGGGGATGGAGCCCGAGTAGACAAAGTAGGGGTCGAAACCCGAGCCGAGGGAAGGAGTTTCCTTGGTTTTCAGACGAGTGAAACTCCAGCCGCGGAAGGCGGCCCAGTTGCGCGAGGGGATGGAGATGGGCACGTTGGTGGCCTTGGCCGGGATGGGGTAGAGCATGTTTGCGGCCGAGAGGTAGTCGTTGAAGGACTGGTCGTTGGTGTCGTTGCGCAGCATGGCTTCCAGGGTGGAGGCGGTGTTGTGCGCCATGGGGAAGAAGGTGGCGTAGAGGTTGACGCTGTCGAAGCGGACGGAGGCGCCGTCGACGCGCAGGTCGTTGCCGAGGGAACTCTGCAGGATCATGTTGACATCCTTGCGGAAGTTCCACTCGTAGGTGTAGGAGCCCGGGAGCAGGAGCAGGTTCTTGATGGCAAAGAACTTTTGGGGCACTTGGATGTGGAAGGGCACGTAGCGGCCGTTGCCCAGCAGCATGGAGCGGTAGCGCAGACCCGCGTTGCGGTGGTGGTTGAAGGGGTTGACATTGTCCATGGGGTCCAGCGACCAGCGCGCACCGATGTTGATGTAGGCGTCCACCAGCGAGGGGGCTACCACGCGGCCGTTCATGTACTCGTAGGTGTTGGTGTTGGCGGGCAGCGTGACGTTGGCCGGCGTGTACTTGTAGGAGTCGGGCAGGTACAGGGCCACGTTCGAGTACAGAAAACTCTTCCACAGGTTGGCCTGGAGGTTGATCTCCATGGCATAGACGTTGCCCTTGCAGATTTGGTTTTGTCTAGAGATTGCTTCATCTCTTGCCCATTCGGTTTCAAGATCGCCGTCATTATTATCTGTAATTTTTACACCTTGATAGGTGGAATTGGTACCAGTGCCATTCAATGGGAAGCAATAGTTGGGAAGTTCATCTTCCACACCATGATTCTCAATGATCCTGACATCGGGATCATAGCTGTCCACCGCAGAGTTCCACATGCTAAAGTATCTGGTCCTGTCACCCATAGAATCTAGCAAGAGCTGGTAAGACAGCTCGGTGTTTCTGTCTTGCAAGTCCACCACAGCATTCAACTGAGAGGCCTGACCAGCCAGCACACCCATGTTGCCAGTACTGTTGTAGTACATGAGACCTACAAAGTTGTCCCTGAAGCCAATGTAGTTGGGTCTGTTTGGCATGGACTGCTGAACCAGATTGATTTCTGAACTGTTATCTGAAGTTCCTGGCTTGTAAACCACATGAGTGTCTGGTGTTTCAAGATTAACATTTTCAGTGTACAAAATTATATCTGCTTTGTATTCTTCCCCACTACCACCTGCTGGAGGACTTCCGCCAGGGACGTCAAAGTAAGCAAAATCTATATCCAGATCTTTAGGTTGTTCTCCTTCATTAACTGGTTTGAACTTTGCCTGACCTCCTTTCTCATTAGTAGGTCTAGCAAAAGATCCATAGCATGGTTTCATTTTAGTGTCCTTTTTAAGAGCCCTTCCTCCATAGAAGGCTTCATTTTCCTGCCAGTTTTCTTCTCCAACTTGAGGTTCTGGCTGGAAAGTCTTGTCTGCATAAATGTCTTTTTTGCCATTCTCAGCGGTTTCGTCAGTTCCTAGTAACAGACCCTGGTTTGTTATATTAATTCCGCCGGTGGCAGCCACACCAAATGTTTTTGTGACATCTTTTTCTTGCTGCACTCCTCCAGTAGTTCCTTGCTTTTCTTTTGTTTCCCACTGACTGGGATTGGGGGCACCCTTTGGAGCCAGGCTGTTGTAAGCCGTGCCCGAGTAGGGTTTGAAGCTGGGACCGCGGTCCAGGACGCCGCGGATGTCAAAGTAAGTGCTGGCCATGTCTAGCACCCGGTTGTCGCCCACGGCCAGAGTGAAGCGCGCCTTGTACGAGTACGTGGTGTCCTCGCGATCCACGGGCACGAAGCGCAGCGTCAGACGCTGGGACCGGTCCGTGGTCACATCGTGGGTCGGGGCCACCGTGGGGTTCCTAAACTTGTTGCCCAGGCTGAAGTACGTGTCGGTGGCGCGGGCAAACTGCACCAGACCCGGGCTCAGGTACTCCGAGGCGTCCTGCCCGGCGATGTGCATGTACGCCCACTGCGGCATCATCGAGGGGGTGGCCATCTTCGCGCGTTCTCTGGCGGTAAGGCACATACAAGTTAAGCTCTCCCTTTAGTGTCCTATTTCCTCTCTCTCAATAGCATCGGCGGCGCTTCAGACTTTTCACTCCCAGGCCCACGATACTGTGCAGCGTGCTCTGCCAGTTCTGGGCCTGGCGGCGGGCGGGGACGCGGCGCACGGCGGTCGCCACCGGAGGGGGCTGCACAACCGGAGCTGCCTTCGGTGGAGCGGGCGTGGGTGGTGGAGGCAGGTCAAGGGTAGCGGGTTTCATTACACCTGTGGCCAGCGGCGCGATGATGCGCGTGGTGGGCATGCCGGCCTTCACGGCCTCCTCGTACGAGGGCGGCTCTTCCACC
>OIYP01000864.1_pt1 | contig 17641 bp, 19 predicted proteins | sample 1588261 | NCBI WGS metagenome assembly OIYP01 (sample SAMN03283293) | human gut metagenome | biome: human-associated habitat; material: feces | host: Homo sapiens | place: Peru | collected 2012
GGCAGACTGCAAAAACTTGTCGGAAAAGCCCGTAAGGGGTTTTTCGACAGTCTGAAATCCACCGACGCGAGCCGGTGGATTTGTTATTATATCAAAGGATATTCTCCGTATAGCGGCACTGGGGATAACCGGTGCAGCCGTAGAAGGCGCCAAAGCGGCCCCGGCGCTTGGCCAGGGGGGCGCCGCAGAGAGGGCAGAGCTTCTCCGGGGCGGACTCGGCCTCCGGCTCCCGGGCCAGGAGCTCAAAGACCTGCTGGTTCATCCGGCAGTCGTTCAAGGCCCGGTGGGCCCCCATTGTAGACAGGCCGTAGTGCTCTGCCAGAGCCGTCAGCCGGTAGGTGGGCAGCCCCGCCAAACGGCAGCGGGCAAAGCGCAGGGTATCCACATAGTCGTTGCCCGGCACCAGGCCGAAGCGGGTACGGCAGTCCCGAACCAGGAATTTCAGGTCGAACCGCTCAATGTTGTGGCCCACCAGCACGTCGTCGCCGAAGAAGTTCAGAAACACCGGCAGAATCTCCTCCATAGTCGGGGCATCCGAGACCATCTCGTCCGTGATGTTGTTCACCTGACTTGCGCCCCAGGGAATGGGTCTGCCGGGGTTTACCAGGCTCGAAAAGCTATCCGCAATGGTTCCACTGCGGACCTTCACGGCAGATATTTCAATCACCTCATCGCAATTGCAGGAAATTCCCGTGGTTTCCAGGTCAAACAGCACATAATCCGGCACATAGCGATTCAGGTTTTTCCCCTGTGCAGAAGCAAGCATAGCAAATCTCCAATTTTCTTTTTGTGTACACAGTATAGCCTTTCCCGGCTTTTCTGTCAAGTCAGGCGATTTTTTGGGTGCCCCAGGCTGGGGCACCCCGTTTTCTTATTTCGCTTCCTTCTTTTCAAAGATCCCGGCGACCTGCTTCAGCAAAGAGCGAATCTCCAGATGCTGGGGGCAGATCTCCTCGCACTGGCCGCATTCCACGCAGTCCGATGCCTTGCCGGAATTGGCCGTTTGGACACCGTAGTAGAAATCCGCATTCCAGTCCTTATGGGTCTGCTTGGTGTTCATCACCGCAAACAGATCGGGGATGTGGATCTGCTGGGGGCAGCCTGCCTCGCAGTAGCGGCAGGCCGTGCAGGGGATCAGGTTCATGCTGCGGAATACATTCCGCACACCCTCAATGGCATTCAGTTCCTGCTCGTTCAGAGGCTTGAAATCCGCCATGTAGTCCGTGTTGTCCTTCAGCTGCTCCAGAGAGCTCATGCCGGACAGGACCATTTTGATGTTCTCAAAACCTGCCGCAAAGCGAATGGCATAGCTGGCGCTGCTGCCGCCGTGGAGCTCGTCCAGAATTTTCTGGGCCTTCTCCGGAAGCTGGGTCAGTCTGCCGCCCTTTACCGGCTCCATAACCAGCACAGGCTTGCCATGCTTCACACAGACCTCGTAGCAGGCCTTGCTCTGGACGGCGGGGTCTTCATAGTCCAGGTAGTTAAATTGGAGCTGAACGATTTCGATCTGGGGATACTCCGTCAGGATCTTGTCCAGGAACTCCGCGGAATCGTGAAAGGACAAACCTACATGGCGAATCTTTCCCTCGGCTTTCAGCTGGAAGGCCTGCTCATAGGCCCGGCACTGCTTGTAGTGGTCGTAGTTCTCCTGGCACTGAGCATGCATCAGGTAAAAGTCAAAATAGTCCACGCCGCAGTCCGCCAACTGCGCCTCAAACAGAGGGCGCACATCCGCCTCGGTTTTGAAAAAACTGCCGGAGAGCTTGTCCGTCAGCAGGTAGCTCTCTCTGGGGTGGCGGCTGGTCAGGCAGGTGCGCAGGGTTGCCTCCGCCCTGCTGTTCAGATAGCCACGGGCCACGTCAAAATAGTTAAAGCCTCTGGCCAGGAATTCATCCACCATGCCGCAGGTCTGGGCAATGTCGATCTCCTCCCCCTTCATTGGCAGACGCATAAAGCCGAAGCCCAGCTTTTTCTTCATCTTTTCCATAGAAAATCCCCCTGTTTATAGAATATAGTACCAGTATATAACAGATAGTGCAGTTCCGGTCAAGCTTTTTTTCGCGCCAATTCCAGAATTCCGGACATTTTTTCACAGATGGCACCGTAATTTTCCCTTCTGTGGGGCCGCAGGCACCGGGAGCAATCCTTGATGCCGTCCTTGGTATAGGTGAAGCTGCCGCCGCAGTTCTCACCCAGGGCATACAATGGACAATAGCAGAACAGGCAGCTGAAGGTCTCCGGGTCCGCCCCCTGGTGGCAGGGGAAATACTCACAGGCCTTATGCTGAAAGAAGTCATAATTTGGCATATTTTTGCCTCCTCAGTCAAATTCGTTCCAGGGGTATTCCCTGGGTGGTTCTTGGATGAATTCCATGGGTTTCTCCGTTTTCGGGTGGATGAAGGCAAGGCGATAGGACCAGAGGGCAATTTCGCAGGGGTCGTTTCGCTCGGAATACTTCCGCTCCCCCACCAGAGGCATTCCCCGGCTGGCGAACTGGACCCGAATCTGATGGGTCCTGCCTGTATGCAGGCGGATGCGCACCTTGCTCATGTCATTTTGGAACGCCAAAAGGGAATAGTCCAGCACCGCCTCCTGAATGCCCTTGCCTTCCTGGTCTGCAACAAAGGTCATGCGCCGGGCCTTATCCCGGCCCAGCAGGTCCCGGAAGGTCCCGCACTCCTCCGCCGGAGCTCCATGGACCACCGCCAGATATTCCTTTTCAAAGCCGCCCTCCCGAATCTGCCGTGAAAGCTCGGAAGCAGCGGCGGCATTGCGGGCCAGGACCATGAGCCCGCTGACCACACGGTCCAGCCGGTGCACCGTGCGCACATCCGCGCTTTTGTCTCCAAGAGACTCCCGGACGAGTTCCGGAAGTCCACCGGGCTCGTCTGTAGACAGGACCCGGGCAGGCTTGATGCAAACAAGAATATCCGCATCCTGATACAAAATCTCCATAGCACCACCTCGTTTCTTTTATTGTAGCAAAGTCACATTCTGATTGCAAGTCAGATTTCTTTCCGGGTATTTTTGCGAAAAAAGGGCATTCTGTTCTCAGGAGGGATGGACATGACCCAAAAGCAATATGCAAAAATGGTGAAAGAGGTGTGCCCCAAATCCCCGCTGTGGAAGGACTGCATCTGCGCCTTTGTCATCGGCGGGCTGATCTGCACCCTGGGGCAGGGCTTGACGGAACTGTACGGCAGCATCGGCTTGCCGAAGCAGGATGCCGGAACCGCCGCGTCCATGACATTGGTTGCTCTGTCTGCCTTGCTGACCGGACTGAGCCTCTATGATGACATTGCCAGGGTGGCCGGAGCCGGGACACTGGTGCCCATCACCGGCTTTGCAAACGCCATTGCCGCCCCGGCTGTGGAATTCCAGACGGAAGGGTTCATTCTGGGGGTGGGCGCAAAGATTTTTACCATTGCCGGGCCCGTGATCGTCTACGGCCTCAGTGCGTCGGCTGTCTATGGCCTGATCTACTTTTTCACGACACTGTAAAAGGGCCGCTGCGTTTTTTGCAGCGGCCCTCTGGCTCTTTACTTGCGGATGGACCGCAGGCTTCCGGAAAGCTTCTTCAGGGAATCCTTTGCAGCGGCACCAACCTCGGCCAGACGGCCCGAGCCCCTGAACTGGGGCTGCAGCTGGATTTGGGGCTGCAGCTGAATCTTTGGCTTGGCCTCCAGGGTCTTCTCCAGGACCTTGCAGCGCTCCTCAGCCTGGAGCGCTTCTGCCCGGGCAGCTGCCAGAGCTTCGTTCAAGCTCTGAGTCTGGGCCTTTTCCGCCTCCAGCGCGGCCTGGACATGTGCCAACTCTGCGCGGAGTGTCTCAGCCTCCTGCTGCCCTTCTTCCACCTTGGCAGCCAGAAAGCTGATTCGGTTCTCCTGCTCCGTGCCCCGCTGGGACTGCTCCTGGAGCTTCTTTTCCAGGTTTTCCTGTTCCAGATCTCTGCGGCGGAACATCCCCTCCATACGCTCCAGGAAGGCATCCACCTCGGCCGTATTGTAGCCCCGCAGGCTGCGGGAAAACTCTATTTCTCTGACAATATCCGCATCCATTTCCATTCCTCGGCTTTCTCTTTTAGTTGGGGACATTGCCGCGGTTGGCCACATCCAGAACCACATTGCAGTCAAAGTAGTTGGTGAAGAGGTTGTTGTGCCATGCCATGGCGTTGCCGGTGACCATCAGACGGCTCTGGTGGACATAGGTGATGTTGATCTCGGTCTTGATCTCCTGAGACGCGCCGATGAAATAGCGGTAGCCGGCACTGTAGAGCACATCAAACTTATTGTCGGAGTAGCTCTCCAGGTCAACACCCTGGGCAAAGATGATGGTATCCACATCCCCCAGCACAGGAATGGCCTGGTTGGTGAAGTTCTGCAGATCTGTCTGGAGCTCTTTGACGCTCATGTTCCGATAGTTTTTGTTGGCATAGGTGTAGCAGGCGATGGTGTAGCCCTTTTCCCGCAGGGCATCTACAACCACCTTGGCCTGGGCCACCTGCTCATCCCGGTACTCCTGGCCCTTTTTGGCCACATAGGAGCTATCCGTCCGGTAACCGAAGACGCCCTGAGAGCCGGTGACGGCCAGCGTTGCCCGGGAGCCCTTGTAGACGAAGTCCGGGTGGGCCTTGATGAAGGTCTCCAGAATGGGCACCAGGTCGTAGTCACCGGTCAGAGTCTGGTTGCTCTCGTCCACATACTGTGCCTTGATGTCCCCGTTAGCATCCACCACCAGGCGGCAGGCAAATCCGTCGCCGCCGGCATCTGGCTCGCCGTCGTCATTGCTGTCTACCATATACTCAAAGTAGTTGACCATGGTCTCGGTGATCATGACAGGTTTTTTACCCTCGGGCAGGTAGATGGACTTATAGGAATAGTTCATAGAGCCGGTCAGGTCTTGGTTGCTGGCCACAAAGCTCTTCATATCCACCAGGACATAGCCGTTGTTATACAGCTGCTCCAAAATCTTGGAGAATTCGCCTGTGGTGACGAAGTTTCTGTTGTACTGCCCGCCGAACTCCTTGTCTGCATAGGCCCGGACGGGATTTTCGATCAGTGCATGGAAGGACAGATTGGGAATGGCGTTGACATCCTTCCACTCCACCAGCTTGGACTTCTCGTTCAGATAGGCGGCCTTCTTTGCCGTCAACTCATTCTTGACCTCTTCGGAGGTATCCGTCAGGCTGTCCAGCACTTCGATGGCCCCGTCATAGTCATATTCCGTAGCCTTCAGCTCGGCCTCAGCCAGCAGCTGCTGATAAGCCGCAGCTGCTGCATCCGCTTTCTCCTGGGCGGCAATGGAGGACTGCTTCGTCTGCTCATCCTTGATTTTCTTATTCTTGAAGCCATTGGTAATGGCACCGACCACAAAGGAGAGGATGAGGATCACCGCGACGCCTGCAATGATGGCAGGCAGATAGGCCTCCTTGAAGATCTGGGCCTTGGTGGGCCGTCTTCTTCTGCGGCGGCGGCCGTTTTCATCCACGTATTCCGTCTCCGGGGCGTTGCGTCGGTTGAGGGGCTCCATATACCAATCCAAGAACTTGGAGAAGAAGCTGGGCTTCTGCGGCTCCCGACGCTCCTTCGCCTCCCGCTTCCGGCCTGTATCGGTCTTCTTGGGGAAGAGATTGGAGAAGGTTTTTTTCAGGTTCAGCTTCTTCCGGTCCTCCCGGGTGCTGGGCTCATCCACAGGCTCGCCGGGTGCATAGGTATCCACGTCCCCGTCGTTTTCGCCGCCCTCTTCGGGGGCATAATCCTCTGGATCGTAGGTCTCGGGGTCGTAGTTTTCGGAATCGTAGTCCTCCGGCTCAGCGCCTTCGGCGTCATGCGCTCCCTGGTCGTCGCCCTGGCCGTCGTTCCGGCGGCTGCGCTTGGGGAAAAACAGGTCCTCGCCCAGGTCTTCGCTCTCGCCGTAGTCCGCGTCCTCCCCCTGCTCAGGGGTCTGGTCCGGAGGATATGGCTCGAAATCACCCTCGCTGCGGAGCTCCTCCTCGTCCATATTATAGTCCTGGAAGTTCTCCTCATCGGAAGGTGCATCCTCGCCCAGCAGCTCCGACAGGTTCAGATCATCCTCATCAAACTGCGACATATCAAAATCCCCGGGATCGTCACTGCCCAGGAGCTCGTCAGGGTCAAAGCCCAGGTCCTTCGAAAAATCAAAATCGACATCAAAATCGTTCTTATCCATGGCAAATCCCTACCTTATGGTATAGTCAACGATATTCTATCATCCCTGCCGAAAAAAAGCAAGCCGCATTGACATAAAACATTTTTAAGATTACATGAATCTTTTTCCTTTTCTTCTGACACCGTTCCTTGCATTTCGCCTATTTCTATGGTATCATGTCCGAGAAAAATACAAAATACCCCGGAGGGTTTTTATGGAAAAAATTACCAGCTTTACCATTGACCATATCCGCCTGCAGCCCGGGCTCTATGTTTCCCGGAAGGATGCCGTGGGCAGCGAGACCGTCACCACCTTCGATCTGCGGCTCACCAGCCCCAATGAGGAACCGGTAATGAACACGGCGGAGGTGCACACCATTGAGCATCTGGCCGCCACCTTTCTGCGCAACGACTCCGCCTGGAAGGACCGGGTGCTGTACTTTGGCCCCATGGGCTGCCGCACCGGCTTCTACCTGCTGCTGTCCGGCGACCTGAGCTCCTGGGATGTACTGCCCCTGGTGACCGATTGCTTCCGCTTCATCCGGGACTACCGGGGGGAGGTCCCCGGGGCCAGCCCCAGAGACTGCGGCAACTACCTGGACATGAATCTCTCCATGGCCAACTACTGGGGCAGGCGCTATACCGCCCTGCTGGAGAACATCACGCCAGATCGGCTCACTTATCCGGAATAAGGAGGACATCATGACAAAACTCGGAATTATCGGTGCCATGACCCAGGAGGTTGAAACTCTGGTGGAATCCATGGCCGAGTGCACTTCGAAGGAAATTGCAGGAAGCACCTTTTTTGAAGGCACATTGGACGGCCTGCCCGCCGTCATCGTCCAGTGCGGCGTGGGCAAGGTCAATGCTGCACTGTGCGCCCAGATCCTCTGCTCCCGCTTTTCCGTCACCCATTTGGTGAACACCGGCATTGCCGGCTCCCTGAGCAATGATTTGGACATTGCAGACCTGGTGGTCAGCCGGGATGCCATGTACCACGACTTTGACTGCGTCCACTTCGGCTACCCCTATGCCAAGGTGCCCGGCATGGATGTGGTAGCCTTCCCTGCGGACGACGCCCTGATGGCCTACGCCTTCTCCGCCGCCGAAGCTGTGAACCCCGGCCACACCAAAATTGGCCGTGTTGCCAGCGGCGACCAGTTCATCGCAGACAAGGAAAAGAAGGACTTCATCATCGAAAAGACCCAGGCTCTTTGCACAGAGATGGAGGGTGCCGCCATTGCCCAGACCGCTTACCGCAACGGCGTTCCCTTCGTGATCCTGCGAGCCATTTCCGACAAGGCCGACAACAGCGCCGAGATGGACTACCCCACCTTTGAAACGCTGTCCGCCCACCGCTGCGCGGAAGTGACCCATCGGCTGGCCCGGACGCTGCTGGAAGCGGAGTCCGCCTGAACCTTTCACAAATAAATATACGGAAGCTGCCGAAAGAAATCTTTGAAAAATCTTTAATTCTTCCGGCAGTTTCTTGCATTTCCAGGTCGACTGTGATATAGTTAGTGCATTATGTTTACTGGAGGCCATACCCCATGGGCTTGCACCGATTCCCGAAAAAATGTGCGATTGCACTGCTTGCACTCCTGCTTGTCGGCTGCGGAAAAGCGGATCCCGTCCCGGAGGCAACGCAAGCTGCAACCGAGACCACTTCTGCCCAATATCTGCAGACAGAGCTTCAAATGATCGTCACCTATGAAAATCTGGGTGACCTGGAAAATTACAAAAACCTGAAGCTGCTGGATGCCACGGGCTCCACCGCCTACCCCGCCTTGGAGGCCTACGCCTCCAGGCATCCTGACGTAGACATCATCTATACGGTGGACTTGGGAAAAAAAGCCGTTGCCCACGGGACGCCGGAGATCACGCTGACTGCTGAGGAAACGGACTACGAAGCGCTGATGACAAATCTTTCCTACCTGAAAGACACCCAGCGCCTGATTCTTCCCAAAACCATTCTCACAGCCGATGAGCTCAGCAACCTGCAAAACGCCTACCCCAATCTGGAAATCACCTACACCCTGGGGCTGGCCGGTCAGGAATTCACCGCCGACACCACCACCTTGGACCTTTCCCAGTTGACCTCCGGGCAGATCAACGCCGCCCAGGAAGTCCTTGCAAGACTCCCCCAGCTGGAAAGTGTGGAGCTTATGCGCGCCGACGGAACCACAGGCCTCAGCCAGGCCGATGTGGAATGGCTGGTCAACGCCGCCCCCAACGCCAGCTTTCACTACACCTTCACCCTCTTCGGCAAAGAGATCTCCACCAACGACAGCCGCGTGGAATTCAAGAATCTTTCCCTGACAGAGGACGATGTTCCCGCTCTGAAGCAGGCTCTGGCAATCATGACAGACTGCGAGGCCTTTGTGCTGGAGAACTGCGGCCTGGACAACGACACCATGGCCTCCATCCGGGCGGAATACCCTAGAACAGAGCTGGTCTGGAAAATTCAATTTGGCAAATACAGCGCCTGGACCAACGCGGACACCATCCGGGCCGTCTACAATGTCTTCGATGACACCTGCGGGAACCTGAAATACTGCTGGAAGGTCAAGTATATGGACATTGGCCATAACGAGACCCTGACGGATCTGAGCTTTGTAGGCTATATGCCGGACCTGGAGATCCTTATTGCCTCCGGCTGCGCCGTCAAGCAGCTTCCGGAAGGGATTGGAAACTGCAAGAAGCTGGAATTTCTGGAGCTGGCCTACTGCTACAAGCTGGAATCCGTTGATCCGCTGGCCGGCTGCGAAGGGCTGAAAAACCTGAACATCTGCTATTCCAAGGTTTCCGACCTGAAGGCCCTGGACGGTCTGCCCCTGGAGCAATTCATGTGCAAGCAAACCCGGGTCCCCGCCGCTGAGCAGCAGATTTTCAAGGATATTCATCCCAACTGCGTTACCAATTTCTACGGCAAGGAGCCCTATGCCGGTGCAGGCTGGCGCTATGTCGACAACGGAAAGACCTATACGGAGATCTACAAAAAAGTCCGTAAGGTCTTCGACTATGACGATATGCCCATGCCGACTGTTGCCAAAAAATGATCACAAGAGGGCGGCGCAATGCCGCCCTTCTTGCTTAAAGAGGAAAAAGACATGAACTACATCATTTTTGACCTGGAATGGAACCAGCCGGCAGACGACCTCTCCACCGTTGTGGACCCCATCTATTTCCCCGGGGATATTATTGAAATCGGTGCTGCCAAGCTGGACGAGCACTTTCAGCTGGTAGACACACTGCGGGTCTACAGCAAGCCGAAATTCTACCCCAAAATGCACAAACGCATTGCCTCCCTCACCGGCATCCACGACAAGCTTCTGGAAGAACAGGGACTTCCCTTTCCGGAAGCCTACGCAAAATTCATCGACTGGTGCGGAGACGAATACGCCTTTATGACCTGGAGCATGAGCGATCTGCCCACCCTGATCGACAATATGGTGGCCTACGGCGTGGATATCTCCGACCTGCCGGACTGGTATGACCTCCAGCGGATCTTTGGTCGGGAGATCATGCGCAGCGCCGTGAAATACTCCCTGGAATACGCCATGGAGGTTCTAAACGAGACCGGCGGCGACGCCCACGATGCCATGAATGACTCCGTGAACACGGCCAAAATCTGCGACCACCTGGATCTGGAAAGCTATCTGGACGAATACGCCTCCCGGGTCTTTGCGGAGGCCCCGGGCAGCCACAGCTATGAAAGCACCCAGGCCGTTTTGCAGGACGCGAGTTTGCTGCGCTTCCCCTGCCCCTGGTGCGGCGATACCGTCAGCTGTGAACCCTGGATCCACAGCTGGAAGCAGGACTACGTGAGCTACGGCAAGGATGAAGCCGGAGACGAATTCTACGTGACCCTCACCGTCTCCCATCTGCCGGACGGAAGCTGCCGGTGCAAGCGCATTTTCCAGGAGATGAGCGACGACCTGTGGGAGCAATACCAGGACCGGAAGGCTCTGCTTGGGGTATGAAAAAGCACAAAAGGGAGAGGAACGCAAAATGCGATCCTCTCCGTTCTTTTAGCGCATATAGTCAAATTGCAGATCGTAAATATCTACCGTGTCGCCGTCCTGGATGCCCATCTTCTCCAGGCGGTCAAACAGGCCGCACTTGCGGAGCATCTGGTCAAAGTAGTTCCGGGACTCATAGTCATCAAAGTTGATGTTCTGTACCAGCCGCTCCAGCCAGGTACCGGTGATGACCCAGGTAGAACCAAGATGCTCGATGGAAAGCTCCTGGGGATCTCCGGCCTCGGGCTGCTGCTCCACATATTCCGGCTCATAGATCGTCACAGGGGGCAGGGTGCGCAGCTTTTCAGCCACCACCCGCATGAGATTCCGGGTGCCCTGGGTGGTACCGGCGGAGATCTCATACAGCTCGCAGCCCGCAGCCTCCACGCAAGCCCGCAGCCGCTGGAGGTTGTCGCTGTCCGGGGGCAGCAGATCGATCTTATTGGCAGCCACGATCATGGGCCGGTTGCTCAGGTCCACGCTGTAGTTCGCCAGCTCGTCGCAGATGGCGTTGAAATCCTCCACAGGATCTCTGCCTTCGCTGCCGGACACATCCACAACATGAACCAGCAGCCGGCAGCGGTCAATGTGCCGCAGGAAATCATGGCCCAGGCCCGCACCCTCAGCCGCACCCTCAATGATGCCGGGGATATCCGCCATGACGAAGGACACGCCCTCATCCACATAGATGACGCCCAGGTTGGGGAACAGCGTGGTGAAATGGTAGTTTGCGATCTTCGGCCGGGCATTGGAGGTGACGGAAAGGAGGGTGGATTTTCCAACATTGGGGAAGCCCACCAGACCAACGTCTGCCAGAAGCTTGAGTTCCAGGATCACATCCCGCTCCTGGCCCTTCACGCCCGCCTTGGCGAAGCGGGGAACCTGACGGGTCGCGGTAGCATAGTGGGCATTGCCCCAGCCGCCCCGGCCGCCCTTGGCGATGACAAAGTCCTCGCCGGTGGACATGTCCACAATGATCTGGTTGGTCTCCGCATCCCGGACCACGGTGCCCCGGGGGACCTCGATAATCAGCGGCTCTCCCCGCTTGCCGCTCATATTCCGGCCCAGGCCGTTCATACCTGCCTGCGCGGCGTACTTCCGCTTATAACGGAAATCCAGCAGTGTGGAAAGATTGTCATTGACCCGCAGGATCACGCTGCCGCCATGGCCGCCGTCGCCGCCGTCGGGGCCGCCGGAGGCCACATATTTCTCCCGGTGGAAGGCTACGGCGCCATCGCCGCCCCGTCCGCCGCAGACTGTAATTCGAACCTTATCTACAAACATTGTTTACCTCCATGGTTTCACGGTGGGTGACACAAAAAAGGAAATTTTCCAGCCATTTCTTTTTTTCTGCCACCCGCATTTCAAAAAAAGGACTGCCGCCGAAAAGCAGCAGTCCTTCATTCACAGGCTTGTCTTACTGCTCAGCGTAAACGGAGCACTTCCGACGGTCCTTGCCCATGCGCTCAAACTTGACGGTGCCGTCAACCAGGGCGAACAGGGTATCATCCTTGCCGATACCAACGTTGGTGCCGGGATGGATGTGGGTGCCTCTCTGGCGAACCAGGATGTTGCCAGCCAGAACGAACTGACCGTCAGCACGCTTGCAGCCCAGACGCTTGGACTCGGAATCACGGCCGTTCTTGGTGGAACCGCCGCCCTTGTGGTGAGCGAAGAACTGAATACCAATCTTCAGCATTGTATTACACCTCCAAAACTTCGATATTGTCGGGATAATCGTCCCGCAGGCTGCACAGATACAGCATCATTCCGGCGAGGCACGCCTGGACGCTCTCTTCTTCATCGCAGCTTGTGGGGAGGGTCAGGGTGATGCGGGCATCCTCCTCTTTGACCCGAACCTTGGCCTTCGCGCCGCACACATCATTGATGGTGGCCTCGGCCATGGCAACAGCGGCGGAGATGGCGGCACAGACAATGTCGGAGCCTGCCTCAGCGTAACCGCTGTGACCGGAGACGGAGAATCCGGTGATCCGCTCGTCCTCGGTGAAAAATTCGATCTTTGTCATACTCTTAAATTACAGAGCGATCTTGGTGATCTCGACCTTGGTATAGGGCTGACGGTGACCGATGTGGGTCTTCTCGTTCTTCTTTGCCTTGTACTTCAGTACGTCGATCTTCTTGCCCTTGCCGTTCTTCACGACCTTGGCCTCGACCACAGCGCCTTCGACCACGGGAGCACCGATCTTGGAGTTCTCGCCGTCCAGGACAGCCAGAACCTGGTCAAACTTCACGGTCTGCTCAGCCTCAACAGCCAGCTTCTCGATGAACAGGACATCACCCTCGGCAACGGTGTACTGCTTACCGCCGGTAACAAAAACTGCCTTCATTTCTCATTTCACCTACTTTAATTGTGTAGTCTCGCTCGAAAGGCGGCTGCTTTTGGGCAGCACTTGCAAGCCTCTTTGATGCGGCTGAATCATTTTACCATTGTTTTTCCGAAAAGTCAACACAAATTTCAGAAAAAGTAACGGCTTCCGGGCCGTTATTTATGGTTCATTTCCACAAAATGGCACACGATCACTTTTCCTGAACACATTTCCCGGTGATGTACTCAATATCGATCTCAAACATCTGCACTGCCTGCCCGCTCTTTTCAATTTCCCGGTCCGCAATGGCTTCTTCCGGGTAATATTTCATAGCCAGCTGCTTTAATGTTTTCACCGTCTCGGGAGTCGCCTCCATTTTCCGGCATCTGCCGAATACGACAGCGCTCTGCACAAAGGGCGCCCAGGCCTCCTCCCGGATCACCTCTTCTCCGTAAACCGTAAAGCAAACCTTATCGCAGGCAGTGATGGCATCATACTTGTGGCCTGCTTTTGCACCGTGGAAATAGATTTTTTCGCAGCCCGGGTCATACAGATAGTTGATTGGCACAGCATAAGGGTAACCATCGTCTCCGTTTACAGCCAGAATGCCGATCCGCGCGCCTGACAGAAGCTGCTGCGCCGCATCCCGGCCGATATCTCTTTTCTTTCTTCGAATGGGACGAAACATATTTCTCCTCCTTTATAAAAAATTCCCGCAGGAAAGCCCTGCGGGAATTTTTGGTGTGAAAAGTTACGCCTTGCCGTCGGAGCCCAGAACGTGAACGATCTTGTGAGCGACCATGTCCTTGACAGCCTGACGAGCGGGCTTCAGGTACTGGCGAGGATCGAAGTGATCGGGATGCTCGTAGAAGTACTTACGGATGTTGCCGGTCATAGCCAGACGGATATCGGAGTCGATATTGATCTTGCAGACAGCCAGCTGAGCAGCCTTCCGCAGCTGATCCTCGGGGATGCCGATGGCATCGGGCATATTGCCGCCGTAGGTATTGACCATCTTCACGAATTCCTGGGGAACGGAAGAGGAGCCGTGCAGAACGATGGGGAAGCCGGGCAGACGCTTGATGCACTCCTCCAGAACGTCGAAACGCAGGGGGGGCGGAACCAGAATGCCGTCGGCATTCCGGGTGCACTGAGAGGGCTTGAACTTGTAAGCGCCGTGGCTGGTGCCGATGGCAATGGCCAGGGAGTCGCAGCCGGTGCGGGAAACGAATTCCTCAACCTCTTCGGGATGGGTGTAGCTTTCCTTGCCGTGCTCAACAGCCACTTCGTCTTCCACGCCGGCCAGAGTGCCCAACTCAGCCTCGACAACAACGCCGTGGTCATGGGCATACTCAACGACCTTCTTGGTCAGAGCGATGTTCTCCTCGAAGGACTTGGAGGAGGCGTCGATCATAACGGAGGTGAAACCGCCGTCAACGCAGCTCTTGCACAGCTCGAAGCTGTCACCGTGGTCCAGGTGCAGAGCGATGGGGATTTCGGGATTTTCAATGACGGCAGCCTCGACCAGCTTCACGAGGTACGTGTGGTTGGCGTAGGCACGAGCGCCCTTGGAAACCTGCAGGATGACGGGAGACTTCAGCTCGCCGGCAGCTTCGGTGATGCCCTGAACGATCTCCATGTTGTTGACGTTGAAAGCGCCGATGGCATAGCCGCCATCGTAAGCCTTGGCAAACATTTCCTTGGAAGTAACCAGTGCCATATCAAAGTCTCCTTTATCACAAAATTTGCAGTCATGCACCTGTTGTATGGAACATTCCTATTGTATCATATTTTTCGCGTTTTGCAAGCACAAACTGTTTACATTCTGTATTCTACATGGTAAAATATCCGTTGTAAACAGAAAAAATCCATTTTGTTGGAGGTATTGCATCATGAAAGAGTTGCGCGGCGCGTGTATCATCGGTCAGTCCGGCGGCCCTACGTCCGTCATCAACGCCAGTGCCTACGGCGTCATCGACACGGCACTGAAGTCCGGTGCCATCACCCAGGTGCTGGGCGCGGAGCACGGCATCATGGGCGTTCTCAACGACCGTCTGTTCGACATGGGCCTGGAAGATCCCGAGGAGCTGCGGCTGCTGAAATACACCCCCTCCTCCGCCCTGGGCTCCTGCCGGTATAAGATCGCCGACCCTGAGCTGGATGACACCGACTATAAGCGCATTTTAGAGGTCTTCAAGAAGCACAATGTGCGCTATTTCTTCTATAACGGTGGCAACGACTCCATGGATACCTGCAACAAGATCAACCAGTATATGCAGTCTGTGGACTACGAGTGCCGCGTGATGGGCGTGCCCAAGACCATCGACAACGACCTGTTCGGCACGGACCACTGCCCCGGCTACGCCTCCGCCGCCAAGTACATCGCCACCTCCATCATGGAGGTCTACCAGGACGCCCACGTGTACGACAAGGGCATGATCGTGGTGGTGGAGATCATGGGCCGCCACGCCGGCTGGCTGACGGCCGCCTCGGCCCTGGCCTGTGAATACGGCGCAGGCCCTGATCTGATCTACCTTCCGGAGACGGATTTCAGTATGCCCAGGTTCATTGAGGATGTGAAGCGCGTCTACAACGAGACGGGCAACTGCATCGTGGCCGTGTCCGAGGGCATCCACTATGAGAACGGCGACTTCGTGTCCGAGGCCAAGGTGGCCGCCAACGACGGCTTCGGTCATGCCCAGCTGGGCGGCCTGGCCACCATTTTGGCGGAGGTGCTGAAGGAGGAGACCGGCGCGAAGGTGCGCGGCATCGAGCTGAACCTGCTCCAGCGCTGCGCCGCCCATTTGGCCAGCGAGACGGACATCGAGGAGTCCTACATGGCCGGTAAGGTGGCGGTGGAGAACGCCGTCAACGGCATCAACGGGCGTATGATCGGCTTTGAGCGCGGCGTGCAGAACGGCAAGTATGCCTGCCGCACCAAGCTCATCCCTCTGATGGAGGTGGCCAACGTGGAGAAGAAGATCCCCCGCGAGTGGATCAACGAAGCGGGCAACGGTGTGAACCACCAGTTCATCGAGTATGCGCTGCCTCTGATCCAGGGTGAGCCGGACCTGCCCAAGCAGGACTCCCTCCCCCGTTTTGCCAAGCTGAAGAAGATCATCGCAAAATAAGAGCAAATCGCTACATAGAAACGGCTGGAAAGTGTTTTTACTTTCCAGCCGTTTTGTGCTTATTTGCAATTTTTCTGATAGATCGCCCACAGCCCCTCCATCAGCAGATACTTGTCATAGACCACATGGTTGCGGCAGTACCGGGCGATAACCGGAGCGTTGGAGCCTGTGGCCACGATGGACGGCTCTGTGCCGTTGAGCATTTCCCGAATGCGGTCGATGACGCCGTCCAGCATACCGGCCGTGCCATAGACGATGCCGCTGCGCATACAGTCCTCCGTATTCTTGCCAATGAGATGCTTTGGGTGCTGTAATGAGATGCTGGGCAGCTGTGCCGTGTGATGGGAAAGGGCGTCCAGTGACACGCGCACGCCGGGGAACATCAGACCGCCCTCATAGCTGCGCTTTTCGGAGATATAGGAGATGATGGTTGCCGTCCCCATGTCGATCATAATGATGGGAACAGGGTACTTTTCCAGCGCGGCCACGGCGCTGGCCACGATGTCCGCGCCCAACTGCTGGCTGTTGAACTCCATGCGGATGTTCAGGCCGGTCTTGATGCCGGCACCTACCACCATAGGCGGCTTGCCCAGCAGACGCGTCAGTGCCTTTTCCATCATAAAGTTCAGCTGCGGGACGACGCTGGAGACGATCGCGCCGCTGACCTCCTTGATGTCGCAGCCGTACAGCGTGAACAGGCTCAGTAGATCGATGCTGATCTGATCCGCCGTCTTGCGGCTGTCGGTATCCAGCGATGCCAGAAAACGCAGATCCTTTTGCCTGTCGAACAAGCCCACGGAGATGTTGGAATTGCCAATATCAATGGCTAACAGCATACATACGCCCTCCCTTTCCTGCCTGTATTCTTCCTTATCTATATCATACCACGGCCCGGGACGGTTGACAAGGGCGGCAGACGGAAATATCCCCCGGCCTGTGGCCGGGGGATAAAAAGCATAGATGCTTACGCCCGCTCTACAAAGGCATCTGCAATATCCACGGTGTGCATATGCTCCAGCATACGCACCACCATATTGCTGTAGCCCCATTCGTTGTCGTACCAGGCTATGAGCTTCACGAAATCCTGATCCAGCTGGATGCCGGCGGTCTCATCGAAGATGCAGGGGCAGGGATTGCCGATCAGGTCGGTGGATACCACCTGATCGCGGGTGTAGCCGATGATACCCTTCATGTACGTCTCAGAGGCGTGCTTGATCTCATAGCAGATGTCGGCATAGGATGCCGTTTTGCTGAGCCGGGCGGTCAGGTCCACCACGGAGACGTCCGCCGTAGGCACACGGAAGGCCATGCCGGTCATTTTACCCTTTAACTCGGGGATCACGCGGCCCACGGCCTTGGCAGCGCCGGTAGAGGTAGGGATGATGTTGTTCAGGATGGAACGGCCCGTGCGCCAGTCGCTGCCGCCGCGGGAATCGACGGGCTTCTGCTTGCTCGTCGCGGCATGGATGGTGGACATCAGGCTCTGCTCGATGCCGAACTCCTCATGCACGACCTTGGCGAGCGGCGCGAGGCAGTTGGTGGTGCAGCTCGCGTTGGACACCACGCGCATATCGCTGCGGTAGAGCATATGGTTCACGCCCATGACGAACATCGGGGTGTCGTCCTTGCTCGGCGCGGACATGATGACCTTCTTTGCGCCGGCGGCGATGTGACCGGCAGCCTTTTCCTTCGTCAGGAACAGGCCGGTGGACTCGACGATATACTCCGCGCCGAGCTTGCCCCACTTCAGGTTCGCGGGGTCTCTCTCGCTGAACACGGGAATGACCTGACCGTTGACGACCAGCGCGTTCTCGCGGCTTTCAATGTCCGCACGGCAGCGGCCGTGCATCGTATCGTACTTGAGCATATAGGCAAGGTAATCGGCAGGGCACAGATCGTTGATGCCGACCACGTCGATCTCGGGATGCTCGAGGCAGGCACGGAACACCATACGGCCGATACGGCCAAAGCCGTTGATACCGATTTTAATAGAC
>OIYP01000866.1_pt1 | contig 17632 bp, 10 predicted proteins | sample 1588261 | NCBI WGS metagenome assembly OIYP01 (sample SAMN03283293) | human gut metagenome | biome: human-associated habitat; material: feces | host: Homo sapiens | place: Peru | collected 2012
TTGTATGGCACTGGATAGAATTCATTCTTGCCGGCTGTGAAGTGGGCATCCCTCAGATATTCGGCGTAAGTCTGATTTACTGTATTACCATCCTTGTCGGTAAATGTGTAAACATCCTTCTGCTCCGTCTTGAAGTAATTATTCAGCGTAGTTGAAGCTATTCCCCAACGGCGCAAGTCGAAGAATCTTCCGTTTTCCATTGCCAACTCAAGACGACGCTCCCAGCGCAGGCATTTCCGTGCAATTTCCTTATCCTGGAAATAAGACTCTGGATAGAGAGCAATGTCACACTGGTCTTTTGCATATTCAATATGCTTGTCTATAGAATTCTTTGCTCTCTGTCTGATATCGTTAATTATGGTGCGTGCTTCTCCAAGACGGTCAAGTTCTATAAGAGCTTCGGCTCGCATAAGCATTACATCGGTGTATCTCAATACGTAGTCGTTCATTGCGAAAGCCTGCCATGAGCCGTTATATGTTTCACCTTTAGAGCGTTGTGGCACTTCTTTCATTGAAGTGTAATAACCGTAGACGTTAGGAGTGCGGGAATTGTCTGTCGTCAGAGTGTATTCCTTTTCGTATTTATATGGGAAGGTAGGCATACCGATGGTGTGGAACAAACGTGGATCCCATTTCTGGGCAGTGACCTTGCCGTTTACCGGGTAGTCGATACTATTGTTGTAGTCATCAAACTCTGGCAGTCCGTTGCGTGTCTTGAAGGCATTCACCAAGTCCTGTGATGGTTTGTGAACATCCCATCCGCAAGACCAGATACCCCAACAGCCGTTCAACATGTTCGACCAGTTGGCACGACCATATTTTGTATGGTCTCCGCTATAATCAGAGGTTTGCACGGCGAATACAGACTCCTTACTGTTCTTGTATTCAGGCAAGAAAATGTCGCCGTAGTCTTCCAGATATCCATAATTGGAATTCTTTACCTCATCAGTATAGTCAACAACCTTCTGCATGTATTGCTTGTTGATATGGTCAACGCCATCGGTTGCCTCATATCCGTCGCCCCAAGCCAATGTGAGATAACATTTTGCCAAATATCCGGCAGCAGCAATCTTGTTGGCACGTCCGCCATCAGCCTGCTTCACCGGTAGAACATCATGGGCAAACTGGAAATCGGCGATAATCTTCTGGAACAGTTCCTCGTATGTGAATTGTGTGTTAGAAGTCTTCTCCGTAGCATTGTCGGCATATACCTTTTCGTCAATCCATGGAATCTGGCGGAACATGGTAATCAGCTTGAAATAGAAATGTGCACGGAGGAATCTAACCTCAGCTTCGCGCTGTTTCGTTGTTTCAGCTCCAAGGGTCTTTTCGCCGTTCTGTTCAAGAGAGACCAACGCACGGTTGCAACGAGATACGGCACAGTAAAGGCGATACCAAAGTTCATCGAGTTCCCCTTTTGTAGAAGTCAGAGTCTTCCATATTTCCACATCGTGGTAACCAGTGTCACCAGTTCCCCAGCCACCTTTCAGACAGTCGTCTGATGACAGGTCGCCATAAGGCCAGAGATTGAACGGATAGCTGTACCAGCAGTCACCAAGCATGGCGTATGCGCTGTTCACCATCTTTTCCGGCTCATTGAAGGCCTTGTCTTCGTCTATCACACCTGACGGATTATAGTCCAGAAAGTCATCACAACTTGCGAATGTTCCTGCAAGTGCTACTGCAAGCACTATTGTATATATCTTTTTCATAATGAAAATTCGTTTAATCGTTATACCTTTTATGTATTAATGATAATTCTGCAATTTGTATTAGAAACCAACTTGAAGTCCAAACGACAATGATGTTGCCAAAGGATAATTCCAGTCAGGATTCTCTGGGTCGGAGCATGTCAGGCTCTTGCTCTTTATAGTAAGCAGATTCTGTCCGGAAACATAAATGCGTGCACTTGACATCTTGACTTTTGACAAAACACTCTTAGGTATATTGTATCCAATCTGCAGAGTGCGGAGCTTCAGGTAAGAACCATTCTCCACGAAGTATGAAGAAGCCCTGCCCTCATCTGCAGTATTCATTGTGCTCAAGCGAGGAATCGACGAACTTGTATTGTTTGTGTTCCATGCGTTCAGCAGACGTGTTCCCTTGTTTGAACCAGGGTCGTTAACAGCCCAGAAATCGGTCTGGAACTTCTGGTTGTTGTAGACGTCCTGATCGTAAACACCCTGCCAGAACATGCTGAAATCAAATCCCTTGTAGTTGAGAGCAATGTTCAGTCCGTAAGAGAATGCTGGCACTGGATCGTAAATCCAAGTCTGGTCGTCGGCATTAATGCTGCCACTGTGATCCAAATCCTTGTATTTCAGTCCACCGACACGTGCGTTTGGCTGTCCCGACTTGTCAACTTCCTCTTGAGTCTGGAATATTCCGTCAGCTACATATCCAACGATAGAACCGTATGACTTGCCGCTCTGTACGAGATTTTCTTTTGTAGTATGAGTATAAGCACCCGTTGTAGATGAAGGCAGATAAGTTACTTTGTTGCGGAAGAAATCCAAATTGCCGTTGACGTCGATTCCGAGTCCGTTAGCAAGTGTTGTGCGATAGCCCAAGCTGAACTCCATACCCCAGTTGCGGAGCGACGGGCCGTTTTTCCAAGTGTTGCCACCCTCGCCCGTTGCACCGAGGTATGCAGGATTAATCAGCATGTCCTCCACATTCTTGATATAAGCATCGACAGTTCCGTAGAAACTGTTGTTGAACATCGTGAAGTCAACACCGACATTGTATTGTGTTGCCGATTCCCACTTCAAATTAGGGTTTGCAAGTTGTGTGGCGCGGTAACCTGAAGGGAAAGTGCCGGAACCCTGCAAGAACAGGTCGTAGGCTGTAGATGTAACGCGGTCCAATCCGTAGTCAGCGACATAAAGTCCAAACTGTGCGTTGTTGTCGATTGCCTGATTACCTGTCTGTCCCCATGACAGACGCAGCTTTGCATCGTCAAGCCATTCCTTTTTCAACAGATTAGAGAAGCGGAAGCCGAGAGATGCAGCAGGGAATGTACCCCAGCGGTGAGCCTTGCCGAAGCGTGAAGAACCGTCGTAGCGGATAGTAAAAGATGCAAGGAGAAGATCATCCCAGTTGTAGTTCACCTTTCCAAAGAATGATGCCAGACGATAGCCAACCTTAGCACCGCTATTGGTCATAGTTCCAGTTGCAGCATTTGGCCACATATAGTTTTTGTCTTCCAGGGCATATCCTTCAGAGTAGGCAGAGAAATCAATAACAGACTGTTTAGACATTTCGCTACCGACGAGGATGTCAAAATTGTGCTTACCTATCTTATTTACATACTGCGCAGTGTTAGACCAAGTCCAGTTGGTCTCGTTATTGTTGCTCAATGTTGTTTTGGCAATATCATTCCTTACGATGTCAGAATGGAAAGTGTTTGTCATCGCATTGATGAATGATGTCTTGAAGTCCAAACCGAAGTTTGAGCGGAGTGTCAATCCTTTGATAGGCTTCAGTTCTACAAATGCATTGCCGAATATGCGCCAGTAGTCGAGATTATTGTTACGGTTGTCGTATTGCTCGCGGCAAGGGTTCTGGCGGTCAGACATGCTGCCAACAGGACCTGCGAAAACCTTACTGTTCTCCTCGTATACAGGAACGATAGAAGGCATCTTCAACGCATTCTCCATAGGGTGGCAGTCTACTTGCGATGTGTAAGTAAGAGTGAGATTCTCGCCAACAGTAAGCATTTTGTTCAGATTCCATGAAGTATTCAGTCTTGCTGAGATATTCTGGAAATCGGTATATTTCAATACGCCCTCATTATTCTTGTAGCCTAAAGAGAACATTGCGCTGTGCTTGTCGTTGGCATGCGATACCGATAAATCGTAATTCTGCATGAATCCGGTACGTGAGATAGCATCCAGCCAGTCGGTGTCAGAGAATCGCATTGTCTTCTTTGAGTTTATATATCCGTCGTACCTTCCGTTTATCGTATAGTTCTGATATTGGTTTGTTGCCGGATTCCAAACTGTGATAGGAGTACCGTTCTGTGCATTCAAATCAATGCCATAGTTTGCTGCATAGGCAACAGGGTCGAGACCGTCGTTGAGAGCTGCCTGTGCCATGGCTGTAGCATATTCGCCAGAATTGAGGAGTTTCATTTTCGACTGACTTGAATAGAATTGTGCGGTAAGGTTTGCTGAGAAGTCCACAGCCACCTTGTTACCCTTCTTTCCCTTCTTCGTCGTTATGATGATAACACCGTTTGAAGCTCTTGAACCATAGATAGAAGCCGAAGCTGCATCTTTCAACACCTGCATACTCTCGATATCATTAGTGTTGAGAGTGTTCAGTGCCATGTTTGTAGGTACACCATCTATAATATAAAGAGGATCTTGTGAAGAGTTGAAAGAACCGATACCACGGATACGTACCTTACCGCTACCAATAGGAGAACCGTCGGTTGTAACGGTCATACCGGCAACTCGTCCTTGCAAGGCACGCATCGGGTCTGTGTCAGAAGATGATTTCAGATTCTTTGTAGAAACGACAGATACAGAACCCGTCAAGTCGGCTTTCTTTTGGGTTGTATAACCCGTTACGACAACTTCGTTCAGGTTGTTGGCAAGTTCAGCCAATTTTATTTTCATGTTTGGCTGTACTTTAACTTCCACTGTCTTGTAGCCGACATAAGATATGACAAGAGTTGCTCCCTGGTCGGCATCAAGCATGAAGTTACCGTCAAAGTCTGTTATAGTTCCCGACTTCGTTCCTTTTTCCATTATGGTTGCTCCGATTACTGTTTCACCAGCTTCGTCTGTAACCACACCGCTCACTTTAATTTTCTGTGCGTTGGCAGTAATGCTCATCGCCAGAAGTGAGAAGCTAATCAATACTTTTGATAGATTGCTCATAAGTTTTAATGGTTTTGTTAGTTGTTTGATTTTACTGCTGCAAAGTTATATAATGTATTGATATCCAACAAGAACGGATGTTGCACAAACAGAAACGAATCGTTCATCGTATCATCTGTTGCATGTTTTGAACGATTTGTTGCAATCCTGCCGAGGAACAGACCACGATAGAGTTTCCGGAGATAAAGAATATGTATAGGGTTAAGAATGTGATGCTGGGACAGACATTTACATTTAGTGTGGATGAGAACAACAAGATAACTTTCGGCGATTACTATGAATGGTTCACTGTAACAGAATTATTGTATTATACTCAATTTCTATAAGGTGGCGGGACGTTGGTCTTATTATTCAGACCAACGTTCCGCTTATTCTTTATTTATTACATGTTATTTCCATTATTTTGCTTAATTTTGAAGCGAAATAATAAATATGTAAATAGTAAGAGTATTATATGAGGCAGAGAGAGAACAGAAAGTCCTGTTATATAAAGGTATGGATAACGTTGGGGGTGGCAGTCATGTTGGTTCTTGCATTGTATGGAGCCAGCAGCTATATGCTTGACTTTTCGCTCGGCTATCCGAAAGGGGAACGCATGACGGCGGAACACTGGAAGAACAGGACACGGAACGAATGTCCGTGGACTACGGCGTGGATGGATTCCATATACCGGAACCATTGCGTGAAGGACACGTTCCTCACTATGCCCTCCGGCTACAAGGCACACGCCATTTATCTTTATGCACCAAAGGCAACAGACAAGACGGCAGTTGTGGTGCACGGCTATAAGGTGCGTGCCGAGGGAATGCTACACATCGCTTATCTATACAACCACGATTTGGGATATAATGTGCTCTTGCCCGACCTGTATGGACACGGACAGAGCGAGGGTGACCATATACAGATGGGGTGGCAGGACAGATGGGACGTGATAAGATGGGCGGAAGTGGCAAATAATGTGTTCAGAGCGTCAAGGTATTCATCCACAAAGCAAGTCATTCACGGCATCTCTATGGGTGCAGCCACCACGATGGCCGTGGCGGGTGAGAAGACTCCGGATTATGTGGAGTGTTTTGTTGAAGACTGTGGCTATACGAGCGTATGGGATGAGTTTGCAGGACAGCTGAAAGAGGAGTTCGGGCTGCCGTCGTTCCCGCTGATGAATACAACTTCCTGGCTTTGCCAACAGAGATACGGATGGTCGTTTGACGAGGCGCAGCAGATAAAGCAGGTGGAGCGCAGCACCAAACCGATGCTCTTCATCCACGGCGATGCCGACACCTACGTGCCCTACTCCATGCTCCGTCCGCTCTACGAGGCTAAGCGCCACGGCCGCAAAGCCATCTTCATAGCCAAGGATTCTGAACACGCCATGGCATACCGCGACCACCATAAAGAATACACAGAAAAGGTGAAGGAGTTTGTGGGGGAATGAAATAGCGAATGGTTTGCTTGCCAGAACCATTGGCAATATTAGTGCACCTACCATTCTGTGATACGTAAACTATATTAATAAAAAGTCCATTGGCAGAATTAAATATGCACTAAATTAATTCCGCCAACGGGTTATAATAAGGAATATGAGCATAAATAAGGATTTGACAAGAACTTCCCAAGAGCGAGATTTTACAGAAGTGGTGGATATAATAGTTCAGCATAGGAGTAAGGCGTCACGTGCAGTCAACGAACAATCTCTGCTTTGTGCATGGTATGTTGGAGGTTATGTTTCAATGAAACTGAAAAGCGAGGAATGGGGAAGTAAAGTCGTAGCCCAATTGTCTGAATATATTCGTTCCAACCGCCCTGATATCAAAGGCTTCAGCAAGAGAAACATTTACAACATGGTGATGTTTTATGATGAATATTCATCTGAAGTTTTTGCTGTAGCTATAAGAAAATATATGACGGATAAATTTGTGCAGTCGGAAACTGCACAAATAGGATTTAAGCAAGGAGAGGCTATAACTGTGCAGTCACAAATTGGACAAATGCCCGACATCTTGGCACTGACAACTTTGACAAACCATATTGAGATATTGTGTAGGTGTAAAAGTGTAGAAGAACGGTTATTCTACATTCTTTATGCCCATAAAGAGCATTTGTTTGTACGCGAACTGCAACGCTGTATATCGAACCATACATATTCAGCGTTATTGAGTAACAAAACTAATCTGTCGAAAGGTCTGCTTGAAACTTATCCCAAATCTCCGATAATGTTCAAAGATACATACTTCGTGGATTTCCTCAACTTGCCAAAAAAACATAGCGAATCGAAGCTGAAGCATGACTTGATAGAACACATGAAGCAGTTTATTCTTGAATTGGGTAAGGACTTTATCTTTATGGATCAAGAGTATCGCTTAAATGTCGGTGCTTCTTCGTTTAAGGCTGATTTACTGTTCTTCCATCGTGGGCTTCAAGCTCTCGTTGCTGTGGAATTGAAGAAAACAAAGTTCCACCCACGCGACCTTGGTCAGTTGGAGTTTTACCTGGAGGCTCTTGACCGCGATGTGAAGCGTTCAAACGAGAACCCATCTATTGGCATAATATTATGCCCCGATGCAGACAAGGTGGTTGTTGAATATGCCATGAGTCGCAGCATGAGTCCAACAATGATTGCTGAGTATAAGCGTATCTTGATACCACAGGAGCAAATGCAGCAGCAATTAAGAGAGTTCTGCCAGTTTTTTATGAATGAGGATAAAGCAGAAAAGTAAGGAAAACAATGGTTAATGAGATTGTTGTGAGCCGAGAACAGGGAAATCTGAGTAAACTTGATAACATCTTTAAACCCGAATCGGTCATCAGGTCGTCTTGGATTGAAGCATCATACTACCGACCTGATGAAAATGAATGGACTCAAAACAATATAAAAGGGATTTTTTCGTTTTTAACGTTGAGATGCTGTAACTTTGCACCAGTAAGCAGACGGATGACCCGACGGACAAAGAGCGGCAACCTATTTATCACCAAGGAACTGTCCATAACTGCAAAACAAGGACAGACTCCCCATAAAAGACAAGAATGAGAAAAATCTTTTTATACCTCATACTGAGCATCGTGGCGACCGCCACGGCAACCGCACAGGAGAGCCAGACGGAATACAACTTCCTGAGGCTGCCCGTGAGCGCTCATGCGGCAGCCCTCGGTGGCGACAACGTGAGCATCATAGAAGACGACCCGTCGCTCACGTTCAGCAACCCCGCACTGCTGTCGTCGGTAAGCGACAAGACGCTGAACCTCAACTTCATGACATATATGGAGGGGGCGATAACGGGAAGCGCGGCATTCAACAGGGTGGTAAACGACAAGGCATCGTGGGCGGTTCTGGGACAATACATCAACTACGGCAAGATGAAGGAAACTGACCAGAACAACATCCAGACGGGAGAATTCTCTGCACAGGAGATTGCACTGGCAGGAACCTTCAGCTATATGCTGGCGAAAAACCTCGCCGGAGGTATAACGGCAAGATGGGTGGCATCGTATATCGGCGGATACAGCTCTATGGCGGCTGGCATAGACCTGGGACTGAACTACTACGACCCGGAGTCGGAGTTCTCAGTGTCGGCAGTGGCCAAGAACCTCGGCGGACAGTTCAAGGCATACGACGAGGACTACGGCAAGATGCCGCTCGACCTGCAGATAGGAGCGAGCAAGAGATTCGCAAACATGCCGTTCAGAATCTCGGCAACGCTCGTTGACCTCAACCACTGGGACTACAGCTTCATAAACCACCTCGTGTGTGGAGTGGAACTGATACTCTCCGACCAGTTTTATGTGGCCGGAGGATACAACTTCCGTCGTGCACACGACATGAAGATAGCCGAGGGCACTGGCGAGGACGCCTCAAAGAGCAGCCACGGAGCCGGACTGTCGTTCGGAGCCGGAATGCAGTTGGAGAGGTTCAAGCTGCAGGTGGGATATGCAAAATACCACGTGTCGGCAAACTCGCTGCTCGTCAACGTGTCGTATTCTCTGTAATGACAAAACTAAAAACACCATAAAGAAAGAAATGGAAGCAAAGAACAATCGCATCGTTATCGCCATCGACGGATTCTCATCCTGCGGAAAGAGCACGATGGCAAAAGACCTCGCCAAGGAACTGGGATATATATATGTGGACACAGGAGCGATGTATCGCTCGGTGACGCTCTATGCCCTGCGCCACGGCATGTTTGCCGCCGACAACACGATAGACACCGAAGCCCTGCAGAAGGCGATGCCGGAGATAAACATATCATTCAGACTGAACACCGAAACCGGCCGCCCCGACACTTATCTCAACGGAGAATGCGTGGAGAAGGAGATACGCTCGATGGAGGTGTCGAGCCATGTGAGCCCGGTTGCCGCCCTGCCTTTCGTACGCCAGGCACTCGTGAGACAGCAGCAGGAGATGGGCAAGGAGAAGGGCATCGTGATGGACGGCAGAGATATCGGCACAGTGGTGTTCCCCGATGCCGAACTGAAAATCTTCGTCACGGCTTCTGCCGAGGTGCGTGCGCAGCGCCGCTACGACGAACTGAAGCAGAAGGGTATGGCTGCCGACTTCAACGAGATATTGAAGAACGTGGAGGAGCGTGACTATATCGACACACATCGCGAGACTTCGCCTCTGAAACAGGCTGACGACGCCATGGTGCTCGACAACAGCAATATGACAATCCCAGAACAGAAAGAATGGCTGAAACAGAAGTTTGAGGAAACGATGGAAAAGCTGGGATAAAGATATCCTAAGAAGAAGACAAAAGGTATGGGACTAAGCAAAAGTCTCATACCTTTTATTATATATACTAATAATACCCTTCGGCATTGGGATCGGGATCATCGGGGTCGGTGTAGCAGTTGGGCGGATTCAGCAGTCGCTGCTCCCTCTCATACCGCTTCCGGCGATATCTCTCCTGGCGGCGAAGGTTTTCTTCCCTGCGCCGCTTAGCCTCAAACTTATCTGCCATCCGCCTTTCCTCACGACTGTATCGGTGCGGTTTCGACGGCTGCCTCTCTTCTGAGGAATGACTGAAGGCGATACAGAAGATGGCGATAACAACGGCGATGACTACAAGCATCGCCGCTACAAGATGCCAACCTACACACAATGCCATTATGGCAATCACGATAATGGCTACAAGCCTCAACATGACACAAGATTGATTCATTGGGCAAGAGTCTTCTATTATTCTTTATTCCAAATCAGTAATCAGACAGATCGGGGGTTATCCTTGTTCGCCATTCAATATCTTCTGCATACACTCCTCCATGAGCCACTTGGGAGTACTCGTGGCTCCGCAGATTCCTATCGTGGCGGCACCATGTAGCCACTCGTCGCATATCTCTCCCGGTCCCTCAATGAGGTGTGTATTGGGATTGATGCGCAGACATTCGTTGAAAAGCACCCTGCCGTTGCTGCTCTTCCTGCCACACACAAAGAGCACCAGATCATGGCGCGAGGCGAAGCTGCTGACATTAGGCATACGGTTTGCCACCTGCCGGCAGATGGTGTCGAAGCTGCGGAACGTGGCGTCGGGTGAGATGTGGCACTGTATGTAGTCGATGATGCGGTGGAACTCGTCGAGCGACTTGGTGGTCTGCGAATACAGATATATGTCGCGCGAGAAGTCGAGCGTCTTCACATCGTCGAAATGGGCTATCACGTGGGCGCTGCCCTGGGTCTGTCCCACAAGACCGAGCACTTCGGCATGTCCGGGTTTGCCGAATATCACTATCTGCGCTTCGCCATGGGCGTCATACTGACTCTTTATGCGACGCTGCAGCTGTAGCACCACAGGACATGTGGCGTCGATTATCTCTATGCCGTTGCGCTCCGCCATGGCATAGGTTTCCGGCGGTTCGCCATGGGCTCTGAGCAGCACCTTGACATTGCGCAGGCGCTCCATCTCATCATGGTTGATGGTGACGAGTCCGAGTTTCTTCAGCCGCTCACACTCCATACTGTTGTGCACGATGTCGCCCAGACAATAGAGCGTTCCCCCGTTGGCAAGTTCCTCTTCCGCCTTGCGAATGGCAGTGGTGACACCGAAGCAGAAACCACTCCCGCTGTCTATCTCTACCGCAGGCGACGCATTGCCACAGGAATGGGTATGCTGTGTCACCTCTTTTCCGTTGTTTCTATCCATCACAGTTTCTTGAAATAAATGTCGAGAAGGTCGCGGGCAGCGGCAAAGCTGGTCTTCTGTCCGAGCAGCACACTGTTCTCGTATGCCTGCAGCCTCTGCTGGATATCGGGATTGTTGTAGAAGCTGTTGCGCAGTTGCTCGTTTATCGTCTCATACATCCAGTATTTGTTCTGTTCGTTGCGACGATAGTCAAAGTATCCGTTACCTTTCACGAAGTCGAAATACTCATATATCATATCCCACACCTCCTTGACGCCTGTTCCATAGAAACCGCTGTAGCAAAGCACCTTCGGCACCCATCCGCTGTCTGATGGCGGGAAGAAATGCAGGGCGTTGCGGAAATTGGTGGCTGCGATGTGACACTTGTCCACGTTGCTGCCGTCGCATTTGTTTATCACTATACCGTCGGAAATCTCCATTATGCCTCGCTTGATGCCCTGCAGTTCGTCGCCGGTTCCGGCAAGTTGGATGAGGAGGAAGAAGTCTACCATGGAATGACAGGCTGTCTCGCTCTGCCCCACTCCCACGGTCTCCACGAAAATCTTGTCGTAGCCGGCTGCCTCGCATAGGATTATCGACTCACGGGTCTTGCGTGCCACACCGCCGAGGGATCCTGCCGTAGGACTGGGACGGATGAACGACTCCTTCCTTACCGACAGTTTCTCCATACGAGTCTTGTCGCCAAGGATGCTTCCCTTGGAGCGCTCCGAACTGGGGTCGATGGCGAGCACGGCGAGCTTGCCGCCGGTGCGGTCGAGGACGTGAACTCCGAACTCGTCTATCGACGTGCTTTTTCCTGCTCCCGGCACACCGCTGATACCGATGCGGATGGATTTGCCGCTATATGGCAGACATTTGTCTATCACCTCCTGCGCCTTCTGCTGATGGTCCGGATTGACACTCTCTACGAGAGTCACTGCCTGTGAGAGCACGGTGACGTCGCCCTTCACGATTCCTTCCACCATTTCGGCAACGGAGAGTTCGCGGCGCTGGAAGCGGCTGCGCTTCAGATATGGGTTTATGATGGAGGGCTGCGCCACACCTTGGTTCACCTGCAGTCCCACGTATTCTTTACTGTTCTCTGGATGGTCCATACTGTGTATTTAGATTAAGATTATCGTGTTTTCAGTTTCATTTTCACTACCACCTTCGGCTGTTTCGGGTCGTTGGTGATGATCAGCACACGCGGTTTGCTTCTTGCGTTGCGCAGCTGCTTCTTGTTCAGCGTCACCTTCAGTTTTGCCTGTTCGCCCGGCTTTATCTTCGTCTTGTTGAGCTTCACGCTCATGCCGGTGGTGAACATCTGCATCGAACGGATGTCGAGCACCGAACGTCCGGTGTTCTCTATTATCACCGTTTCGGTCTTGCTTGGTTTTTCGCCGAAGTCACCGAAATCGAGTTCCGTGGCAGAGAGTTTTATGCTCGGTGCGTTGGCGAGCTGCGTCTCCGACATATTGTCGAAATCTGGCAGCAAGACTGCCGAGACAGATATCTCCTTGTCGATACTCACCTTCTCGCCCGGTTTCTTGGCGAGGAACACGGAGGTCTGTGTTAGTCCGAAATCGCGCAGCTTCTTGGAGTTGAGTTTCAGCGTGGCAACGCCGGTCTTGCCCGGAGCGATGTTGGTCGGCGACACGCTTGCCGTGAGATAAGCCGGAAGATGCATCACCACAGGACTGATAGTCTCGCCCGTGTTGTTCTTGATATGGATAAGCTGCACGGGATAGTCGCCACGGTTCACGTCGTCGAACTCCACATCGTTCTTGTCCACCATCATACCATCGATCTTGTGTTCGAAGGTACCAGTGAAATCAGATATTTCATCCACCACCACTCCTTTCATCTTGAGATAGAAGGGATGCTTGGAGGAATTGCAGAAGAGCGCCACTTCCTTCTCGAAGTGTCCGAGCTGGCGTGCGTCGTAGGTTGCCGTAACTGTGAAGCTGTCGCCCTTGGGGATTGCCGTACGCGGATAGTCCACCGTGGTGCATCCGCAGCTCACCCTCACCTGGTCGATGTTCAGTTCGCTACCCTTGTTGGTGAGTTCAAACTTCACCGTAACAGGGGTTTCATACATCACGCTGCCACAGTCTACTATCTCATTCTTTGCCGTTATGCGCTGCGCCATGGCATCAACCGACGCCATAGCCAGCAAGGATAATATCATCGTTTTGTTATTCATCTATTATATATCTGTTTTTATATGTCTGTTATTCTATATGGTGTCGTATCTGACATTCTATCTGACAATACCGGCTGTCATTCTATCGTGCCGATACTATCATTTCACAATCTTCAGCTCCATGCCACCGGCCCTGCCGGAGAATTCAGGAGAGTAGGCACACTGCACGGTACATGTTCCGGCGGTGTAGTTTCCTGCACGGTCGATATAGTACTCCGTCTCCACCACGTGCTCGCCTTTCGAGAGACGGTCGAAGTAGTAATGGGTGGCGTTGTCCTTCGGTGTGCAGTAGTAGCCCCATCCGTATCCGCTGGTCTGCGCCACGGGTTCCATACATGCCGCACGCTTGTCTACTATCTGCACGAAGTCGTAGTCGCGGTCGGCGGTGATGGTTATGCGCACTGCTATGCGGTCGCCCACATTGAGAGCGCCACCCTTGGCAGCCTTGCCGTTTTCCGGAACCATCACCTGGCGAACCACCTTGATGCCCGACTTGCTGTCGGCGATGTCGGCAGCCGCCTGCGTGAACAGTGCATAGGCAGCTCCCCATGATGTTCCCTCGCCAGTCTTGGTCAGCGTGAGAGAGTTCTGCTTGTCGATGTCGTATACCACCTTGGTATATCCCAGTCCGGCAGAAGCCTTAGGCAGCGACTTGTTCTTGCCGTCTACGGCAAGCGTCATGGATTCCTCCTTGTCAGAAGACAGCTCTTTATAGTTGCCGTCGAGGAAGGCATACACGGCGTTTACAGTATTAATCGGTGTGTCCCAAGCCTGTGTGCGCTTGCTCTGCAGGAGCCATAGGCGCATATGGTTTATGGTCTCCGTGTCGGCAGGGTCTACAGCCTTCAGTGCCTCTATCGCAGCAGTCTGGGTAGGAATGCGATAGTTGAACCACGAATATCCGGCATGCCATGTGTCGAAATATGTTCCCATGCCCGGCTTCGTCACCGTATACTGGCGTATGCTCTCCACATACTCCTTTGCCTTCTTAGCCTTGCCGTCTCCATTGAGCACCACAGCCATGAGCGCCTTTGAATAGATGTCGCGGTGGCGGTCAGCCTCAAGATATTTGAGGAGATAGTTCTTCAGCTCCACATAATCGGAGTCATAGAAAGGATTCTTGCCGAGCAGTGTGTTTATATATAGATACTGTATGGCATGGTAGTCGCAGATCATCGGTTTCTGTCCCTTCTTTTCCATACGTTTCATTTCCTCAAACTCCTTCATCACGACTGTTCTGAGATAGTCCATTCCATTCTCTATCATCTTGGCCGTGGCTTTCTGATAGCCTGCCATCACATTGAGACGGGCGAGGGTCTGCAACACCTGTGCCGTTATGCTTGCCGAACCTCTCATTCCTCGCCACCAGCTCCATGAGCCGTCGCTATTCTGGAGGTCTTTCAGGTCTTTGAGCTGCGAAGCCAGCCGGTAGTCCATCGCTGACTCGTCGAAGAATGTGGTGAGCATCCTCTTCTGGTCAGCCTCGTTGTCGGCATCCATCACCCATGGCGTCTCGTCGAGCACGAGGGTCTTCAGTTCCTGGTTGCGCTGCAGAGCACTCATCAGGCTGTTGTCGCTGTCTGCCGGCTCCTGTTTCCAGATGTTTACCACCTGCTTTATCACCGGCGACTGGTTCATGATATATCGTCCGAGGGCGTTGGCATAATAAGCCGTTGAAAGGGATATGGCGTTCTTGTAGTCCACTGTCGAGATATACGGCAGCGCCTGTATCATAAGCCATGACGGGTTGGCGGTATATTCCACGGTGAGTTTCTTGGCCTCTACCCCCTTCGGGAAGAGGTCAGCCATGGCCACTGTCTTCTCGCCGCTGCCGGTGAAGGTGAACGGCACGGTGTTCATCAAACTCTCTCTGCTCGGCAACACCGGCAGATAATGCTGCTCACCGTCGCTGAAGCCTTTGCCCTCTGCCGTGATGCGGCATACGAGGAGCGGAGTGTCGCCCTGAGCGTCGAAACTGAAGTCCACGTTTGCAGTGGCATTGGCGTCGATGGTCACGTTCTGCTTCTTCTCGCATACCACTCTTTCCGTCTCCGGGTCGAGGAGCTGCATTCTGACGAGGGCTGCAACCGGCTTGTCGGTGGCATTTGCCACACGGGCTGCCATCGTAGCCTTGTCGCCCTCTCTCACGAAGCGCGGCACATTAGGCATCACCATCACCTTCTTGCTCGCCACTGCCTCACTCTCTATCATTCCGAAGTTCATCTCCTTGTCGTGGGCAAAGCCGCGGAAGTTCCATGTGGTGACGCTCTCCGGCAACGTGAACTCTATATCCACATTGCCGTCCTTGTCGGCATAGAGGGCAGGATAGAAGAAGGCTGTCTCGTTGAGGTTCTCGCGTATCTGCGGCACGGCTGCAGAGGCTCTCTCTTCACCGTCGGCATTCTCCACGCCAGCCGAGCCTCTGCCGGCGGCATCGTTACCAAGCGGAACAAAGTCAAAGGTTTTCGCCTTTTCTTCCTTTGCCTTCAATACAGTAGCAGTTTCTTCTACTGCTTCGCCTCGGATGGAAACGGAATTCTTTGCACTTCCCATGACTCTGCGTGGAAGTGAAACCCTGTCATCACTTCTGTCATTAAGCATCAGCATCCAACTCAGTATGGAAACAGAATTGTCCAATGTATTGAGATCAAACGATTTTCCATTCATCACAGGCATTGTCTGCCATGAAGACAATCCGTTTTCTGTTATCTCCGGCAACATTCTCCATCTGGTGTAGGGACTGTTCTGCGACAGGTTGAGACTAAAGTTGAAGCTGGTCTTCACTATCTGTTCGAGCGACTTGTCATACATCAGAGCCAGGAGCTGTCCGTTGTTCTGACCGTCAGTGCTGACGTTGCGCTTGTTTATCACGTCGTTTACTTTCGGACGCGAGATGTTGAGCGTCCATTTCTCTTTCTGTCCCGGTGTGAGTCTGTCGCGGAAGGTCACCCATTTCAGGTCGAGCCTCTTGTCCTCCAGCGGTCTTGTGATGGTGAACTTATTGCTGTATGCCTTGCCATCCTTCACCCACAGATAGTTGAGGAGCACCGCCTCGCCATATTCTTCCTTATAGGTAAGCGAGATGGTCTTGACGGCATTGCTCAGACTGAAGGTTCCGCTCTCCAGTTCTTTGTCGTTGGAGATGATGGAATAGCGCACGAGGGTGTTGTCGCACGACGTGCCCACCTGCACATAAACCGGTTTGCCATCTCTCGGGAACTCCTTGCTTGATATGTATGCCCAGTCTGGCGTATCGGCTGCCGGACGCTTGTCGTCTATGCCGAAGAGCACGAACTCACGCATCACGGTGTCGTTGCCGCATGTTGCCCACAGCTGGTGTCTGCCGGAGAGTATGCCACTGGTTTTCCGCCAGTCTATCTTTATGTTTTCATTGGCTTCCGCCGTATATTTCTTTGTCTGGGAGTCGAACCAGTATGTCACCTTTCCGTCAATCTGTTTTGCAGAAGCATTGTAGCGGTTGAAGACAACTGTCGCCACACTGTCTTTAATCATCTTCTCCGGCAAATCAAATTTCAGTTCGGTGGCTCTCGATCCCAATACGATGCTCGTCTCGGCTGAATGGCTCTCGCCTCCGTTGTCGGTCACTGTGGCTGTGGCAGTGAAGCGATAGCGTGTCTGCCATACGAATCTGCCAGGCGTCTTCACATCGTAGCCTTCGTAGTCTGCCTGATAGTCGGCTGGCAATACCACCGGGATGCGCACCTCGAACCTACCCTTTGAGTCGGTCATTACGGTGTCGGTCAGCATCTGCTGGGCATCGTTGTTCGCCCCATAGTAATACCTGAACCAGCTGGAGCATCTGCGCTGCACGTCGTATGCCACCTTTGCACCAGGCACCGGCACACCGCTGAATGTCATCGCCGTACCGCCCACCACAAGGGTGTCGCCATCGTGGTATTCGTCGGTCACCTCGTCGAACTTCACATCAAAGGTAGGCCGCTTGTATTCTTCCACCCGGAATGCCGCATATCCCGTGCCGTTGCCCATGCATCTAACCGAGAACCTGCCGCTCAAGACATTGCTGCCGGGCAGATTGAAGTCTACTGATGCCGTGCCATAGTCGTCGGTTGTCGCCTTCTTCTCTGCCAGCACTTTGTTGTTGGCGTCACAGAGGGTGAATTTGAGTTCGGCGCCGGTCGTCACCTTTGATGAATGCAGTCCTTCCTGCTTGTATGCCACGGCAGACACATGCACTGTCTGTCCCGGACGATAGATGGCACGGTCGGTAAACAACTGATATTTCACCTCATCATCCTTCTTCTCGTAATAGCGGGCACGGGAGAGGTAGATATCCTTGGCAGGCGCAAACTTATCGCTATTGGTGGAAATCAATACATTTCCATCCACATTCTTGAAGTAAGCCTCGCCCTGGTCATCTGTCGTCATTCGGGCATGAATGAGTCTCTTGA
>OIYP01000873.1_pt1 | contig 17554 bp, 19 predicted proteins | sample 1588261 | NCBI WGS metagenome assembly OIYP01 (sample SAMN03283293) | human gut metagenome | biome: human-associated habitat; material: feces | host: Homo sapiens | place: Peru | collected 2012
GCCGCCTCGAGCATAACAATTTTCATATCTCTTCCCTCTAATCATAACAGATAATTAATTATATCACATTTTGAAGCTTTATTCAAGTAAAATTATAAAAAATCTGCGTCAAGGTTTTGGTAACCGAAAAATCGTTTGTGCAATGCGGGACGGGAAACCCGTCCCCTACAGAGAATTTGCCTGAAATGCAGGTATTGAAACGGGCGGATATAGAATCCGCCCCTACGGAAGAGTGATTTTTGCCGCAATTTTACGAAGAAAAGTAATTACGCATTACGAATTACGCATTAATTACAGCATTTTGCATAATTTCTCCCGAATTATGCCGAAACAATTCTACTTGTGTTTTCCCGAAAAAAGGAGTAAAATAGAAAAGTCGGCGGCTTAAAGTCAGGTAATGTGAAGAAATATTTTCCGTTACCGAGCGGACAGCTTTGGATAATTTGTAAACTGACCTGCCAATTACCCAAAGCGGTTTGCTTTGCTGCCAAATTTTTTTGCAAAAAATAGGATCAAGGGGTGTTTTTTTCTTGAATATCTTCAAAAACTACGGAACAAGGCTCAAAACCGAGTTCAAGGGCTACAACGCAGGAGCGTTCGCAAAGGACGCACTCGCAGGCGTCACCGTCGCAGCAGTCGCTCTTCCGCTCGCACTCGCATTCGGCGTGTCTTCGGGCGCAACTGCCGCATCGGGTCTTGTTACCGCTATCATCGCAGGCATCGTTATCGGCGCACTTTCGGGCGGCTCGTACCAGATAAGCGGTCCGACAGGCGCAATGACAGCTATCCTGCTCTCGCTCGTTGCTAAATATCAGCTTCAGGGCGTTTTCATAGCAAGTCTTATGTCGGGCGTTATCCTGCTGATATGCGGACTTTTAAAGCTCGGCAAGATAGTTTCCTACCTGCCGCTGCCCGTTATCACAGGCTTTACCTCGGGCATCGCAATAATCATCGCTTTCGGTCAGATAAACAACTTCACGGGTCTTACCTGCAAGGGCGACTCCACTATCTCAAAAACGATAAGCTACTTCACTCTGGAGCAGCATTTCAACCTCGCTGCGTTCCTTATCGGTGCTGCAGTAGTCGTCTTTATGGCTTTTTATCCGAAAAAAATAAACCAGTATTTCCCCGGTTCGCTCGCAGCAATTATCCTCGCAACTGTCGCAGAGTTCATCTTTGACTTTGACGTTACGCAGGTAGGGGAGATACCCAAGAGCATCTTCCTCCCCGACAGACTTGATGTTTCCGCTATCACTGTCCCACAGCTCGAAGCGCTCGTAGTTCCCGCAATCTCGATCGCAGCGCTCGGACTTATCGAAAGCCTCCTCTGCGGCGCATCTGCAGGCAGAATGAAGAATGAAAAGCTCGATGCAAATCAGGAGCTTATCGCACAGGGCATCGGCAATATGGTCATTCCGTTCTTCGGCGGAGTTCCCGCAACAGCCGCTATCGCAAGAACAGCTGTTGCTATCAAATCGGGCGGAAAAACAAGACTTACAAGCGTTTTCCACTCAATAGTCCTCCTCGCTGCAATGTTCTTCCTTGCTCCCGTTATCTCGAGAATTCCGCTCGCAGCACTCGCAGGCGTACTTATGATGACGGCGTGGAGAATGAACGACTGGAAGGTCATCAAGGGCATCTTCAACCGCAAAATAAAGACACAGATCGCACAGTTCCTGCTCACAATGATCGCAACGGTCATCTTCGACCTTACTATCGCAATTCTCATCGGCGTACTCTTCTCCGTTGTAATGTTCGTCCTCAAGGTTTCGGATATGCAGATAAGCGTTTCCGAAGTTGACCCCGAAAGACTCCCGAACCACCCCGACCACCTCAAGGATAAGAGAACAGCCGTTGTCTATATGACAGGCCCTCTCTACTTCGGCACAGCGAATATCCTTGAAGATAAGCTTTCCGATATCGCCGACAGAGAAATAATAATCCTCTCGATGCGAGGAGTTCCGTTCGCAGATGCAAGCGGCGTTCAGGCTCTGCAGGAAGTCGTTGAGGAACTTTCCAAGAAAGATGTAATGGTGTTCTTCACTGCTATCCAGCCGCCCGTTATGGAAATGATAGACCGCTGCGGTCTGAGCGCAGACGTGGGCAGCGACAAGTTCTTCTGGAGCACAGACAAGGCAATAGATGCTATCCTTACGGAAAACTAAAATTCAATGCGTAATGCGTAATTCGTAATGCGTAATTATATTGTGCAGACCTTTCGAAAATGAAAACGGTATATTCACGGTATTATTTAGACCGTGAATGTACCGCCTTTTTATATTTTAACGAAACAGCAAAGCTAATTACGCATTTCGCATTAAGCATTACGCATTAAAAAGCGTGTTATTCCAAATTCTATATGATTTATGCAAATTAGAGCAGAACACGCAAAATAACTTGACATTTTTTTCAGAAGTGCTATACTTTTTAATGGACAAAGGTTCACCTTAACGAATATTTCGGCGCAACCTTAAAAAATTATCGTTTTGGAGGCAATTTAATATGTCACAGGAATTTATCGTTGAAACATCAGCCCGTCACGTCCACGTTACAGAGGAGACCCTCGAAGTTCTCTTCGGTAAGGGTCATACCCTCACAAAGAAAAAGGATCTCTCACAGCCGGGTCAGTACGCTTGCGAAGAGCGTGTAGAAGTTGTAGGACCCAAGAAGTCCCTCGCAAACGTTTCTATCCTCGGACCTTGCAGAAAGGCAGATCAGGTAGAGCTTTCCGCAACGGATGCACGTTCTATCGGCATCGCAGCTCCTGTCAGAGAGAGCGGAGATACAGCAGGCTCGGGCGCTTGTAAGCTTGTAGGACCCTGCGGCGAGGTTGAGCTCAAAGAGGGCGTTATCGTTGCAAAAAGACATATCCACCTCACAAAGGCAGACGCAGAAGAACTCGGCGTAAAGGATAAGGACGTAGTCTGGGTAAAGGTAGAAACACCCGAAAGAAAAGCTATCCTCGGCGACGTAGTATGCAGAGTTTCCGATTCCTATGCAAAAGCAATGCATATCGATACAGACGAAGCAAACGCTATCGGTTCTGTTCCCGGACTTACAGGCGTTATCGTTAAGCTGTAAGATACATAAAAAACAAAGTTTACGTCCACGCTTTTTAAAGGGTGGCAGGGGTCAAGGGGACAGCGTCCCTTGTCGCTTCCGCAGAAGCGAAATACCCTAAACTAACAGCCAAAGCTATGCCGCAACAGCGTAATCACTATAAAATCAAAAGGCGCAATTCACACCCAAAAAGGTGAAACAGAACGTGAGAATTCCGTTCCGTAAACCTAAAAAAATGTGAATTGCGCCTATTCTGTTTTCCCCCAAAAAACTATCCTCGGAGTGAAATGCGCAGAGCGAAGCGATAAGCATTTCACTCCGACACAATATTAATAGTTAATAGTTAATAGTTAATAGTTGGTAGTTGACAGCTGACAGTGAACAGTGAGAAGCTGACAGCAATTTTGTGCATATAAAAAATTTCGCCGCAAGTCCCAAAAAGACCTGCGGCGAAACTCTTATAAAATTTACTTCGTGAAAAATCTCTGCGAAACAGTGTAGCTTTCCTTTGGTTCAAGCTCAAAGTAACCCGTCTTTTCAAACGGCAAGTCAAGATTAGCCGCATTGACCTGCGCAGTCATAGGCTCGGGGCAGAAGTAACCCATAAAGCCCTCATGATTCCATACGATCCAGAACTTGTATTCATCATCAACTTCGTAGCAAAGACGCTTGCCGCTTGCCTTGTCCGTCATTACACAGCCGTAGAAATCTTCGCCGTCAAGCTTTATCGTGCCTGCGGTGTACATATCGTTGCAGATGTCCGTGAGAACAGGGCATTTCGTGCCGTTCACATATTCAAGGTCATAGTCGGTGAGCGCAAGCTGTCTGCCGTTCGGGAGCCAGCGCTTCTTGTTGAACTGGAGCTTCTTAACTGCAGGAACCTGGAGCGTGATGTCCTCCTGCTTTGCACCGTCAACGAACGGAGCGTTGATAGTCGTGTGCGTCGCAATGGAAACAGGCATCATGACCTTGGAGCAGTTTTTCAGCGTGATAGTGTGCGTAAGTCCCTTTGCCGAAAGGTCGATAGTTATCTCAGCCGTGAACTTGACGGGGAAGCAGTTGAAGAAATAGTCGCTCTCGTCATATTTGTATGTAGTCGTAACGAATGCGTGGTTTTCGTCCGCACCCATTTCCTTTACCTTGTGAGCCCGCTTGTGAAGAAAGCCGTGAAGATGATTCTTGAAACGTGTTTCGTTCTCGGGGAGATAGTAAACGTTGTCCGAAGTGCGGAGAACGCCCCTGTCATGACGGTTCGGGAGATAGAGTGTCGGAAGTCCCCATATCTCAGGCGACTGCATGAATTCGGCAATGGTCATATCGTCCGAGTAACGGAAAATTTCCATTCCCTTTTCCTCGTCACGGAAACGCATAACGTTTGAACCGAGCGTAGGCATAACGAAAGCGTGATAACCGCCGAACCAAAGCTCAACAGCGTCCACACCCTTGAATTTAGTCATTTCAGCACTGCTTTTTGACATTTATATCATTCCTTTATAAAATTATTTCTGTTTGGCAAGCAAAGTTTTACCGCAAAATACAGTGCGAACCGCCCGAACGGACATCACTGTTCAGTTTTCGTATTCACGCACACGGAGCGGTATGCCGATGCTCATCGCAAGAGCCTTTGCACGGCTTATGTCCTCGGGAGGGATAACATCAACGACCGTGAAAACCACCTGCGGAAGATACGACTTGCAGTCAGCCGCAAACGAAAGCATCGCATCGAAAGCATCGTCCCACTTCGGGCGTGTAACTTCGTTGTATTTCTCCCTGCAGTAGGAGTTGAGCGATATCGAAACAATGTCAACAGCACCCTGCAAAAGCTTAGCCGTCGGAACACCGTGAATTTTGTCGCCAAGTCCGTTCGTGTTGAGCCGAACAGTAACGTCACCGTAAGTCGCCTTGACGAATTCGCCGACCGCAATTACCTCGTTCACCCTCTCCATAGGCTCGCCGTAGCCGCAGAATACAACTTCTTTGTACTTCGACATATCCACCTTGGAGAAAGCCTCCTTTACCTCGTCAAGCGAGGGTTCGTGTTCAAGCCATAAGCTGTCACTGCCGTAAGCTCCGTCACCGTTGTGGCGGATACAGAACGTGCAGTTGCAAGGGCATTTGTTTGTAAGATTGATGTAAAGCTTTCCGCCGACATCATAAAGTATAGTCATTCTTTTTTTCATTTTAAAGCCTTATTTCTTATCGATCCTGAGCGAAATGTCGAACGCCTTTACCGAGTGGGTGAGCGCACCGACCGATACAATGTCAACACCCGTAGCCGCAACCTCAGCCATATTGTCGAGCGTAACATTTCCCGAAGCTTCGAGTACAGCCTTGCCGTCCGCAATTTCAACGCACTTCTTCATCTGTTCGCAGGTCATATTGTCGAGCATGATAACATCTGCATTGCAGGAAAGAGCCTCACGAAGCTCCTCTTCGTTTCGTACCTCAACTTCAATTTTTATCATGTGACCCATTCTGCTGCGAAGAGCCTCAACAGCCTTTGTGATGCTGCCGTAAGCGTCAATGTGATTGTCCTTGAGCATTGCACCGTCGGAGAGATTGTAGCGGTGATTCTTGCCGCCGCCGACCGTTACAGCGTACTTTTCAATAGCACGAAGTCCCGGGAGCGTCTTTCTCGTTTCGGTAACGTGCGCATGGGTGCCCTTGCAGCATTCAGCATATTTCGCAGTTTCGGTAGCGATTCCCGACATGTGCTGCAGAATGTTGAGCGAAGTTCTTTCGGCTTTGAGTATAGCCTTGGTCTTGCCCGTAACAACAGCGATAACATCGCCCTTTTCGACCTTGCCGCCGTCCCTGATGTTGATCTGGACTTTAACGTCCTTGTCAAGCATCTCAAAAACACGGACAGCAATGTCGATCCCGCAGAGGATTCCGCTTGCCTTTGCAACGAAACGTGCGGTCGAAACATCATCATCGTCAAGAAGATAGTCGGTCGCAGCGTCAACATAGTTGATATCCTCACGCAGCGCACGTTCGATTATCTCATCTGTAATAAACTGTGGTAAATTCATTTATTTAAACTCCTTTTTAGTTAAATCCAAGCGTAGGGTTGCCCTCGACCGATACGGGATTATTTCCGACAACGCAGTTCGCCGTTCCCATCATTCGGGAGTATTCCTCTTCCTCCTCCTTGGTTCGGGAAACGCTTGAAGTGGTTTCTTCCGTTTCTGCTGTCAGGGTCGTTTCCTCGGAGGCAGATACGGTCTGTGACTGTTCAGTGCCGCCCGTATCCGTTCCGCAGGCAGTAAGAAGCAAAGCCGAAAGCATTACAGCAGCCGCATATTTTTTCATAATTATCCCCCTTTAAAATGTCGTGAAATTCGTCATCAAAGTTTATCAACTTAGTTAGTCAGCTTATACTAATTCTCGATCGTTCTATAGACAAAATCGACAGATAGAATAAGTTCAGTCAAGGAAAGCGACCGCAGACAGGCTGTCGCCTGACAAGGGAGCTTGACGCAGAATGAACTTATTATAGCCGAGAGTTTGTCTATAGGTTGATCGAGAATTAGTATTAAAGCTCGTCAACAACGCTGAAAGCCTTGCAGATGCTGTCCTGGATAAGCAGGTCGGCGGCACTGTCCTTCGGCGTAGGCGTTTTGTTTATAAGAACGAGCCTGTTTCCCTTGTAATAATCGATAAGTCCGCTCGCAGGATAAACCGTCAGCGATGTTCCGCCGATGATAAGCATATCAGCCTCGGAAATAGCCTTTATAGCACCGTTCACAGTCGCCTGATTCAAGCCCTCTTCGTAAAGCACAACATCGGGCTTCACCAGACCGCCGCATTTTAAGCAGGGCGGAGGGCCGTCAACGCTCTTTATGTATTCCGCAGGGTGATTTGTGCCGCATCGCAGACAATAGTTGCGGTGAATTGAGCCGTGAAGCTCATAAACCACCTTGCTGCCTGCCGCATAGTGCAAGCCGTCAATGTTCTGCGTAACAACAGCCGTCAGCTTGCCCATCTGTTCAAGCTTTGCGAGCGCATAGTGCGCAGAATTCGGCTTCGCATCAAGGCAAAGCATCTTTTCACGGTAAAATTCGTAAAAATCCGCAAGATGATTCACATAAAACGACCTGCTTAATATCGTTTCGGGCGGATATTTGTATTTTTGGTTGTAAAGACCGTCAACACTGCGGAAATCGGGGATACCGCTCTCGGTAGAAACGCCCGCACCGCCGAAGAAAACTATCTTGTCAGCCTCGATTATCCATTGCTTGAACTGTTCCAGTTTTTCGTCCATAGAGTCCTCTTTTCCATACGGTAAACAAGGTTAAATTTGGTCATTATTTTAATAAAAATGTTATATCTGACGGGCGGATATTGAATCCGCCCCTACAATTGCGTAGGTCAAACAGATAAATGCAGGAAAAATAAATAATTACGAATTACGCATTACGAATTACGCATTACGAATTACGCATTATTTAAGGTATGTGCAAAACCTGAACCTCACCCCGTCATGTTCATGTTCCTCCGAACATTCCGCAAGCCGCCATTCGGGAAGCGCATCAAGATCGGGGAAGAAAACCTCCGCACCTGCATGAGCGTCTATCTTCGTGATAAGCACCTTTTGACAGTAGGGGAGAAGCTGACGGTATATCTCACCGCCGCCGCATACGAAAACCTCGTCCTCGCCCTCGGCAAGCTTTACAGCCTCCTCAACATTGTGAACGACCTCAACACCCTCGGGAGCAAAGCTTTCATCTCTCGATAAAACAATGTTCCGCCTGTCCTTGAAAGGCTTTCCGTTCGGCAGTGATTCAAGCGTCTTTCTGCCCATTATAACAGCGTGGTGAAGCGTTGTGCTTCGGAAAAACTTCATATCCTCGGGAATGTGAAAAAGCAGATCGCCGTTCTTTCCGATGCCATAATCAGCATCGGCGGCAACTATCGCAGTAAGCATTTTTCTGCCCCCTTATATCGCAACTTCGATCTTGAAGTCGCCGTCGTGATATCTGTAACCCTCCAGTGAAAAGCTGTCGGGTGTGAATTTGTAAAAATCATCAATGCTCCTGTCGATGACGAATTTCGGAGCATCGTAAGGCTCATTCTTGATGATCTCCTTTATAATAGGAACGTGCCTGTCGTAAATGTGAGCGTTCGCAATAACGTGAACAAGCTCGCCGGCTTCCAAGCCGCATACCTGCGCAAACATGTGAACAAGCACAGCGTATTGGCAAACGTTCCAGTTGTTCGCCGTGAGCATATCTTGCGAACGCTGATTGAGCAAAGCATTGAGCTTTCCGCCCGAAACATTGAACGTCATACTGTAAGCGCAAGGGTAAAGTCCCATTTCCGAAAGATCGTGATGATTGTAAAGATTCGTGATGATGCGCCTGCTCGACGGGTTGTGCTTCAGATCGTAAAGCACACGGTCGACCTGATCGAAATCCCCCTCGGGGTAATGATGCTTCACCCCGAGCTGATAACCGTAAGCCTTGCCGATAGAGCCGTTCTCATCAGCCCAGCTGTCCCAGATGTGCGAACCGAGATCGGCGATGTTGTTCGACTTTTTCTGCCATATCCAGAGCAGTTCCTTTACCGCAGTTTTGAGATAAGTGCGGCGCAGAGTGATGATAGGGAACTCCTTTGAAAGATCATAGCGGTTCACAACGCAGAAACGGCTTACCGTGTGCGCAGGAGTGCCGTCAGCCCACTTCGGGCGAACGTCCGTATCCGTGTCCCACGTTCCGTTTTCGAGTATGTCCCTGACGTTATCTATAAAAACATTATCTGCATAACTCATTATGTAATAATTCCTTCAATAAAAATACTTATAATATATTATAACACGTCAAAGTGCAAAAATCAATAGCCAAAAGGGGGATTTTTTTAATTCGGAATTCGGAATGCGGAATTCGGAATTATTTTTGCTCCGCAAATTTACGGCAGAACACCATTTTCGTAGGGGCGGTTTTAAAAATTCGGAATTCGGAATGCGGAATTCGGAATTATTTTTGTTTCTTGAATTTGTCAAAGGCTTTTTTTTGAATGAAAAAGAGCTGTTTTGTTTGCAAAATTAATTATATGCCAAAAATTTCTGACAAAATTCGGAACGAAAAAATGCCTGAAATGCAAGGCTTGCAACGGGCGGATATAGAATCCGCCCCTACGATTTTCATTACAAACTAACGGAACATAAATAATTACGCATTACGCATTACGCATTACGAATTACGCATTTAAATTAATTCCGCATTCCGAATTCCGCATTCCGAATTTTAAAAGTTCTTCCACCCGACCTCATTCCTGCTCATAACAGTAAAAGTCGAACCGTAGAGCGCTGTCGCAATGTAAGCATCAATGCGGCGAATGTCCGATTCCGTCTGCGAAAGTGCATCAAGTACCATACATATATTTTCCGATGTAAGCTTGCGGAAACGTTCCGCCGCAGCTTCCGCAGGAACGGTCTTGCCCTCAAAGGTCACCCTCCTGCGAAGAGCTATCACCTCCGCAATGATGTCACGGATCTCCTCCAAAGAGCCTGCCGAAAGCGGATAACGTGCTTTCAGCGTATCAAGCTCCAGAACCTCGTCCAAATGCCCCTTTAAATTTGTGCTGTCCGAAATTCCCGTCACATCATTCACGCCCGTCTGATTCGGATAGGTCTTGATATTTTCAAGCTGACTATTTTCGTTCTGATTATGATAAGTCTTGATAGAAGCCGCTTTGCCGACAGCCTGAACCTTGCTTTTGCCTGCACTTGAAGCCGTGTTTTCCGTCAACTGAATACCGCCGTTCACAATATCAGAAGAACCGTCCTCACGCCCCGATATTTCGTTCACATATATCAAAGTCGGACGGGCAAGGTACTGCTTTTTCTGCTCGATCAAGCCTGCCGCTTCCAACTCCGAGTAGACCCGTGCCGCCTTGTCCTTGCCGAAGCCAAGCACCCGACACGCCTCTTCACGGGTGAAAATTATGTACACCCTGCCATGTCCGTCGCACCAGCCGTTCATCTCGGAAAGCTTCATTCGGTCAAGCATAAGCGCATACAAAAGCTTGCCGTCACTCGATATCCCGCTGTATTTTTCGGAAAAGATACCCTGCGGAAGCTTGTAAAACTGTCCCTCCATTTTATAACCCCTTTTATGTTTTTTTCTTAATTTTACAACGGACAGGGACTAACATACAATCACATATTTATTGTGCATTTTAAATGAATTAAAAGTACTTTTTTCTTGACAAAAAACAGCTTTTTCGGCAAATTGCACTCAAAACCCAAAATACCCTCCGAATTTCCGCATTTTGTGTTGAAAATAAGTGTTGACATTTTAAGGCTGAGGTGATATAATTATATAGGTCATGTGCTTTAAGGATTTAAAGCGCAGTCGGATTTAACGATGCACAGAACTAAAATCCTTGATTTTACAGTACATTGACTTATACTTATATTTATACTTTTTTTATAAAAAGGGGAATGTTTATGAAATCTATCAAGAAGATCGCAGCCTGCGCACTCGCTTGCGTTACCGCTGCAATGACTTTCGCAGGCTGCAGTAACACCACAGCTGCTGACAACGGAAATAAGGTTTACAACGTTGGTATATGCCAGCTTGTTGAACACCCTGCTCTCGATGCTGCAACACAGGGCTTCAAGGACAAGCTCACCGAACTTCTCGGCGCTGACAACGTTGTTTTCTATGAGCAGAACGCTCAGGGCGAAAGCACAAACTGCGCAACCATTACTCAGGGCTTCGTTTCAAACGGATATGACCTTATCCTTGCAAACGCTACACCTGCACTTCAGGCTGCCGCTGCTGCTACAAACTCTATTCCGATACTCGGAACTTCCGTTACAGACTACGGCACAGCACTTGACATCTCCGACTGGACAGGCACAACAGGCACAAACATCTCGGGTACAGCTGACCTTGCTCCTATCGACGATCAGGAAAAAATGCTCAAGGAACTCTTCCCCGATGTTAAGCAGGTAGGTATCCTCTACTGTTCTTCCGAGGCTAACTCCAAGTTCCAGGCTCAGAAGTTCGGCGAAGCTCTCACAGCTGACGGCATCGCTTACAAGGAATACTCCGCTGCTGACAGCAACGAGATCCAGTCCATCACAAACACAGCTATCGGCGAATGTGACGTTCTCTACGTTCCTACCGATAACACAATGGCTTCCAACACAGAGATCATCAAGAACATCTGCGTTCCTGCAGGCATTCCTGTTATCGCAGGCGAAGAGGGCATCTGCAAGGGCTGCGGCGTTGCAACTCTCTCTATCAGCTACTATGACCTCGGCGTTGCTACAGGCGAAATGGCTTACGAAATTCTCACCGAAGGCAAGAACCCCGGCGAAATGGAAGTCCGTTACGCTCCGAACGTTGTTAAGGAATACAACAAGGAGATCTGCGACACTCTCGGAATCACAATCCCCGAAGATTATGTTGCTATTGCTGAATAAGCGGATTAGTTAAGCAGCTTAATCAAGCAGCTTAGTTAAGCTTAATGCGGAAACGGAACGCTTGCTCCGTTTCCAAATTAAGTTTAATTAAAACTTAACGGTTTCTGCGAAGAGATTTCGCAGAAGCTTTACAACAATTTTGAAAGGAATTTACTCTATGAACATTATGACGCTCGTAAACGCACTTCCGGGTTCGGTCGCACAGGGACTCATCTGGGGTATCCTTGCAATAGGCGTTTACATAACCTACAAGATCCTCGATTTCGCCGATCTTACCGTTGACGGAAGCCTCGGAACGGGCGGCGCAGTCGCAGTTGTTCTCATCGTGAACGGCTGTCCCGTACCGCTTGCGATCGTCTGTGCATTCCTCGCAGGCTGCCTTGCGGGACTTGTAACGGGACTGCTCAATACACTGCTCGGAATCCCCGGTATCCTCGCAGGTATCCTTACACAGCTTGCGCTTTACTCCATCAACCTCGATATTATGGGTCAGGCGAACACGGCTATAAATGTTGACAAGTACCCTCTCTTTATGTCGCTCCGCTTTATCCCGATGACAATTCTCAAGGGCGTTGTCGCTGTTGCACTCCTTATTGCGATCCTCTACTGGTTCTTCGGAACGGAGTACGGCTTTACTATCCGTGCAACGGGCTGTAACTCAAATATGGCTCGTGCGCAGGGTATCAACACGAAAAAATCCACAGTTATCGCACTTATCCTCTCTAACGGACTTGTCGGACTTGCAGGCGGACTCCTTGCACAGTATCAGGGCAACGCCGACGTTAATATGGGACGAGGCGCTATCGTTATCGGACTTGCGGCTGTTATCATCGGCGAAGTTTTCGGCGAGCTTATCCTCGGCAAGCACCTCAATTTCAGCGGCAGACTTGCTTTCACGGCAGTCGGCGCTATCATCTACTTCATCGTTATCCAGATCGTTCTCTGGCTCGGACTTTCCACACAGAATACAAAGCTTTTCTCTGCTATCGTCGTTGCGGTATTCCTCGCTGTTCCTTATATCAAGAGAGCGTCAAAGAATTCATTCCGCGCGGCTGCTAAAAATTCCGCAGGAAACGTAAATGAGAAAGGCGGTTCGGAAAATGCTTGAGATAAACTGCATTAAAAAGACATTCAACGCAGGAACTATAAACGAAAAGAAAGCGCTCAACGGCGTTACGCTCAAACTTGAAGAGGGCGACTTCTGTACAGTTATCGGCGGCAACGGCTCGGGCAAATCCACGACCCTTAACGCCGTAGCAGGCGTCTGGCCTGTCGACTCGGGCTCGATAAGGATCGGCGGAGTTGACGTAACGGGACTTTGCGAACATAAGAGAGCGAAGTACCTCGGACGGGTTTTCCAAGACCCTATGACGGGTACAACAGCAACAATGGAAATTCAGGAAAACCTTGCCCTCGCCGCAAGAAGAGGACAGAGCCGCTCGCTCAGATGGGGCATCACAAAGCAGGAGCGTGAAGAATACCACGAGCTTCTCAAAATGCTCGACCTCGGACTTGAAGACAGAATGACCTCAAAGGTCGGACTTCTCTCGGGCGGTCAGCGTCAGGCGCTCACATTGCTTATGGCAACGCTCAAAAAGCCGCAGGTTCTTCTCCTCGATGAGCATACAGCCGCACTTGACCCGAAAACAGCCGCAAAGGTTCTTGAACTTTCGGACAAGATCATCTCCGAGAATAAGCTCACCGCACTTATGGTAACACATAATATGCACGATGCCATCATTCACGGAAACAAGATAGTAATGATGAACAACGGCAGAATTATTTTTGAGGCAAGCGGTGAAGAAAAGAAAAAGCTCACCGTTGATGATCTCCTCAAAAAGTTTGAAGAGGACGGCGGCGCTTCGACTATCAACGACAGTATGATACTGGGTTAATTCGGAATTCGGAATTCGAAATTCGGAATTATCTGCATAGCTGACATTTGTTCAGTGATGCGAAGCCAAGCAAAAGTTTCGTCCACCTTTTCAAAGGTGGTGGGTGTCCAGAGGGCAAAGCCCTTGGTCGCTTCCGCAGAAGCGAAACTCCCTAAACTGACAGCAAAATATCAGTTGCAATAGCGAAATTACTAACAGCTAAAAAAAGGCGCAATTCACACAAAAAGGTAAAACAGAAAATGAAAAATCAGTTCTGTGAACCATAAAATGTGAATTGCGCCATACTGTTTTCCTCAAAAATCTATCCTTGAAGCAAAAATTCACGAACGAAGTGAGTGGATTTGAAGCTTCAACGCTATATGAATGATAAAACCGCAGTATGAAAAGCGATGCAGTATGAACGTGAAACAGCAAAAATCCGACCTCCTGTTCATATCCCACCGCCGTTCAAACGATGTCGGCGTGAAATGCTTATCGCTTCACTCTGCGCATTTCACACCGAGGATAGTTTATTAGAAGAAAATAGAATAGGCGCAATTCACATTTTTTAGGTTTACAAAACTGTATTTATCATAATACGTTTTACCTTTTTTGTGAATTGCGCCCTTTTTCACTGTTAGATATTTTTCTATTGCAGCATTGCCTTTAGCTATAGTTTAGGGAATTTCGCTTCTGCGGAAGCGACCAAGGGCTTTGCCCTCTGGACACCCACCACCTTTGAAAAGGTGGACGAAACTTTTGCTTGGCTTCGCAAAGCCTAACAAATGTAAGCTATGCAAATAATTCCGAATTCCGCATTCCGCATTCCGAATTTTCTCCAAGTTTACTTTCCAATAAACTGTTTAAGCTGTGCTTTCGGAACTGCACCAACTATCTGATCCTTGAATCTGCCGTTCTCAAAGAGAAGAAGTGACGGAATACTTTCAATTCCGAATTTTGCGGCGAGCGGCATTTCTTCGTCAACGTTCACTTTGCAGAATTTTACGCCGTTTTCTTCCTCGGAAAGTTCGTCAACGATAGGGGACATCATCATACACGGTCCGCACCATGATGCCCAGAAGTCAACAAGCACAGGCTTGTCCGATTTAAGAACTTCCTGCTCAAAATTTTCAACTGTTACTGTTGTTACCATATTTATCACTCCTTTTATATAGTATTGCCCTTTATGCGTGTTGCAAGTCCGTTTATCTCGATCGCAGGGTCGTCAAGGTCGATGATAAGGCATCGTCTGCCGTCCATAGTCGTGGTTCTTACCTTGTCGGTGGCGTCCTTGCTGATGCTGACGGTTATCTCGGGGGTGGAAAGCTTTGTCTTTGGCTCGACAAGGTTCGTTGCAGTCAAAGCGCCGCCGCTTACCTTATTCTCAAAGATTGTTTTCAGTCCCTCCAGCTTTTCATCGCTCACGCCCGAATCGGAGAGGATATTGTAAAGCCTGTTTCCGTCAACAACGGGCAGCTCGGTATCGTTTTTTGCCTCCTGAACAAACTCACGGAGCTTTTCGTTCACCTGCGTGATAACGGTGTAGTTGAGTTCATCACCGCAGACATCGTGCATGACCTGCTGGAACGTTTTCTTCTCGCCGTTTGCGCTCATTCTGAACTCACAGCCGAGGACATCATTTACGAACGAAACGTTAGGCTTTCTCGGAGTTTTTGTGAAGTACATAACGCTGTTGACATCGGGCGCTCTGTCGCTGAAAACGGGATAGAAAAATCCGTCTGTAGGCTCTCTTGCTATAACAAGCTCGGTGTTTGACTTCTTTGAGATAGAATTTGAGTCGCCGTCAAACATAAGTCCGTCGTCATTTGTAACGGCAGGACAAACCGCACAGACGATGAAATTGTACTCATCGGCAGCCGTTCCGAGGTCGTCATCGTTCCTGTCACGTGACATTATGCTGTAGGAGCAGTGTCCGATAATAATAGTATATGCAGGCTCATAAGCAAGATTATTTATAATTTTTTCCAGAAGTGCTGCGCAGGCTGTTTCATCGGCAAGCTTTGTCTTGACAGCCTCCCACAAAACTCTCTGCGAACCGCCCTCGTCATACTGCTCACGGGGAAAAGGATATTCGAGCAGACCTTTGCCGAGGCTGCCCTTGAACACCTTTGAAAGCGACTCCATAAGCACTGCGCCGATCTCCTCGGGAGTGAGGGAGTAAAGCTCGTTCGTCTGACAGCGGACGTTTTTCTGTGTATCTATGTAAGCGGTAAGCACACGGTTGAGCGTGAAAAAGCCGCTGTGTTCGCCGAAATTTTTCTTTATTTCGGCAAGCTCTTTTTTGTTCATTTTTTGACCACCTTTACATATATAGTGTATTTTATCAGCTTAATTATACAATTTTTCTCGCAAAAAGTCAACGTTTTTTTATCTGTTTAAAAAAAGAGGTTCGGTATTATGAATGATTTTTTTCTATAGTTTTATTGATGGTCAGTATTACAGCTTTATCAGCATAAATTCCATATTTCACATAAAAAAGATATTAAAAAATCTGCATTTTGTATAAATATGACGAAAAGCGCATATAATGTTGATGCTGCAAAAATTTTTGAGAAAAATTTGGCGAAAATGCTTGACAAATCGGCGCTTTGTGTATATAATTATTAATTGTTTGATGCTGTCTTTATGGGTAATTGCGCCCGGACGTGCATATAAACAGTAATTTTTGGGAAAGGAGATAGATTATGCCTACATTTAACCAGTTGGTTCGTAAGGGAAGAGAGGTTTCCGAAAAGAAATCCACAGCTCCTGCTCTTCAGAAGGGTTACAACTCCAAGAAGAAGATCCAGATCGACCAGAGCGCACCTCAGAAGAGAGGCGTATGCACAGCTGTAAGAACTGCTACACCTAAGAAGCCTAACTCTGCTATGAGAAAGATCGCCAGAGTAAAGCTCACAAACGGTACAGAAGTTACTGCTTACATTCCTGGTATCGGCCATAACCTCCAGGAACACTCCGTTGTTCTTATCAGAGGCGGACGTGTAAAGGATCTCCCTGGTGTACGTTACCACATCATCAGAGGCACACTTGACGCTCAGGGCGTAGCTAAGAGAAATCAGGCTCGTTCCAAGTACGGCGCAAAGAAGCCTAAGGCAGGCGCAGCTAAGTAATAGCGCAAATACGAAATCTTAAAACAATTGGCATATCATTGGAAGTATAACTCAATGAAACCACATATTGAATGTGGAGTATTCATTTTAATATATATGGATACCTCTGCATTGGACGTGCGTGTCATCGCAGAGATTGTGGATTGAAACGAGTACCTATGATATCATTTCTATGAAGGAGGGAAGAACTGTGCCAAGAAGAGGTAAAATCGCAAAGCGTGAAGTTTTGTGTGATCCGGTTTACAATTCTGAGATCGTAACACGTCTTATCAACAACATTATGCTTGACGGTAAGAAGGGTGTTGCTCAGAAGATCGTTTACGGTGCATTCGACATCGTAGCAGAGAAGACAGGCAAGGACGCTCTCGAAGCATTCAATGAAGCTCTCGAAAACATCATGCCTCTCCTCGAAGTAAAGGCTCGCCGTGTAGGTGGTGCAACATATCAGGTTCCTATGGAGGTACGTCCCGAAAGACGTCAGACTCTCGGACTCAGATGGCTCACAACCTATTCCAGAGCAAGAAGCGAAAGAACCATGAAGGAAAGACTTGCAGCTGAGATCATGGACGCTCTCAACGGTACCGGCGGTGCTTGCAAGAAGCGCGAAGATACTCATAAGATGGCTGAAGCTAACAAGGCATTTGCACATTACCGTTGGTAAGACGGCTTAATGCTGCAATTTATGGAGGTTTAATTTATGCCAAGAGATTGTTCACTTGAAGATACAAGAAATATTGGTATAATGGCCCACATTGACGCAGGTAAAACCACCACAACCGAGCGTATCCTTTTCTATACAGGTGTAAACCATAAGATCGGTGAAACTCACGACGGTGCTGCAACAATGGACTGGATGGCACAGGAGCAGGAGAGAGGTATCACAATTACTTCCGCTGCTACAACTGCACACTGGGCAGGCCATAGAATCAATATTATCGACACCCCCGGCCACGTTGACTTTACAGTTGAAGTTGAACGTTCACTTCGTGTACTCGACGGTTCTGTAACGGTTCTCTGTGCAAAGGGCGGCGTTGAGCCCCAGACAGAAACAGTTT
>OIYP01000882.1_pt1 | contig 17435 bp, 9 predicted proteins | sample 1588261 | NCBI WGS metagenome assembly OIYP01 (sample SAMN03283293) | human gut metagenome | biome: human-associated habitat; material: feces | host: Homo sapiens | place: Peru | collected 2012
AGGCCGGACCTGCTGTCTTAAGGGCAAAACTACTTTATGCAGACTGAGATGGAAGAGATGTTACCACCAAAATTGACGAAGAACCATAAAATCGAGTTGAGTGCAGGACTGCGTATGGAGTATATGCACACATACAACAGACTCAAATCGCAAACGAACCAAGATTCTGAGACAAACAAACAGAGTCATTTTCGATTGTTCCCAAATCTGAGTGCATCATATACAATAAATGAAAAGAGTAAAATCGCTCTGCTATACAGCAGAAGACAGGACAAACCCCGTTATGAAGACCTGAATCCATTTGAGTATCTGCTTGACGAATTGACTTATTGGAAAGGTAATCCGTTCCTCGAACCTCAAATAAGCAATAAGATCATGCTTTCCTATACATTAGGAAATCTGTCTTTGAATCTATATTACAACAAACTCAATGATTATTTTACATCAATTACTGATGTGTATGGTGAGAACAAAACAGTCATGACGACGAAAAATATAGGCAAACAGCAACAAATAGGTCTTGATGCTATATTCTCAAAACGCGTAGCTTCTTGGTGGCAGTTCAGTGCAAATGCAGGATTATACTACTTTATGAATAAACTGGATTACGAAACATATAAACATGAATACAAGCGTCCATCCTGCTTCTTGTCTGCAACCAACAGTATTTTCTTGCCTGTCGGTATCACCCTTGAGGTGTCAGGAAGGTACTATTCGAAGCGACAAGGTGGAAGCTATGAAGTGAGCAAGTCAACTGGAAGTGTAGATGTTGACCTTAACAAGAGTTGGCATGATGGACGTATGCGTCTTTCTCTTTTAATGACAGATATCTTCCATACTGAGCGTTGGGACAGCTATGGCATAAAGGATGCTTTGAATATTTCGTCTTGGGGCCATGGAGAAAGCCGTAAAGTTATGCTACGATTCAGTTATAGCTTCGGAAAGCAAAAGTTTGAAAAAGTTGACAAGAATATTGAAGAATTAAATAGGTTATAATTACCCCAGTTCGGGATAAGAAATAGTTTATAAAAAAGTTGGTAGTCTCATAAATATTTTGTACCTTTATAGGTGAAAATCAAACAGTTACAAACATATTTAATATGACTACCGATTACAAAGTTACAGAATTATTTTGTATTATAGACGAGTTTTGCAAACATTTTGATGCAGAAAATGCAGGAAATCTACTTGAAGACAATAGCGGAGTCAAGCGTAGACGTCGCCAAGTATCGTTGTCCGACAGTGAAATCATGACCATTCTGTTGTATTTTCATTTCGGTACATTCCGCAATTTCAAGCACTACTACCTGTTCTTCATTAAGGGTACGATGAAGTCGTATTTTCCGAAAGCTGTGTCGTACAACCGTTTTGTGGAGTTGGAAAGCCGCGTGTTCTTCCAGCTCATGTTCTTCCTTAATCTGGGAGCTTTCGGAAGATGTACTGGCATAACATTCGTTGATTCCACGATGATACCCGTATGCCATAATCTCAGGAGATATGCCAATAAGGTATTCAAGGGAATTGCCACTGACGGAAAAGGAACAATGGGTTGGTGCCATGGCTTTAAACTCCACCTTGCGTGTAATGACAGAGGCGAGATAATTGCGTTTGTACTTACTGGCGCAAATGTCAGTGACAAGGACCCGAATGTATTCAAGGTTCTTGCTAAACGGTTGTATGGCAAGCTGTTCGCTGACAAAGGCTATATTTCACAGAAGCTGTTTGACTTCCTCTTTGAGGATGGAATACAGCTGGTGACAGGGTTGCGCGTAAACATGAAAAACAAGCTGATGCCGTTCTATGACAGAATGATGCTGCGCAAGAGATACATTATCGAAACAATTAACGACATGCTGAAGAATACAGCACAGATTGTACACTCACGCCATAGATCTGTAAGCAACTTTATCATGAACCTCATCTCAGCATTGGGAGCATATTGTTTCTTTGACAACAAGCCAAAGGCATTGCAAGGATACTGCATCGAAGACACTAAGCAACTTTCATTGTTCTAAGGACAGAATAATCTCTTTCGATTCTTTATATATAGCCCATGTCTGATGACATGGGAAGAGAATTCGTGTATCTGCCTTCACATGCAACTAATCGCTTTTTTATACCGAATTGGGGTGATATTTACAAATTATTTTCTGATAATACATGCAGCTCTCTACTCATATTTATCAAAATAAATAAATATCCCCAGCAAAACATACTGTCATTACACATGTTTTGCTGGGGATTAAGCCCAAATCGGTCATTAGGATTTGCTTGGTATTTTCATCAGAACCTTGTCATCACTTCCACCACAATCTTGTCTCGCTCCGAAGGGAGGGCAACGCCGCTGTTGCGATAGAAATATTTCTCGTAGTTCAGACGGATGTCGCTGACGAAAGGTTTCTTCATACTCAGAGTGACACCGCCGGTGAGACGGGAACGTTGGTGGTCGTTCACTGTCAGTTTGCCCATCTCGTCTGCCTTGCCGTCGAGATAGCGCTTGCCGTCGCTGTGGTCGCTCATATAGTCGTAGCGCAGGAGCGGTGTGACATAGCGGATGAATCCGTTGCCTGTCGGAATATCATAGCTCACGAACGAGTCGAAGGCATGGACGGCACGGAAGGCATCGTCGGCATAATGTTTATAGAGATACTCAGCCTCAACGTGCCAGCCTTTAGAATGCCAGTAGGCACCGGCGTCGTACATATTCACAGCCACATTGTCGGGCTTTATCTTCTGAGTGCTCAACGTGAGGTTGAAGCCATGAGGAAGAAAGAACTGTGCCTTGGCGGAGTAGTTCACGCTCTTGGTCCAATAGTCTTTCTGGTTTGTCAGTCCGGAACCGTTGAAGAGTCCAGCCTCCAGCACTACCGGTATGCCGACATTGAAGGAATAGCCCACGGCGCAACCCACGTCACGCACGTTGCCCACCTGCTTGGCGATGAAGGAACGGTTGGCGAAATACTGCTGGTGTGGCGAACGGTGGGCGTCGATGGTAAACGGCACACGGAACTGACCGAGAGTAAACTGCAGTCCGCTGACTGGTTTCAGCCGTGTGTATGCGTCGAGCATCTTTATCTTGCCCTCATCGCAAAGATCTATCTCCGCCTTATACTGTATGATTGACGAGAGGCTGCCGTCAACGCTGATTCGGGCATTGCGCACTTCGAAGCGTCCCTCTGCCTCTTCGGTCTGGTATTCATACTTGGAGCGTATCGTACCGTGGACGTTTACGGCAGATGGTTTGTCCTTCTTCTCTTCTGTCTGAGCCATTGATGTTCCAGCGAGAAGACAGAACAGAGCTAAAGCTGTAATCCTTGTTTTCATTTCCATTATTTGGATTTGTTCATTTATCCTTTCGTTTCCGGTTGCAAAGGTCATGATTCAAGATTACTGGGAAATGTCAGATGCATTACAATCCCGTTACAATATATTGTCGCCAGACAGAGACAAAGAAAAGTGTAAACGCAAAATGGGATGCAGCAAACTGATTGCCACATCCCATCTATGCTATGTCAATAAGGGATTACCTTAGAAAATCAGGTGTCTCCTTATCATTTCTTGCTGTATTTCTTGCCTTTCTGTATCACGATGCCCTTGTACTCCTTGCCAACCTTCTGGCCAGAGAGGTCATACATCGGAGCGTTGAGGTCGAGAGCGCCGTTGACAGAAACGCCGTTGATGCCGTCGAGTTTAGGAACGTCAGCCTCATTGATATATATATAAGGTATTTCAGCAGCGAAGCGCAGGTATGCACTGCCCTGTGGCACCTCGATATCATCGGCTGTAGTGAACGCCACCTTGTCGGTTGTCGTTCTGCCCAATGTCCATACAATGTTCTTCTCGTCAGCCTTTGCCTTGTAAGCCTCATCAGCGGTATTGATAAGTAGGTTGGTCTCCACTGCCTCAGCGTCAAGAGCCACACGGGCGGTATAGTCGCCGGCGGCAGCAACGAGGATGACACCTGTCTTGGCTGGCACCTTGGCAACCTCTGCCATCACCACGTATGCAGCGTCGTTCTTCATCTTCACTTCAGTAACGACATAAGCCTTCAGTCCGTCGCAAACGGAGAAGTCGAGTGCCTTGTCGGAGCTATAAGCGAGGTATCCGCCCTCTGGCATCACGATGTCTACGGTGAGAGCCTTGAGTTCTACGGTACCGAAGTCGTAGTCGCCTGTAATCTCTACAGAGTCTGTCAGAGCGTATGGCTCGTAACCTTCAGCCTCGAAAGCGAACATGTATTTTACGTCCTGTGGAAGAGCTACCGTGAACATGCCGTCAGCATCGGTAGTCAGCTCTGTCTCCATTCCGTAGGTGTTCTTTGAAGTCACCTTCACCTTTGCACCGGCAACAATCTCATCACCACACTTCACCACACCGGTGACATTGGCGTTCGGCTTGTCCATGGCAATCTCTGCCACGTTCACGTCGTCGTTCTCAACCACCAGCGGTTCTGCTGCGGCATAGTCATTGAACTTCTCGCATGTTGCTTTGAGAGTGTAGCTCTTTGAGTGGCGCACGGCGCCAAACTTGAATGTTCCGTCCTCGGCAGTTACTGCCTCAAGAGTCTCCTCTGCATCATCGGTCAGAGTGACCTTGGCTCCGGCGAGAGGCGCTTTGCGATAGGTCACGAGACCAGACACGGCTACATAAGTCTTCACGAGATTGATGTTCTTTGTCAATCCGGCAGACACGTCAACCGGTTCTGTCTCAGCATAAGCGTCGAAGCCCTCGGCAGTGGCAGTAACCACATACTGCTTGTCGCTCTGGAATATGCTCATTGTATATGTACCGTCCTCGGCGGTAACCGCGGTGTAATAGACCTCACCGCAGGTGAGCTTCACAGTGGCGTTGGCAACAGGTTCCTCTCCGCATGTCACCTTACCGGATACCGTAACAGGATCGGCTGTCACACCGAATACTGCAACAGGTGTCTCGCAGTTGGAGAACGAAGATGATGAAGTCTTCTTGTAGTAAGCTGTCTTATAGTTTGTATCCAAGTCGTAGTTCACCTTTACGTAGGTGTTGCTCTGAGCATGGGTACGCACGCGGATTGCCTGCACACCGTCCCAGACGATAGGCTCTTCAAGTTCTATCTTTGTGATGAACGGTTCGTCGGTCTTGAATGAGAAAGCGGCATCCTTGAAGAATTCCGTCTTCTGCATTCCGTCTTCCTTTTCGCTCGGTGTGTATGTAGCCTCATCAACTGCTCCCACACAGGCATAAGCGTTGAGGGTCTTGTAATCCTTGTTAGTCAGCGGTGTTCCGGTGTATGTGACAGAACAGATCTTCTGTCCTGCAGATAGACCGAAGTTCTTCAGCATGTCTGCCGGGTAGAGGATGTCGGTGTCGGCACCCAATACGTTGTCGGCATTGAAGAAATAGAACGGTACGTTGTAGTCCTGCCTCAAAGCTTCACCCACCACGATGTCCTTACTTGCCGTTTCCTCGCTGACAGTAACGTCAACTGCGTCGGACTTCAAGATGAATCCGTCGGCAAGGCTCTTGAACTCAATGTATACAGGGAATGTGCCCACCTCATGAGGAGTCATGGAGAGTTCGAAAGTAGCTGTGCCTGCTACGGCAATCTCAGGTTTCTCAACAGCCTCGCTGACCTTCTCGCCGTTGACATAGAGGGCTACCTCATAAGAGTCGGCAGCCTCTGCCAGAGCGTTGAGATTATCCAATGTAATGCTGGCTGTATAAGTGTTGTTCACCATTCCCTTGGCAGGAATCTTCTGCTCCTTCAACACGAGGTCGTGGGCAACGTCGAGTTTCTGGAATCCGTAGATGTTGTCGATACAGCTATAGCCGGCAGCGAAACCGATATAGTAGTCACCGGCTGGGATATTGCCGATTACGAAGGTTGAGAGCTCACCGAATGTATATGTGTAAGACACGGCACGTGTTCCGCTCATCTCCGTACTGCTGATATTCTTGGCGAGAGTCCAGTTGCGGCGGTCGGTAGAGTAATAAACCTTCAGATAAACGCCGTCGCCGGAGGTGTTGAAGTATGTACGTGCCACATCAACGGTCATCTTCTCTCCCTCTGCCACACGGAGCAGAGGAGTGACGAACTTATCCTCAGAGTTCTGTGTGCCGTTGCTCAGTAAGTATACGTTGTCTTCTGAAGAATAGTCGCGCTGTGCTATCTTCCATGAGCCCTCGGCGTATGAACCGGCAGGGAGTTCCTGGTTCTCGAAGTCTACAAAGAACTTAGACGGGTCGAGCACTGTTCCTGACACTCCGAAAGAGAAATCGTCGAGTCCGGTAGCCGTCAGTGTCACGTTGCCGCTGAACACTCCTGTAGTGGCTGCGGTGAGAGTGAGGTTGAAGGTCGACATTTCGTGAGGCTCGATAGTGAGAGGCAACTGCAGGTCGGTAGTGAATCCGTCTGGAACAGTCACTCCCGTGACTACGAGCGGTGCTGCTCCTGTGCTCTTGATGGTGAACATCTTAGAGGTGGCAGCCTGCACCATGCCGTAGGCAAAGTTGTCTGTCGTCGCCACCTTGTCGCCGTCGCTTGTGCGCAGCTCCATGACGGGAGCGTATGGCACAGGCTCATACCACTGCTTGTTTGTACTTACAGTGTTAGACACGTTTTCCTTCACGGTATATCCGAGATAGCCGCTGTATGTGGCATAATCGGCAGTACCGGCAACGGTGAACTCTGCTGACTCGCCAGGAGCAAGTGTCTGGTCGATATCTTTCGTTCCGAGAATGCCGTTGTTTTTCACTGCTACAACAGAGAGGCTGTAGCTCTCGTCGCCAGGGTTCAGCGTCACGTCACCGTTGTTGGTGACGGTAGCCTTAAGCTCGATGGTGAAATGTCCGGTAGGGTCGCAATCGACGCTATAGCCTGTGTTCGAAGCCTTCGTCACACTGGTAATCTTCAGCGAGCGGGCCAACTCCTTGTCCACCTGCTCGGCGGCAAAGTCGTCGAGATATACTTCAGAAGCGCGTATTCCGATATACTGGCCCTCAACGGCAGGGATGTCTACCTTGACATACTCCGAAGTGGAGAGCGTTGGGATGGTGACGCTCATCTTGTCGCCTTGCACGAATTTGCCTGTAGTGGCATCCTTGGTCACCTTGTAGAAGGAGATGCTGCCACTGCTATAGGCTTTTTTCACATAGATGCTCGAAGTTCCTGTCACGGCAGGAGTAACAAGCAAGTCATTCACGGCCTGCGAGTTTGACCATGAACCGATAGTCTGGTCTCCTACTTTCAGAGCACCGGTACCGGCAACGCCCGCAGTAGCAGAATAGGTGTATGTAACCCAATAGGTTTCCCATTCCTCATCGTCGTAATAGCTCTCGGCAATATGGCCCCAACCTGAAGCCGCCTTGAACTCATGGTCGGTCACATCAATAGACGTGTTGAAATCCATCGTGTAGTTTTGCACTACGTCAGCATTCGCCACACCGGTCCCCCACAGCAATGCCATGAGAAACGACAATAAATAATTCAAGTGTTTCATAAGCGAAATATATTAATTAGTTGTAGTTTATACGTTCCCAGTTGCAAATTTACAGTTTTTAAACCATAAACACAACACAAAGTCAGACAAATATAAAGTATTGACGTTATTTTATCACAACTTTATGAGTTTTGCCATCTTTTCTTACGACAAATATTCCGCTCGGGAGTTTACCGTCCCCTACTTTCATGCCATCAATGGTATAGACACCGTCGGAAGCATTGTCCGCGGCTGACGCCTCAACGCTCTCAATGGCATTCACCTTACCGTTAAGCGTGGTGCTCATGGCATTGGTAACGTCGGCTTCAAGGAAATTACTGTCGTCCACGGTATCGAAATACCTTGTGGCAAGTGCCACCACGCGCATATCGTCAGCTTTCCAATTCTCTGGCAACGTGAAGTTATAGGTGGTTTCATACTTGCCGTCTACGATGTTCACCTTGTCGCCTACAGAAGAGGTGAGATACGTACGGAACACTTGATTGTGGATATAGTTGTTGTCTGTCACCACTGTATTGCCGTTCAGCACCTGCTGAGTGGACTTCACATTGTCTTCGGTAAGCATCAGCGTTATGCCGAGGTTGCCAAGCACTGAAGGATATTCGTCTACCACGTTTCCCGACACTGTGACAGTGAGCTTGCGGCTGGCATCATTGAATGTCGGCTTCAGGTCGATGCTTGCAAACGAAGGATTCTTGTCGGCCTCGGCAGCGAGCAACTCCACCGACTGTGCCGCGATGTCGGGCATTATCATGATGAAGTCGTTCACGTCGAAGGCGACGTATGGCTCTGACATGAAATAGAAGCGGTCTATAGTGAAGCACGGATAGGTGTAGGCATATAGGCCGAAGAGATAGTCTGAGGACGGATCATTCAACGGCTCGTTCTCACGGTAGATATTAACGAGACAGATGTTGTCTTTGGAGTTCTCGCCGCTCATGTCCTCATTGACGAGGGCTGACTGATAGCTCTGCTGACTGTTATACTGCTCCACATAATGCTTCTGACGCGGCAGCGACTGGGAGTAGACAACAATGTCGTTGTATATCATCGACGCTGCATCTTCTGCCGGAGTCTCACCGTCAATCTTATCTACGAAGAACTTTATCTTATGGTCGCCCGACGAGAGGTTTTGCGGAAGGGCGAACACCTGTCCCACACTGCCCGTAGCACCGGAGGCTACTGCCTCGGTGTGGTCGATATACTGCGGAGCTTCATCGTCGATGCTATAGCCGATGCGCACGGAATTGATTGCCTCAAGACCCGTGTTGCTGAACATCACGAAACCGTCAATCTGTTCACCCGGCTTGTGATACTTGTTGCCGGTCAGCAGATTCTGCAGCTGCACTGCCTTTGCCGGCAGATTGCTGACATCCAATATGAGCTGCACACACAGGTTGCCGAGTCCGTCGATGTTATAGAAAGCCCCTTCTTTCTCTATCAGAGAAGCGTTATCGTTGACTGCCGACGAGACGTCGAAACAGAGGGCGCCCGCTTTGTCTGCCACCATATCCTCCGTCTCGTTGTAGGCAAAGCCGAAGAGCAGCTGCTCGCTGCCGGTGATGGTATACTCCTGGGCTGTGTTGAAACGCACCTCGTTCCATCCTTCTGCAGTACGGCGAACGGTACTGCTGACGAGCTCCGACGCCTTGCTGTCTACTATATTATATAGGAATGCCGATGACTTGCCTATCGACTGGCTGAGGGCGAAACGCATTCCGACTATCTTGCAGCCGGCATAATCAGACAGAGTGGCAGGGGTTATTATGGCACCCACCTTGAACGTGCCTGCCTTGCCCACATACACGCCTCTTGTGGTGATGCTGTCGCCTTTGACGTAGCCGAGAGTACGCTCCGTAGCCGACAGGACACGCTGCGGACGTTGGCCGTCACCGTCGGCTGGCAGCTCTCTTACTGTGGGTATGCTGATGTTCCGCAGGGTTCGCATGGAACCCAAAGTGATTTCCTGTGCTCCGCAAAGTGACATCTGCAGCAGCATCGCTGATAATATCGCTATTCTTTTCATGACTTTACAAATATAATGTGAAACAATTGTCAGAAGCGCACCTTCATGACCTTCTCTCCGCTCTTCACCACATACACGCCCTTAGGCAGTGATGATATAGATGTGGCGATGCGCTGGCCTGAGAGGCTATACACTTCGGCATCGGCTGGTATTGCCTCAACGGAGGTGATGGTGCCGATGGAGCTGACTTCTATGTTGTAATAACCCTTTTCCGACACCGCACCATGATACACTGCTTCTATGGCGACGGTGTGTGTGCCTGCCGTGATTCCGCGGAGCGTGAACTCCGGTGTGGTCGGCTCGCCCACCTTCTCTGAGTCGAGATATACGTTGTAGTTAACCACGTTGCCATAGTCTACCGACGAGGCGCTGCCTGCTGCCGGACCTACCTTGAAGTCGTCGAGCTGGGCAAAGAAGGTGTCGTATGAGATATAGTGTATGCCGATGCGCACTTTCTTGCCTACATAGTCTGTGAGCGGAGTGGTGAATACCGACCACTGGTCGGACGGCATCTTGGCTGCAGTGCTGATCTTCACGAAATCTGTAGGGTCGTCGCTGCCCTCTGAAACGGCAAACTCCAGTGTCTCCGGATAGGTATCGGCATAGCTCTTCGCCGTAACCTGCAGTTCATAACCGTCGTAGATTGTCAGCTCCGGCGAGATGAGCCATTTGTCTGCCTGACTTGACTGTGGTGAGAAGAAGATGACATACTTGTCGCCGGTGGGGGCATACATCGCCTTGTCTGTAGGCACCATCGCCGGTTCGGTCTTGGCTGGATTGAACACCATAGGAGGTATTGCCGTAGGACTGGACTGAGTGCCTGAACCCGGGAAGCTGATGATATAGCCGGCAAGACTGATTGGATAAACCGGCATCTTGTCGTTGTCTATAGTCTTCCATCCTCCGAACTCTCCTGTAGCGAAGTCGTCGTAATCCTCAAAACTGTCGGTGAAGCCGAGGTCCTGGTTCCATTTCAGCAGTGCCGTCTGCGTACCGTCATCGGCAGCGGTGAGGTCAGCGGTGATGTTGTATGGCGTGATAACATTGTCTTCGAGCGTCAGGTCATACTGTGCATCGGCGGTCAGGTCGATGTTTACCGACTGCTCCTTGAAGGCACCGCCTCCGATATTCATAAGATACTGTCCCTTTGAGAGTGCCTTGAACGATGCCTTGCCGCCTTCAACGACAGCGGTATATGTCTCGCCGCTGGCTGTTGAGAGCATGTTCAGCTTCTGTCCGTCGGCAGTGAGCTTGCTGTTTGAAGACACGGTGAAGTCTGCTGCCGCATATCCGTCGTGGTTCACGTCTATCGTCGTGGTCACCATCTCACTCTCTGTCATGAGATATTTCGCCTTCACTCCGAAGGTGTGGGTGCCGGTTGCCACATCATCTATATTATATGTATATCCATCAGTGGTGGCAACCAGTGCATCGTCCATATACACCTCGAAATGCTCGTTGGGGTTGGCTGGAGAGAATGCCGCCATATCGGATGCCATGCGACGTGCCTTGGCTGCAAGCTGCTTTGCCGCCGCTGGCTGGGCTGTATAATCCGGCTGGCCCACATAGAAATTGTCTACCATCAGCATGAAGGCTCCCGTAGTGGAGTTTGCCTCACCTACATAGCGTATGGCTATCTTCACTTTCCTGCCGGCATACTGCGAGAGGTCGTACTGCATCTCGTGCCATGACTTGTAGTCCACGCTCTCGGCATTGCCTTTGGTGAGGAGGGTGAAATCTGACTGCACCGGACTGTCGGTCTGGGTGGTGATATATACAAAGAATTCCTCGTTATACTTGTCGGCTGCCTTGGCATAGAAACTGAGGATATTGTCGGTGCCCACGGTGATTTCGGGCGATATGAGCCAGTCGTCGTTGGCTTCACCGCTTGCGGTGCGCACGAAACCTACATACTGTTTGCCGTCATAAGGACGGAGCACCGGGTAGGAATACCACCATATAGGATCTACGGTGAGGGGATTGATGATCTGTGCATACTGCATCACGCCTCGGTTGGGATAGTCGCCGGTGAGCGGTGCCGCCATGAGATGGTCGCCGTCGATACCGGTCCAGTCGCCGAAGGTAATGGTGAAAGGATCATAGCTCTCGAAATCATCGAAGAATGCCGGTGCTTCGGTGTTCCATGTCAGCGCCACGCTGTTCTTGCCTGTGAACGGGTCTACATTGAGCTTGGCGTTGAAGGCGAACGGCTTGCGTGTCTTCTCCACCAATGTGAGCGACACGTTTTTCTCGGTTTCACCGTCGGCGATGTTGAATGATGTCGTTGCCGGTTCATATCCGTCGCGTGTCACGGCTACGGTGTGGTTTCCGGCGTATGCCTTCAGCGTGGCCTTGCCCTCGGCATTGAGGGTGACGTTTGAATATGCCACGTCGTAGTCGGTCTGCTTCACGCTGACCGGCTGTCCGCTGAGATTCTCGCCTGTAGTGGCGACAACGGTGATGTTCAGCGTCTTGTCCTTCTTCTGTGCGGATGCCGGGAGGATACTGCCGAAGAGGACGAAGAAAAACGTAAGGAGTAGGATATCTTTTCTCATATCGCGTTGTTTTTCGTTTATATTGTTTCCTGATTATCTGCCTATACCATAGCTAACTGCGGCTGCGGCAAAAAATGCGGGAAAATAAAAAAAAGGTAACGGGGTGTCCCGCCTGTCGGTGGCAGGACTGTTACCCATTACCAATACTAATTTTCAAAGATTTTTATTTAACAGTTACCTTCATGGTCTTCACACCGTCGGCGGTCTGCATCCTTACGACATAGATGCCGTTCTCGAGCTGGTCGAGTGTTTGCATTCCGGTTCCCTTGGCGAGCTGCGATCCGTTCAGAGAGTATACTGTGACTGCAGCGTTCTGTGCGTCTTCAGCACTGATGCCCTGGATGTTGCTGCCTTCTGCCGGCACGAAGTTGGTGAACGTGAAGTCATCGTAGAATGCTTCGAGAGCGAATGTCTCGTTATAGTCGCGCACTGCCACATAGATGTCTTTGCCTGCATAAGCAGAGAGGTCGATGACGTAATGTTTCCAGTCCTCGCGGTCGAGGAACGGTAGTTCCTCAAGCGGCAATACCTCTGTGAACTGGTCGGTGCTGCTGTTGCCTGTCTCGCTGACGAGCACTGCCACCTTATGCTTTGCTGATGGCAACACGCTCTGCAGACTCTCCAGATTGCGTGCCCAGAAGTCGAACTGTGCGCCTTCTCCAGCCTTGAGCTTCTGACTGATAATCCAGTTGTCGCCCTTGATGTTCTCCGACTCCGGTGTTCCAGCCATGAGCACTGCGTCGCCTGATATTGGAGCGATGCCGTTGTGGTTAGGACGCTCGTAGACGATGGTGAAAGCGAAGACGCCACCGCTCTCCGGACATTCTGTGCCGTAGTATGTGAAGCGTGATGTTGCAGCTCTGTCCACGTCAATCATTGTGAAGTCTTTCTTCCAGTTGTGGTCGAGGTCGTTGTCCTCGAATGAATAGTAGTAAACGTTGCTTGCCAACGCTGTTCCCTCAACAGGGAGCGAAAGGGTGTAGCCGCTCTCGAATGTCACTGTGAGGTTGTCGCTTACTGTAGAAACGGCATCCTTGGCATTGAACTGCACGTTGAACTTCTGTCCCTCGCCGGCTGCTATCTCGTCGCCTGCCTTGATGGATGTCTCGAAGTTGCCGGTTGCGAACGTTGCGCTCTTGACCTTCAGCGTATTTGCGCCCTTGTTGATGAGTGTGAAGATGTCGCCGGAATTGGTTGCCATGTTGTAGTTCACCTTGCCTGCGTTCCATCCGCTCTTGTTGAAGATTGCCTTGTCGCCTTCTTTCTCTTCCAATACCACGTTGTCGAGAGCTGCGCCTGAATCCTTGCCGCTGTAGCTGTAGTGTGTCCAGCGGAACTTCACTGTCTTGCCTGCGTATTCTGCGAGGTCGAACGACTCTCTGATCCAGTAGATTTTCTCCTTCTCCCAGTCTGTTGACATGTAAGAGAGTTCTTTCCATTCACCGTCGGCATAGATTTCGAAGGTCACCTTCTCAACGCCGTTGTTTGGCTCTATGTTTACTTTCTTTTCAATGCCGCTCGCATCTGCCACGAGGTCTGTAGGATGACGGTCGCCCCAGTCGAATGATATTGCCATGGTCTTGTTGGCTGGGAGCTTGAACTCCTGTGTAGACACTGAGATATGCTCGCCGCTATTGAGCCATGTGGCATAGAGGCATGGCATTGGATTGCCTGCTGCTGTATTGACGCTCCATTCGCGGTTATACTGCGACTCGCCTTCTGTTGTCCAACCAGCCGGCAGTTTGCCTTCGCCGAAGTCCTCGGTATATGGATAGTCGGCAACCGAAGCGTCTTTCTGTGTGGTGAAGCTCCATTCCGGAGACTTCGTTGCCTGGCCTGCAGCGTTGTATGCCACTACCTTCCAGTAGTATGTAGTCTCATAGTCGGCTGTTGGGATTGTATAGGTGAGCACGTTGCCCACGTTCTGTCCGTCGATCACGTTGTATACGCCTTCTGCTGTTCCCACGTAGAGGTTGTAGCCCTCGGCGAACAATGCCGGTGTCCATTCGAGCTTGATGTCCTTAGGATAGAGGTCTGTTGCCTTGTCCTTCGGTGTCACCACCTTGCAGGTATCTGGCACGCCGTCCTGTCCGTAGAGTGCAGGAAGGAGGATACGGTCAAGATAGAAGTTGCTGCACTCCGGCACGTCGCCGTCGTTTGATGTCACGCCGGTGTTCACCCAGCGCACGTATGAGTTGTCTGTTCCCGTGCCGAGGTCAACGGTCTGTGTCACCTTCACGTTGCTCTTGCTGTCATCTTGGTATGGGAATATCCATTTCTGGGTCCATGTCTTTCCGCCATCGGTAGACACTTCCACCTTGATGTCGTTGCTCTGGTATGTAGAACCGTCTTCGCTGGTGAAATCATTATAGTATTCGAATATCACCTTGCCGCCATTGGTGAGGTCGAGGCGTGGCGTTGTGATGTAGTTGTCCTGCATGTCTACGCTTGCCATTGCCGAGCGGTCGCCCTCAAGGGCTGTAGATGTTGCCGACCATCCTGAGTTCTTCCATCCTGCCGGTGGGAAATATGCCTCGAAGGTTTCCTCTGTCATGCCGTCGGGCAGCATTTCCTTGGTTGCCTTCAGGGTGATGGTGAGGTCGCCGCCATTGGTATGGAGCACCACATCGGCCGACGATGGGCTGGCGAGCGAAGCGGTATACGACAGCTGGAAGCTGACTGCCTCGTTCTTGTCGAGGTTCACCGTAGTTGGGTCGAGTGTCATCTTAACGCAGTCCGGCATGTCGACACCTGTTATCTGCAGGCCCTTCTTGCCCACATTGGTGAGAGTGAACTGCTTGGTATAGAATTTCTCTCCGAGATACATCTTGCCGTAGTCATAGCTCGTAAGGTTGAGCTTGCCCACTGGTGTTGTGGCTGCAGTAAACTGCTTCACGAGCACGTTGTCCAATGACACGGAGTTTGAATTGGTGGTGAGCATCTTGTACACAAAGGCGATCTTCACCTTCTGGCCCTTCCATTCGCTGAGGTCGAGCTTGCTTGACTGTGTCTGCCAACCCACGAAGTTGGTCACTCCGCTCTCTTTCAGGTCTTCTGGATTCTGGATGGAGAATATCGTTTCGGCATTGGCGATGTCATCGTTGGTCACGATGCGCACCTGCAGGTCGTACAGGGTCTTGGCACTGAATGCCATCTGCGAGGTCTGCCAGTCGAAGCTCAGCTGATAGGTGTCGTCGAGGTCGAGCTCCGGTGTGAGCAGGATTTCCTCTCTCGGGCCGGCACCGTCGGCATCCGAAAACATCTGTCCGTCGCAATATGCCACGTGTTTACCGGATATCGTACCTTTCTCATAATAATAGTTGGTCCATTTATACTGGGGTGTCTCGCCGGCGTAGGTATCTACCGTCGTCCATCCTTGGCCGCTGGCTACCGGACGCGAGAATGGAGTGTCTTCTTCCGAAGCTCTCACATAGTCGGTCTCAAAACCCTCGTCGAGCAATACTTTCTGTGCGCTGACGCTTACAGAAGTAGCAAACATTGCCGCTAACAGCATTAAAGATTTAAACTTTTTCATTGGCTTTGCTTTTTGGGATTATTATTGTTATATCTATTTCGTTCCTATCTTCCTAAACACATATTTATATATATAGCGGGAATATTATTTGTGAATCAATCACCATACCGGTTGTTCCTTTCTGCCGACAACTGACTTCTTGTATCATCGTGTCGTTTCATCGGCAAAAGTAATAAAAAAACTCACTTTTTGCTAAAGTTTTATGCGAAAATACGGCAGACAATCTATTAAAATACAATTTGTCGCATTCATTTGCAACACAAAAGATGCAAAACGCAAGGTTAGAGCAAATCATTGCCATAAAAGTTACGGATTAAAATCAGGCAGAGAGAAATTGTAACAATAACAATCATAACAAGCATATAAAAATTAAAAACCGTAGACTGGACACACAATGCCTTGCCTACGGTTTTCTTGTTCGCGCCCGAACAAATACTACATGTTATTTAATCATTACCTTCAATATAATTTATTCATTTCTGCTAAAAATGTACTTGGAAATATTATATATTATGTCTGTTCTTTCTCATTTATACTGACGATCATGACCTACTCGCAGTTTCGCGTCTTGGAGGAATTGAATGGAAATGACCAGAAATCCTCATTTGACCGGCTTTTCTACGTCAAGATGCATTTTTGAAAGACTTTGGATGAAATGTCTGGATTGGGTTAGCAATTGACTTTCGACCTTAAAAAACTATGAACCTGTCATTTGTAGTCGTTATGACTATAGAGATTGATGAATAATGTAACGGCTTATGGTGCCGGTTAATAGTTGTCTCTAACGGGAGAATCTGTCATTTTCGTTGACGCTCCCACAAAAGTTGATTTCACGATTTCTTGTCATTTTTATATGCTTTCGTCAGTAGTATCGTATGTTTCCTTTAATTAAATTATTACTATGTTCCTTGTTTTGTTATTACGCTTGCAAATATATTGCTTTATTTTATTTTCACAAAACAATATATCACTTTTTTTTGTGTTTTTTGAAAATATCGCAAAAATATACGCATTTTTAGTTCACAATGTCTCTACTACATTATATATAGGACAATGTAAATGCAAAATCGCCGTTTTGCTACAGATTGAAAGAAAACAGCCCCATATCATTTAAATGATATATAGATATGACAAAAACCAAGCTACATATTGAAAGGAAGAAAATTGAATAAACAATTTATGTTTTATCATAAAGAAATGACAAAATGTCACTTACCCATTAGTTATATACATTCGGAATTGGAAAAAGATTGACAATAACATAGGAAACAGACAAAAAGAAAGAAAAAAGTAAGTAGATAAATCATTACCCTGCTCAGAACAAGGAACCAGAATAATATCATGCAAGAAGTGGATGGCAGCCAGACGAAAAAGTCAGAACGTGTATTGACTAATGTCACAGCTCCGATCAGTCAGGACCTCTTGTTAGGTAAGGATTCGTAACACACAAACTAAAATCACTTGATTGAAAAAATGCCGTAAAATAAAAGTTTTTTTCGATGAAACCGCCAATTCTTAGATTACAATCAACTATTAGGGCTTGCTTTTAGATGGTCGAAATATGATTGTCTTTTAACCCAAATCGGTCGTTAGGGCTTGCTTGGATTTAGTTTTTTAGAAGGATGCATTTTGTTTGGCTTTTAATGAGTAATAGCGGGCTATTGCGAATTAAAAACAGACGAAAGACGCCTTATGAAAATCAAAAGACTGCAAGCAGTTATTTGAATTATACATTAAACGGCCTAATGACCGATGGGGGGGTTAACGATAATCAAGCACAAAATATACACATAAGAATGTTTTTTTACGGGGAAAAGTATCATAGTATCATTTTACGGTCT
>OIYP01000883.1_pt1 | contig 17434 bp, 16 predicted proteins | sample 1588261 | NCBI WGS metagenome assembly OIYP01 (sample SAMN03283293) | human gut metagenome | biome: human-associated habitat; material: feces | host: Homo sapiens | place: Peru | collected 2012
AGGCTAAGGACAAGCGCTTCATGACCGATGCCCTGCCTCATCTCCTGCTGTATCTAGCTGGCATTGAGACACCTACCTACAAGGAGGAATATAACATCCTGAGTCCGAAATATGACGAGATGCGACCACGTATCCTCAAAAACTCAGCCGACTACGACAAACTTCGTGATGCGCATTTGGAAAAGATAAAAAAGGAAGAAAGTAAAAAGGTAAAAAAGAAAGAAAGGAGAAACTGATTATGAATAGTGCTATTCTATCACGCCCGGCATGCAATGCCCTGAGAGGACTCGCCATCATCGGCATCTTCTTGCATAACTACTGCCATTGGCTGGGACCTATTGTCAAGGAGAACGAGTATCAATATTTCCAGCACAATGTTGACTGGCTGAATCAGGTAATGGTCAGCATGGACCTCAACCTGCCTGTACACCTGCTCTCGTTCTTCGGCCATTACGGTGTGCCCGTATTCCTCTTTCTGAGTGCTTACGGACTGGTGATGAAATATGAGGCTAAACCTCATCTCTCTACCGAACAGCAGACCAGAATGTACAACATCTCGGGCAAGAAACTTACAGGAAACATCAACTGGCGCGAACCGCTCCACTTTATCCGCTATCACTATCTGAAGCTCTTCAAGATGATGATAGCAGGTTTCGTGGCATTCACGATGCTCGACCTTATCACGCCTGGCTCTCACCACTATGCAGCGCTCGACATCGTTGCGATGCTGGGCATGTTCAATAATGTATTGCCAAATCCGGATAACATTATCTGGCCGGGGCCGTACTGGTTCTTCGGTCTGATGCTGCAACTTTACATCGTCTATCGTCTGCTGCTCTATCGCCGCCATTGGGGATGGACCGTAGGATTGATGGCCATCTGCATCGTCATCCAGCTCATCCTGGGCTTTGACAATCCAGAGAGTGAAGTGATGAACCGCTACCGCTACAACTTTATGGGCGGCATGCTGCCATTCGGTTTGGGCATCCTCTATGCCAGATATGGCGAAAAGATACTCATGACGTTCCATTCGCCTATCACCAACTTCTTTGGCTGCGTCTTCTGCATCTCGCTTATCTACAGTCTGAGCGGCAGCATGGTTGGCTGGACCTTCGTGCCTTTCTTCTTCTGTCTGCTGAGCGTATTGGTAGCCGACCTACTCCAGAACATCAGCTGGTTATCAGGCATTTATAAGGTATTAGAGTGGATGGGAAGCATCTCCGCCGCTCTCTTCGTATGCCACCCTATCACCCGCAAGATATTCATCCCTATCAGCCGTCAGGGCGACATCTATGCCGGTCTGCTCCTCTACATCATATCGAGCATCTGCCTGGCATGGCTCTTCACCCAACTGATGAAGAAGATTCCAAACCCGAAATATTAAACAAAGAGACAAGCCAACATGTCAACACTATCAAATAAGAATATTGTTATGACCATTACATCCCTAACAATGGTCATAACCTTTATTGTCTATATTGAGCATCATCATTTCCTGGAAGAGCTATGTGTTCTATCAGGTGCCGCTAGCAGTCTCATAGCTAATATCACGCACAGCTATAACACCAATCTCATCCTCATCATCAGCATCGTCATTGTTGCCCTGTTAGACATCATTATCTTTACTTATCAAATGAACCAGAAAAAAAAATTAACGATAAGAAGAATGAAAGGTGATATGAACGAGATACAGGCAGAAATAGCAACAACAAAAGACAATTATACCCAAAAACTGACTGAAGTATCCCAAAAACTGGAATTGCTTATCAAGAAAGACCAAACCGCAATCAACAGGCAGAAAGAAGAACTAGCCAGCAAAAACAACAGAATAAAGGAACATACAAAAGACATCGCAGCCATTAGTGACGGCTTAAAAAGTCTGTATTATATTCTGAATAATGAAGAGGATCTCAAGTTAGACAAGCAGCAGATAGAAAACATCACCAAATGCTACAGTTTGATAGACGAAGACTTTGTCACTCTTCTTGAGCATTTAAACGGAAAGCCAATCACCCCAAAAGAAGAAATGCTTTGCATCCTTTGGAGAATCGGAAAAGACAAGGAATCCGTGATGAAGATTCTAGGACTATCCAAAGACGGCTACCGACAATTGAAATTTCGCACACTGAAAAAACTCAAACAGGAAACTTCCTTCAAACATTTTTGTGATAATTTGGAGTGATTTAACGAAAACAGCAAACTCTATCTAACGCTCTATCAAGTACTTAAACAATATACCCGCATAACGCCCTATTGTTTATTCAAAGAAAAAGCGTTATCTTTGCGCCAAATTATTCACCATTAAATGTTTTAAAATGAAAAAAGTATTATTTATTAAAATTATTTTCTTGGCATCAATTTGCTTCACTTTTACATCATGTAATAACAAAGAAGACATTGTATCAAACTCAACTTCATTAATAAAAGATGTCAGAGTTAGCAACCAAGAAGCTTTCTGGAATTCATTCGATAGTATTAATGCCATTTATTGTAATAAAGAAGCTAATGAATGTGCAAAATTAACTAGACTAGGGTTAAGACCAGTCATAACAGGCGAAATGACAACTTTCAAAAAAAATAACTTTGTAGGAGGCAAAATCGCCGATCAATTAGGAAAAGTTGCTGGAGGCTGGTGCGGTAAATGGGCAGGAGGAGCCTTAGGAAGTTTAACAGGTAATCCCGCAATTACAGTTTTAGGAGTATGGGGAGGAAGACGCATTGGACAAGTAACTGGTGCAATTCTATGTTCTTACTTAGCCCAAAAGTACCTCTGCACCAAACACAACATATCCGCAAGCATAATATCTCTGAATTTAAATTCTGGAAATATTTATGTAGACAATGATTCCATGGGAATCATTCACAATAAAATATTATGTACCTTAACAAAACAAGACGCCAAATATTCCTTACCAAACAACCAAATTGATTGTGAATTAGTATATAAAGATTGTATAGATTTACTTAAGCAGCAAGGAATATATAATGATACTATTGCACTTGATTGCGACTACAAGGCAGACTTAATAAATTTCTGTAAAAATTCAGCCCCATGGATTTCCTCATGCTATGAAGGAAATATATCTGGCAATGATGTTTTAGAAAAAGGAGCAGAAACATTACAAAAAACGTTTAATGTAAGTAATGAAGATATAAACGAGCTTAAAAAAGTTTGCAAGGGGACTATAAATAATAATAGCAAAAAATCTCCTCAACAAATAAACAACTATGCAAATGATGTTTCATCATTAATACAAAACAATCATAGTTTAAATGAAAAAGAAAAAGAAAATATTTCTTCATCATTAAGCGTTGGTCTAAACAGTTCTTTATATTGGGACTGTCTAGAAAAACAAATAAAAGATAATTAGCAGAACTTTCGCAAGTGACATTCTGAAGTCCCCAAAAGGGTGAATATGAACAATCAGCGTGACATATCCAAAAGAAATGGAAGCAGCTATTATTGTGGTCCTTTTAGGGACAGCAGACTACTTGCGAAAGTTGAAGAATGAGTCCACTTGAAAAAGTCATCTTTACGAAAACGTGCCATTGATTGTCAATAAGTTACAAAGACAAAAAATATGATTCGGGACTTTTTCAAGTGGACTCAATAATAACAGCAAAGAAAATGACAGATATTCTTGTTCTTATATTGACCCTTCTCATCGCATGGGGTGCCTATACACTGGTAGGCAAAGATAGTAATGAAAAAAGCAAAGGCATATTGAGTTTGGCTTATATCTTCTGCATCATGACCGCCATGGAATTTTATCAGGGAGGTTTAGTGGGATGCATCATTATTTTAGGCATTGCGCTGGCAATAATATGCCTTCGATATTTATGGAAGTCTGGACACAAACTTCCATGGACAATAACCCTTCTTGCCGAATGGACTTTCCCCATCGTCTTCTACAATACACTGGATAAATTCAGCGGACTTTCCAGCGGAATATGTCTAGCAATTACACTTGCCTCTATCCTCATCGGATTAGGAATTATCGTTTTTATCATCTTCAAACAAGAAAAATAACTTCTTTCCTTTCGTTGAATCATTTTTTTTATGTATTTTTGCACAGAAGTATATAAAAAAAAGCATGAATTGGAAGATTAAAGATATAGAACTGGCGAATATTAGCCGGTTTCGCGGCGAATTGATGGGAGCAGCCATGCTGTTCATCATCCTCTTTCATGTGGGATTGCCTAGAGAAGATGCCTTTTTCGGGCTTCGCAGAATGGGCAATGTCGGTGTAGACATGTTCCTCTTTCTCAGCGGAATAGGTCTCTGGTTCTCGTGGATGAAGAATTCTTCTGCCAAACATTTCTTCATCCGCCGTTATCTGCGCATCTACCCTACCTGGCTCATCATAGCCTGCCTCTTCTATATCCCTTCTTTCCAGGGCGGAAGCACCTGGAACTGGATCTATCTCTTTGGCGAGATAACCATCAACTGGGGGTTCTGGCTGCATGATGAGCTCAACTTCTGGTACATCCCGGCTACGATGATGCTCTATCTCTTTGCCCCTGCCTACATGGAACTCATCAAGCGCCATCCTATCTACCGCTGGCTGCCGGTGGTGATGATCATGTGGTGCATCCTGGTACAATATGTTACCCCGATACATCAGGCTGTAGGACATCTGGAGATTTTCTGGAGCCGCGTGCCTATCTTCTTCATCGGCATCAACATGGGTGAGATGGTAAGACAGAAACAGACGCTCGACGGTGCTTCGATATGGATGATATGGCTCATGTTCCTGATGACGCTGCTGGCGAGCATCTTCCTGGAACAGGAGAAGCACGGCATGTTTCCGCTCTTCCTGGAACGCATGCTCTATATCCCGCTCACCATCACCAGCATCCTGCTGCTGAACCGCATCTTTCGCCGCACATCGAGCTGGTTTAACAAGGGGTTCATGTTTGTGGGAGCGCTGAGCCTGGAGTGTTATCTGCTCCATATCCACTTCGTGCTGAAATACATAGAACCGCATCACTTGGGCTATTGGCCTACCTTCTTCATCTGCATAGGCATCACCCTGCCTGCAGCATGGATTCTGAGCAAGATAGCCGGATGGATTTCTAAAGAGTTAGCTAAGTTTATCAAGTAAAAAAGGAGTTTATTTATTAAGAAAAATAGGAGTTTTATGAACGAGAATAAATTGGAAGACAGTAAAGGTTTTGCTGCGCTGCTGCGACTGGTTCGCCCGAAGCAATGGATCAAGAATGGCTTTATCTTCTTACCGCTGTTCTTTGGCGGCGCCCTGTTGCATGCAGATGCCCTGCAGGCGGGTCTGATTACTTTCTTCGCCTACAGTTTTGCCGCATCGAGCATCTATTGTTTCAACGATATCTATGATGTGGAGGCCGACCGCCGCCACCCGGTCAAGTGCCATCGTCCGATAGCATCGGGAGCGGTCAGCATCAAACAGGCATACGGACTGATGTTCCTGATGTTTGCCCTCTCTATGGGTGTATGCAGCCTGCTCGGCTCATGGGAGACGATGGGAATCATCATCTTCTATTGGCTTCTGAATCTCGGCTACTGCGCCAAATTCAAGCAATATGCCATCATCGATGTGTGTATCGTGGCCTTCGGTTTCGTACTCCGTCTGCTGGCAGGTGGTGTAGCAACGGGCATCGTACTCAGTAAGTGGATTGTGCTGATGACCTTCCTCATCACCCTCTTCATGAGTTTTGCCAAGCGCCGCGATGATGTGCTGCGCATGGAGAAGACGGGCGAGGCTCCCCGCAAGAATACCATCCGCTACAACCTCACTTTCATCAACCAGGCTATCACGATTACGGCTTCCGTAACCCTGGTATGTTACATCATGTATACGGTGAGTCCGGAGGTCATCGAGAATTTCCATACCGAGAATCTCTATCTTACGAGTGTCTTTGTGCTGGTTGGTTTGCTGAGATACATCCAGATAGCCGTGGTAGACCAGAAGAGTGGTGACCCTACGAAGATTATCCTGCGCGACCGCATCACCCAGTTTATCGTGCTTGCCTGGTTGCTCTCCTTCCTGATCCTTATTTATATCGTATAAGAAAATGAAGAAAAAATTATATTGTTTCGATTTCGACGGAACGCTGACAACAAGCGATACCCTGCTGGAATTCATCAGATATGCCAAGGGTACCGGTCGTTTTCTGATGGTTTTCCTGATGTACAGTCCGCTCCTGGTACTGATGAAGCTGCATCTCTTTCCCAACTGGAAGGCGAAGCAACTCATCTTTGCCCATCTTTTTGCCGGCATGCGTATCGAGAAGTTTGATGCGCTCTGCCGCGATTTTGCCGAAGAATACCAGCATCTGTTGCGCCCCAAAGGTGTTACGCTGGTACACGAAGCCCTGGTTGCAGGTGCTCAGGTTTTCATCGTAAGTGCCAGCATCGACAATTGGGTCCGCCCGTTCTTTAAAGTTCGCGGTCTAGATGGAGTCAGGGTTTTAGGCACCCAGATAGAAGTGATTGACGGCAGACTTACCGGCAAGTTCAAGAGCAACAACTGCTATGGCGAGGAAAAGGTGCATCGCATCTGCGAGGCACTGACCACCACAACCGCCAATGCCTACGGTACCCCCTCATTATCTTTCGACCGCACGCAATATGATATTGAGGCATTTGGCGACAGCCGAGGCGACAAGGAGATGCTCGCCTATGCCGATAAAGGTCATTACAAGCCTTTTAGATAAAACGTGGTTATTAGCCCAAAATCAAGTGAACAGGTCGTCCATTGTAATTTGTACTTGAGCCAAGGCTGCATACTGTGTAAGGCGCACGCCAAAAGTAGTAATCATCGTTGGGATAATGCCACTTTTTATCCCTGTTTCTGCCACGAAATCAGCCATACGATTACGAATGCGCATATCCTCCTCCTTAGTGATCGTGTAAGGCATCTGCGAATACTTGATTTCGCATAGATTTACGAGATTATCGGCACGTTCTATCAGTAAGTCGATTTGTGCAGCTGGCTTTGAAACCTTACTTCGCCAAGAATAATACTCGGTATGGATTTGGTCTATCCCCAAGAAATGCTTGATTTGAGGAATATGCAACATGCAAACTCGCTCAAAAGCCAAGCCATACCAAGTATTTTGACGAGGTTTTCCCATCAAGTGAGTCCAATATTCCGTGTCCGTCGTACCAGGATGGCAAAACGTCATATAAAATAATGTATAGAGGTCGGTGAGCTGAAAGATTTGATCTTTCTGCTTTATCTTCTTATCCCTGGTATTATATCCTCTTACGAAATCGCAATTTATCAATTCACTAAGAACCTTTGTCAAAGTTCCACCCGATTTCAGCTTCAATTTCTCCATGATTTCCTTTCGGGTCATACCTTGTCTGCATGAGGCAAGTGCCTCTATGACACGCATATAGGACTCAGAATTTCTAAACAAGGACGAATATAGTCTTCCATATTCTCGCTTCAGTTCAGCGTGGGATGAGAAAAACAATCTGTCGACATTCCCTTCCACACCTTGCTTTTTATCCAACAAACTGAGATAATAAGGCACCCCACCAAGGATGCTATATATCTGAAGGATAGAAATGCGAGTCCATGAGAATCCATAAGCTTGCAGCATCAGTTCCGTCTCACGAAGAGTAAAAGGAGCAAGATACATCTCGTGTGTTATCCTATTATGAAGCCCACCATAACTATCTATCAGATTGGCTATCATCCACGACGTGGCACTGCCACAAACGATAAGCATGATTTCACTTTGGTAAGCTGCCCATCCGTTCCAAAAGTGCTCAAAAGCCTGTTGAAAACCAGATTTCGGCGTATCCAAGCACGGTAGTTCATCGATAAAAACAACGAGTCGTTCTCTTTTCATTTTTGCCTTTAACAACTGTTTTAATGCCTCAAAAGCCTCTGTCCAATTCGTAGGAATAGGCTGTTTGGAATCTCCATATTCCCTCAGCGCAAACCCGAAATTAGAGAGTTGCGCCTCAGCTGGTGCCTCTATAGACCCAGACATATCAAAGGCAAACTTATCACGGAAGAGATTTCTCACAAGATAAGTCTTGCCGATACGACGCCTGCCATATACAGCCACAAACTCAGCTTTGCCAGAATGATAATATTCTGTCAACAGCTCGATTTCTTTCTTTCGTCCGATAATTTGCTCCATACCTTTTAAATCTAACTTTAATGATGGTGCAAATATAAGATAATTATCCGAGAAAAACAAGGATTCTATAGCCAAATCGATGAATTTTAACTCGATTTGGCTAAAGAATAGGTTATACTATAGCCAAATCGAGCAATTTTCCTTCGATTTGGCTATAGAATGCCTTGTAGATTGCTATTATCCCCCTGGGCTAAGAGCTTTTGAGCTTTCAGCCCGTGCCGTACAGTTCTTTAAGACTTACACAGACAAGATTTTGAGAATCTGGGGGAATTTTAGGCAAAAAGATTTTGAGGAAAAGAATATTTTATGTATATTTGCCCCCAATTGTAACATCAACAAGTAAAGATTTTGAATATATTCATTATGAAACAAAGGAATACAGACATCGACTGGATAAGAGCCATCCTCATTATTCTCATGATATTGATTCATATCGTGAGCTTCGGCAACGCATACCCCCATCTCAAGGCAGGCATTCTCTCGTTCATGATGCCTACCTTCCTCATCATCACGGGCTATCTCGTGAATATTGAGAAAAGCCTAAAGGAGATGGGAAGGTACCTGATGTGTCTCGCTTTGCCTTACGTCATCATGGTGACAGGATTCTCGGTCCTCTCCTATTTCATGCCGGTGAGAGATGGCATCACGGAACTGTCACTCTCTCAGATTTGTGAGAAGATATTCGTTACTTCCATCGGTCCCTATTGGTTCATCCAGACCATGATTATCTGCGGCATTCTCTATTACGTCAGTTTCAAGGGAGCAACCTGGGGAACCCTCAGACAGGGAAAAACGACGATGAGTACCACCTCAAGCCTCTTTATCTTCGCCACCCTACTCCTGCTCCTGTCCAAGACACCCGCTCTTTCGCCCAGTGCCGCCACCTATTATTTCATCGGAGCGGTGCTCAGACAATGCCATATCGGCTTTGACAGAATTTTCCGTCCTTCACCGGTTGCCCTGCTGCTCTGGATCAACTTGCTGGGCTTAGAAGAATGGTACGACTGGGGCACGCTCGCCATCGTCTTCTCCTGCTGGTGCTGCATTTCATCCCTGATGTGGATACACAGCCTCATCAAACGCCTACAGAATAATGCCAGCGTCCGAAAGACAGAAGACACCTTATTATATATAGGCCGCAACACGCTACCCATCTACCTCTTCCACCCCATCTTTACGATGGCAGCCAAGTTTTATCATCCCCTCTTTAGCTGGGACAGGAGCGAAATCTGTTTTGCCCTCGTTACCATCTTCATCGCCATTGCCGGAAGCATCGGCATCGCCAAGATGATGGAGAAGACCCATCTGGCTTATCTCTTCGGAAAAGGAAAAATGCTGAGATAAATAATACCACGATATATTTGGTAATTTGGAGATTTTGAAGTACTTTTGCAACATGAATATCAAGAACAAGATAAATAATATGGATGATGCCAAGCGGGAGAAGCTGGGCGAAGTCATCAGATTCGGAATCGTAGGCGGACTGGCTACGGTACTGCAATATGTCATCTACCTGGCTATGATGCCGGCGCTGACCCATTTCATCCCCGACATGGGCGACCACAGCCTGGCTACCACAGCCAACACCATCGCCTACATCGTGAGTTTCATCTTCAATTTCATCGCCAGTACCCGCTATACCTTCAAGGTAAAGGCGAATGCCAAGCGCGGAGCAGGATTCACCCTCTCCCACATCGTCAACTACTCGATGCAGACCCTCTGCCTCAACCTCTTCGTAGGCTTTGGTCTAGCCAAACAGCTGGCTATGATACCCACCCTCTGCATCTGCATCCCGGTAAACTTCCTCCTGGTAAGGTTCTTCCTGAAGAAATAGAATATATATTGTATAATATATAATAGTAATAATAGAGTTATGGCAAATGAAATAATAAAAACAGCCAAAAATAATGAGGACTTATTTAGTAAGGTGTCTGCTCTCATTGAGCAAACAAGATCTTATGTGAAGACTTCAGTCAACACTGCAGAAGTCTATACCAAATATTATATAGGCAAATATATCGTAGAGTATGAACAGAAAGGAAATATTCGTGCGCAATACGGGAAACAGGTTATAAAGGATTTATCCCAAAAGCTGACAGAGCGTTTTGGGAGTGGCTGGTCATATCCAAGCTTAAAGAACATAAAACAATTTTATCTTACATACGCAGAAAGACTAAATACTGATTTTTCTGTTGAAAGCCAAAAGGCTAACCAGTGGTTAGCCAATTCAAAAGCAGATGAACATCAGATTTTTAATCTTTCCTGGAGTCATTATCTCATTCTGATGCGTGTAGAAAATCCAGATGCACGTTCATTCTACGAAATAGAATGTGTTCAGCAGCAATGGTCTAAAAGACAACTTTGTCGTCAAGTGGGCAGTTGCCTTTATGAACGATTAGCTTTAAGTCGTAACAAGGATGAGGTGATGCGACTAGCAAAGGAAGGACAAACTGTAGAGAAAGCTTCTGATGTCATCAAGAATCCTTTGACTTTAGAGTTCTTAGGCTTAAAGCCTGATGCAGCTTATTCAGAATCTAAGTTAGAGAATGCCATCATCAGCAAAATGCAGCAATTCCTACTCGAATTAGGAAAGGGATTTTTGTTTGAAGCACGGCAAAAGCGTTTCACCTTTGATGAAGACAATTACTATGTAGATTTAGTACTTTACAACCGTCTTCTGCAATGCTATGTTCTTATCGATTTAAAGATTGACAAGCTCACTCATCAAGATCTTGGTCAGATGCAAATGTACGTTAATTATTTTGACCGATATATAAAACAAGACTTCGAAAAACCAACGATTGGTATATTGTTTTATGCAAGGAGAAGAATGACGCGCTTGTAGAACTGACATTACCTAAAGATGCAAATATTTACGCCTCTGCTTATCAGTTGTATTTGCCAGATAAGAATTTGCTGCAAGCTAAGGTCAAAGAATGGATTGCAGAATTTGAGGAAAACAACATCAATTAAAAAACATCCAAGTCGTAGGGAGCAGATAGAAGAATGGATATCAAGAATAAATACCCACCCTCTGCATCTGCATCCCGGTAAACTTTCTCCTGGTAAGGTTCTTCCTGAAGAAATAAGGGGATTCCTAAAACACGATAAAAGAAAGATATGAAAAAGATATTCGATATTTTTAAAATCAAGAAAGAGGAAAGATGGCTCGCACTGGGCATCTTCCTGGCACTAGCCATACTGAATGGTGTAGTGATAGCCCGCTATGCCGGTACCTTTACCCTCGTTACGGATGACTATTACAAGAACTTCATCCGCCACTTCTGCGTATCCGGTTTCGACCCTTTAACCTATTGGGTATTAAGCGATTGGAATGCGGCATATAATGTATACCGCCACCCGTTGCTCGCCTTTTACATGTATATCCCTTACCTCATCAATATGGGGCTGATGAAACTCACAGGCTACAACTGTGCCCTTTTCATCGCAGTAATCATCCAGATGTTCTGCGGGTTCTATGCCACCCTTTTCCTGCAGAGAATCTTTCGCGAAGTGCTGGAGCTGGACAAGGCCGCATCCTCTATTCTCACCTTGCTGTTCTTCTCCTTCGGCTACGTCATGGTAACCTGCATCGTGCCCGACCACTTCGTCATCTCTATGCTGCTGCTCATTCTGGCACTCTACGTCTCCGGACGCAGAATCAAACATAACCACCCGCTCAAGATATGGCAAACGGTGGTATATTTCGTTCTGACAGCCGGCACATCACTCAATAATGGTCTGAAAATCTTCTTTTCAGCCCTCTTTGTCAACAGAAAGCGTTTCTTCCGCCCTAAATATCTCCTTCTGGCGGTCATCCTGCCAGCAGCCCTGCTATGGGGATTCTGCCGATGGGAATACCGCACCTTCGTATGGCCTGTCGAGATGGCACGAAAGGAGATGAAAGCCAAGAAAACTGCTGAAAAGAAAGCCCGACAGGAGCGTATGGCACAACTCAAACAGATAAAGGATTCGCTGACAAAAGATTCCATCCAAAGAGGTCTGAAGATCATTACGCCTGAAGAAATAGCACAGAAAGCCAAGAACGACAGCATACAGAAGGCAAAGCAACTGGCACGGAATGAAGCCAGAAAGAAAAGAGGACCTAAGCAAGGTGCCCCTATCATAAAAGGCGAATTCATGAACTGGACCGATGCCACCAGTTCCCGAACCCTGTCTATCGTAGAGAACCTGATGGGCGAATCTATCCAGCTGCATCAGGATTACGTGCTGCAGGATGAATTGCGCCACCGCCCGATGTTCGTCAACTACCGATATGCCTTCAACTATATCGTAGAGGCACTTATCATCATCCTGTTCCTTGCCGGCATCTGGGCTGGCAGAAAGAGCAGGTATCTCTGGCTGGTCATGTCGTATTTCGGCCTTGACATGCTGCTGCATATCGGACTCGGATTCGGTCTCAACGAAGTATATATCATGACAGGTCATTGGATATATGCCCTCCCTATCGCCATCGGTTTCCTTCTGAAAGAAACCAGGCATCAGCGCTACAGCCTCTGTCTGAAGAGTCTGTTGCTCACCATAGGACTCTTCCTGCTGATATATAACGGCATCCTGATTATCGGATATTTCTGCTAAATAAAAGAATAAGCACGTCCACTCTCAATCAAGTCAGAGAGCAGGCGTGCTTATTTATTTTAAGTCTGCGATTAAACATGCTTATCACTTCCCAGCATTTTGCGCCAACGGCGCCCCATTGCCTTGAAGATGCCTGAGAAATTGCCATAGCGCAAGTTCAGCAGCAGTTCCTCCAGGGAGCGCGACATCTTGATGAGTGGATGTCCCCAGGCATTGGTCTTGTACAACCGTTCCTTGAAATCTACGTTTTCCACCACATATTTAGGATGTTTCAGCGGAAACTCCAGCTCATGGCGCTTCATCGTGAAGATACGGCGGTAAGCTTTCGGGGTGGTCTTCATGCTACCCGCAAAATGGGTAGAATCTGCAGAGAGACCCAGATTATTGATGAGATTCCTGGATGGCATGATAGCCAGACTGGAATTCAGCAGCATCGAAGCCCAGAAGATACTCTCATAAAACTCCTTGCCGCTATGGGCATGATCCCGGCACATCGGAATGAAATCCTTGCGGTATCCGCGCTGCTTCACCAGCGACTGCAGACGCTGCATAGCCTGCTTGTCGCGCAGGAAGGCATAGTCACCCTCCCATTTATCCACCACGCGACGCCAGGAAGCCCATCCCCAGATAGCGAAGATAGAGGTAAAGAAATAGCTGTCCTCGCAATCGGGCGTTATCTCATCCTCATTGAATCCGGCAATCATGGCGATGCGTTCATCGTGCTCATAGCGGTCGAGCATCTCCTTGCAGAAAGGGAAGAACGACTGGCTCGGCACATCGTCATCTTCCAGTACGATGCACTTGTCCACCATCGAGAAAGCCCATTTCTGAGAGAGATACTCCGATGGGTCGCATCCCTGGTTCTTTGTCTGATAAGAGCGGTGAACCTCGCACTCCCAATCAATATTCTCATCAGATGCAATCTGCCGGCAAGCCTCGATACCCGGCACGTCACGTTCGCCCCTTGCTCCATCCTGATAAAGGAACAACTTGGCGGGACGAGCCTTCTTCACCTCGTCGAACACTTTCTGAAAATTGTCGGGACGATTGAAAAAGAGCATCAATACGGCGACATCAATCTTAGCTGGCTGTTTCATATATATGATATTCGTTAACGATACACAATCATCGGAAACTGTCATTTCCTTTTTTGCCACAAAGATAACTTAAAAAGAAGACAACGCCAAATAAAACCGCCACAAAAACCAGACAAAACGAAATATTTCCTCATTTTTCTTCTCACAATCAATTTTTTACACTAACTTTGCACCCAAAATAAGAATAAGACAATGAAGAATATTTTTAAAATAAAGAAAGAAGAAAGGATACCGGGCCTCGTGGCTCTATTGGTATTCGTGCTGCTCAACGGGTTGTTCTTCTACAAATACGGCAACCTTTTCCTCAGAGCGCACCACGTCAGCTTCTGGCAGTTGTTCGCCAAAACCTTCCATGTATCCGGCTTTGATGCATGGTCGTATATCTTTATGTCGAATGGCAAACTCTATTTCGAGATTCCGCGCCATCCGCTCTTTGCTGTTATCCTTTATCCTTTCTATCTCATCAATAAGGAACTGATATCTTCGGGCGATACCAACTATGCGATGATATTCATGGCTATCCTGCTCATAGCAAGCGCCTTCTATTCCTTCATCTTCGTATACCGCATCTTCCGGGAAATCATAGAACTGAAGAAGAAAGACTGCATTCTTTTCTCTGCCATGCTCTATTCCTTCGGTATGGTGATGGTATCCATGCTGGTACCCGACCACTTCTGCTGGTCGCTCCTCATGCTGACCATGACGCTGTATCTGGCAGGCATGGCGATGAAGAAGAGACGCCAACTGTCTGCCTGGACCATCGGCATCCTCAGTTTCCTGACCGGAGGAGTCACCCTCAGCAACATTGCCAAGATCTATCTGGCAGCCTGGTTTACCAACGGCAGGAAGGTCTTCGCCCCTAAGAATCTCGTGGCTATGATTCTGCCAGCCATCCTGCTGGTAACTACTGCCTATCTTATCTATACGGAGGTAAGGGAACCCCAGTTTCATGCAGATAAGCAGATTGAGGTAAAGGCACATGCCAAGGACCCGGAACAGCAGCGAAAGGATTCCATCCATCACGCCTGGGTTATGGCACATACCGGAGAACCGATGAAGCAGGAGGGATTCTGGAAATGGACCGATACGTCAACTTCCAGGACCGATGCCCTGATTCACAATATGATGGGAGAATCCATCCAGCTCCACGACTCTTATCTCCTGGACGATATGTGCGTAAACCGCCCTACCATCGTGAAGTATAACTATGCATTCAATTATGTCATCGAAGCCATCATCTCGCTGCTGTTCATCATCGGCATCGTGGTTGGCATCCGGCACAGATTCTTCCTCCTGGTACTGAGTTGGCTAGGATTAGACATCGTCATCCATTTTGTGATGGGATTCGGTCTGAACGAGATGTATATCATGGCTTGCCACTGGATATTCATCATTCCTATTGCCATCGCCTATCTGATGAAGACGCTCACACCGGGCAAACAGGTTATCCTGAGATATTTCTGCTGGTTACTCACCCTGTATCTCTGGGCATGGAATGGCTACTGGCTGTTCACCTACATGTCAGACCAGGCAACCCAGATCATGAAATAGGCGGCCCCAAAAGCCCCATTCTTTATAATAACTCTCTAAAAAAGGAATCTTATGAACATAGCAGTCATCTTTGCAGGAGGCTCCGGCCTCAGAATGCACACCAAGTCAAGACCTAAGCAGTTTCTGGAACTGAACGGCAAACCTATCATCATCTATACTTTGGAATTGTTCGACAATCATCCGGAGATAGATGGCATCGTCGTAGCCTGCATCGAATCATGGATTCCTTTCCTGGAGAAGATGATACGCAAGTTCGAAATCAGCAAGGTGGTGAAGATTGTACCGGGTGGCAACAGCGGACAGGATTCCATCTATCACGGACTCTGTGCTGCCGAGGAGTTTGCCGGCGGCAAGGATGCCAACGTGCTCATTCATGACGGCGTACGCCCACTCATCACCGAGGAAACCATTACAGACAATATCCGAAAGGTGGAAGAATGCGGCTCCTGCATCACCTGCATACCAGCCACAGAGACTTTCATCGTAAAACAGGAAGACAACTCGCTGGAAATTCCGGAACGAGACAATTCTCTGATTGCCAGAGCACCACAGAGTTTCCGACTGAAAGATATCCTCTCTTCACACCGCAAGGCGATTGAAGAAGGCAGACACAACTTCATCGATTCCTGTACGATGATGAGCCACTACGGCTATAAACTCGGTACCATCATCGGTCCGATGGAGAACATCAAGATTACAACACCAACCGATTTCTTTGTGTTCCGTGCCATGGTAACGGTACATGAGAACCAGCAGATTTTCGGTTTCTGATAAAGATAGAGAAGAAATGAAACATAACGAAATAGAACTGGAAGACTGGAAAGACTTTGCCAAAAGCTTTCCGCTTTACGAACAACTGAGAAACAAGACCATCGGCATTACGGGAGCTACGGGCTTGCTGGGCTCCTGCATGGTTCATTGCCTGGAAGAACTCGACAGACAGCACGGACTGAACCTGACCATCGTATGCTTCGTAAGAAACGCTGAAAAGGCGCAGCAGGTACTGGGACATCCTCAGGAAGATGCCCATTCTGCAGAGGTTTTGGGCAAGAACATCGTGATTCTGAAGCATGATTTCAGCAAGACAGAGGAGATGCCACAAGAGGTTCATATCGATTATCTGGTGCATTTTGCCAGTCCTACTGCATCCCAATACTTTGTCAGCAAGCCGGTAGAAACCATGATGACCGATTTCGACGGCACAGCCCAGCTCCTGCGTTTCGCCCTCCTACAGAACACCGCCTCTATCGTCAATGTTTCATCCCTGGAGGTATATGGAAGCATCTATGATGATTCCCATCCGCTCAGCGAGGAAGAGCAGGGCTACATCCATCTTTCAGATACCCGCAGCAGCTATCCCGTAGCCAAGAGAGCAGCCGAATGCCTCTGCCATGCCTATGCCCGCGAATATGGGGTGCATGTCAAGACAGCCCGCCTCGCCCAGACCTTCGGAGCAGGAGTTACAGCAGATGACAACCGCGTTTTCGCACAGTTTGCCCGCAACATCATTGCCGGAGAAGACATCATTCTCCATACCACCGGTGAACTGAGCCGCTGCTATTGCTATACGGTTGATGCCATCGAGGCAATCCTTTTCATCCTGCTGAAGGGTGAAGACGGCGAGGCATACAATGTTGCCAACGAATCAACCTATATTTCCATCATCGATATGGCGAAGTTCCTCTGCAACACTTTCAATCCGGATATCCAGCCGGTAATCCAGCTGAAAGAAGGCATGGGCTATTCTCCGATGACCCGGCTCCGTCTGTCCTGCAGCAAGGTGCATCAGCTCGGCTGGACGCCAAGATACGACATGAAAACCATGTTCCAGCGTCTCATCAATTCCTTGAAAGCATCATCTGCATCTCATTAAAAAGCATCCATCAGCATCATGACATCCATTCTAAAGAGAATATACAAGAGTACATTGGGAATATACGAGCGCAAGGACCTGTCGTCCTGGAGCCATACTCCAGCCTGTTCTACTCCCATCTACGGCATCTACCATATCTTCTGCGACGCCAACTGGAAAGAGATGGTAAGGGAACAGA
>OIYP01000892.1_pt1 | contig 17347 bp, 16 predicted proteins | sample 1588261 | NCBI WGS metagenome assembly OIYP01 (sample SAMN03283293) | human gut metagenome | biome: human-associated habitat; material: feces | host: Homo sapiens | place: Peru | collected 2012
GCTGTGCGGCGGCATCTGGGGCTTCGGCATCTTCGACAACGGCGATGCCGGCAAGATCGAGGCTGCTAAGACCTTCATCAAGTATATGTGCGACTCCGAGGCTACCGCCGACGCTGTCAAGGCTGCTAACTACTTCGCAGTCCGCGACACCGCTGAGGGTGCTGACCTGTCCACCATCTGGGCTGACAACGAAGTTATGGCTTCTTACAACGTCCTGATGCCTCTGCTGGGCGACTACTACCAGGTCACCACCGGCTGGGCTGAGGCTCGTACCTGCTGGTGGAATATGCTGCAGCAGGTTGGCACTTCCGACGGCTCCACCGAGGCAATCACCGCCGCTGTTGAGCAGTACGTGAACCAGGCCAACGGCCAGTAATTCCGAAATCGGTTAGACTCTTGCGCGCCCCTTCCCTTCAAGGGGGAAGGGGCGCTTATCATCGGCTATGTGCGTAAGAGGTAATCGTGGATTGTGAAGCCCGATTCACGCCTCACGATTACCTCTTACAAATTTTGAGAGGAGGATTCTCCGTGGCGAACAAGAGAATTGCTTTGAACACCAAGTCCCGGAAGCTTGTTATGCACGAAACCATGACCGGCTATGCGTTCATGCTTCCGTTCCTGATTTTCTTTGCCATGTTTGTCCTGTACCCCATGTTTATGTGCGTCTATACCAGCTTCTTCGACGCAACCATGGGCCGCGCGGACATTTTCGTGGGCTTTGGCAACTACAAGACCCTGTTCCAGGATAAGGTATTCTGGATCGCACTCCGGAACACCCTGGTTATCGTCCTGGTTTCCGTGCCCGTCACCTGCGCATTCTCCCTGTGGGTCGCTTCCGTTATCAGCAAGATGCACGTGACGGCCACCTCTGCCTTCCGCTGCATCTTCTATCTGCCTGTGGTCACCGGCTCCGTGGCCGTCACCATGGTGTGGAAGTGGATGTACAACAATTATTACGGCATCTTCAACTACCTGGGCACCAACCTTGGCCTGCTGGATAAGAACATCAACTGGCTGGGCGACTCCCGGTATGCCCTGGGCTGCATCATCCTGATCTTGCTGACCACCTCCGTGGGCCAGCCCATCGTCCTGTACGTCTCCGCACTGGACAACGTGGACAAGTCTCTGGTGGAGGCAGCCGAGGTTGACGGCGCTACCCAGATGCAGGCCTTCTGGAAGATCAAGTGGCCCCAGATGATGCCCACCACATTGTACATCCTGGTCATTACCACCATCAACTCCTTCCAGTGCTTCGCACTGATCCAGCTGCTGACCCTGGGCGGACCCAACAACTCCACCATGACCATCATGTACTACATCTATTACAACGCCTTCAAGCTGTATAAGTACGGCTATGGCAATGCCATGGGTGTTATTCTGGCCATCATTATCGCCGTCCTGTCCGCCGTCCAGTTTAAGCTGGGCGAAGAAAAGTAAGGGGGAGCGAAGCTATGAAAGATCAAATTCAGAAGAACGCCGCCCGGCAAAAGGTTTATCGCGTGATTTCCTTCATCTGTGTTGGCATTCTCGCCTTCCTGTTTGCCTTCCCTCTGTACTGGATCATCACCGGTGCGTTCAAGACCGGCCGGGAGATCAACTCCACCACACCTGTGTGGATTCCCACCGAATGGGACCTGGGCAACTTCCAGCGTCTGTTCAGCAAGCGCTCTGCGCCTCTGTTTGACATGACCTTCGGCAAGTATATCATCACCGGCCCTACGGTGCCCGCCGCTATCCGCTGGCTGATCAACACCGTCTTCATGTCCGTTGCCTCTATGCTGATTACCTGTCTGACCGCCGCTATGGCCGGTTATGCTCTGGCGAAGAAGCGCTTCCTCGGCCGCGGCGTGGTCTTCTCTCTGGTGGTCTGCGCCATGGCTCTGCCCAAGCAGGTCATCCTGATCCCCCTGCTGCGGGAAATGTCCGGTCTGGGTCTGTACGATACCATCTGGGCAGTTATCTTCCCCATTGTGGGCTGGCCCTTCGGCGTGTTCCTGCTGAAGCAGTTCGCGGAAGGCATTCCCACGGAAATGACCGAGGCCTGCCGCATTGACGGTGCTTCCGAGTGGAGAACCTTCACGGACGTCATGTTCCCAATGATCAAGCCCGGCGTTGGTGCCTGCGCCATCTTCACCTTCATCAACTCCTGGAATGACTATTTCATGCAGTTGATCATGCTGACCTCCAACAAGAACCTGACCATCTCTCTTGGTATCGCAACCATGCAGGGCGAAAGCTCCACGGACTACGGCCTGCTGATGGCAGGTGCAGCCCTGGCCTCTGTGCCCATCATCATTGTGTTCCTGGTGTTCCAGAAGTATTTCACCAAGGGTATTACCATGGGCGCTGTGAAGGGCTAATTTCAACCGTTTACCATCGGGGCGGAAAACACTGTTTTTCGCCCCTCGCAAAAGAAAAGGAGTATGAAAAATGAAAGATCTGTCCAAATACGCCGGTATTATTCCTGCGTTCTACGCTTGCTATGATGAAAAGGGCGATATTTCCCCCAAGGCTGTCCGCGAGCTGACCCAGTATTACATCGATAAGGGTGTCAAGGGCCTGTATGTGGGCGGCTCCTCCGGCGAGTGCATTTACCAGACTGTTCCCGAGCGGAAGCTGCTGCTGGAGAACGTCATGGCCGTGGCCAAGGGCAAGCTGACCGTCATTGCCCACGTGGCCTGCAACGGCACCCGGGAATCCATGGAGCTGGCTGCCCATGCAGAGAGCCTGGGCGTGGATGCCATCGCTTCCATTCCCCCCATTTACTTCCACCTGCCCGATGCTGCCATTGCCAAGTATTGGAATGACATCTCCTCCGCTGCCCCCAACACCGACTTCATCATCTACAACATCCCCCAGCTGGCAGGTGTTGCTCTGAACCCCAGCCTGCTGGCCACTATGTTGGAGAATCCCCGCTGCATCGGCGTGAAGAACTCCTCCATGCCTGTGGAAGACATTGAAAAGTGGATCCACTGCGGTGCCAAGGTTGTCTTCAACGGCCCCGATGAGCAGCTGCTGGGCGGCCTGGTCTCCGGCGCTACCGGCGCCATCGGCGGCACCTACGGCGCTATGCCTGAGGTCTACCTGAAGATTTTCGAGCTGGCAAAGTCCGGCAAAGATCTGGATAAGGCCCGTGAGCTGCAGCAGGATGCCTGCCAGATCATCTACAAGATGTGCTCCGGCAAGGGCAATATGTATGCCATGATCAAGGAGATTCTCCGTCAGACCGGCGGCCCTGACATCGGCGGCGTCCGGGAACCTCTGTTGGGCCTCCAGGAGGGCGACAAGGAAATCGCCAAGGAGTGCGTAGCCATGATCAGCGCCGTGAAGGCAAAGCTGTAAGGCAAATTTCATATTTTCGCGGGGACGGTTTTTACCGTCCCCGTTTGCTGTACCGGGAGAGGGAGCCGTCATTGTGTCGTGTTTTTAGCGTGCATCAATCTATATTTTGTGGATTTTATAAAAAGAGAAAAGATGCTAGACTACGAATGGGTCAATTCTCAGGAAGAGATGACACCGCAATTGATCACGTGATTTTCTAAATTTTAAGGAGGATACAATTATGGCACTGTCTCTGGATTCTAAAGTTCGCGATATCATGCGCAGCCCCGAGGGCAAGCAGGTTATGGAGAAGTACGCCCCCGGCTCCAGCACGGATCCCCGCATGAAGATGGTTGGGGCGCTGACCTATCGGAAGCTGCTGTCCTACCCCGAATCGGCCGAGATTGCAAAGTTTGCCGATCAGATCGATGAAGATCTGAAGAAGTGCTCCCGCTAAAACTTCCAATACATCATAACCCAACGACCGCCGCGGATCATTCCGCGGCGGTCGTTTCTTTGGAGGCGTGGACCATGTCCTCTATTTCCATGGCTTTCAGGATGATTTCCAGCTGAAGCCGGGTGTCCGGATCTTTCAGACTGATGTCCAGCTCCCGCTCAATGCGGCTGATCCTGTCCACAACGGTGCTGCGGTGGACAAAAAGCTCTTCTGCCGTCTGAGAATAAGACATACTCGTGCGCAGAAAGGTCCGCAGTGTGTCCAGATAGGAGATGGGACCGGACTTATCATGCTGGATCAGGGCTTGCAGCCGCTCTGTGAAATAGGCTTGGGCGGGCAGGTTTCCCATGGAATTGATGACCATATTGATCAGCGCATAGGTCTTGAAATAATACAGCTTAGTATCGGGATTGGTGATTCGCCCGTTTTCAATGGCGGCTTCTGCCTGCATATAGGCGATGCAGGCCCCGTATGGGTCAGAAAAGCCATTGCTAATACCGGCAACACCGTTGGTTTCCCGCAGAAATTTGTTCATGCGGCTGTTGAGCGCGGCATAGTAATCTCCACGCTTGTCTGTCAGCGGGACAACATTCAGAAAGCATACAATGGTATTTTTCTTCGGAAAGGCGTAGGATTCCGGAAATTCCCGCTCAAAAGCACCGCAGATATAGTCCCTGGGCAGCCTGGAAGCGCGGTTGGCGCAGTATTGGGTGATGCAGACAAAATGCTGTCCTTCCTGCATGACATTCAGCGCCCATTTCTGATTTGCCGTCAGCGGATAGCCGTTTACAAGATTGGCAAAGGCTGTTTTCAAAACGGATTGCTCGCTGATGAGAATGGATGGATCCCGCTCTATGGATTTTTCAATCAGGCGGGCCAGAAATTCCGCAAGCGTAAGGTCAGCCTCGGCAAAGTTGCTTTTTCCGCTGAAATAGACACAGCCGATATAGGCACCGTTGGCGTTGAACAAATTCACGCAGAGGTAATCTCCGCCCTTCAATTCCAGGAGAAACGCACCTTTTCGTTCCGTTCTGAGGTCAAATTCCGTCAGATATGCACCAATTTGCTCCGGCTCCAATCGGCTGTCCGCCTTTGTGATGTAGTGAAAGGAGGCATCCAAAACGCAGATGGAGCAGCCGAACAGCGGCTCGCTGCACGCGACGATCTGCTGCAAATCCGCCGTGTCCAGAAAAATGTCAAATAGCTTCTGCTCCCAGGCGTAGTACCGGTCAAAGAGCTGACAGATGCAGCGATTTACCTCGAAAAAGTCGGCATTCTTCTCAATGACGATTAAGCAGCACTGCTCCCGATAGTGAAACAGCTTGGCTCCTTCTCCGATCACCACGATGACCGCATTTTTTTGAAGCTGCGGGTGCACGGGAAGATGGTCGACGGTTGCCAGATACAGGTGGTCCGCGTAGAAGGCAACCTCATTGTCCAGATACAGCTCCGGCCTGGAAATCGTCAGCTGCGTGGATTTTGGGCCCGACATAGTAACGGGATATTTCTTTTTTAATCCTTCATAGACAATATCTGCATTGAGCTTCATGGGGCTGTCCGTCCTTTCCGGTTTGCATTCATTATAGGCACTCTCGTGGGAACTGTCAATAGGATGGACCGTCAAAACGCGGTGGAAGCGGCGCTGATTTCCATAAAAATTGTGTATATTCACAATCCGCCTTCTGCATTACAATAAGGCTAGCGTTCAGACCCAGGAAAGCACACTGAAAATTGATCGCCGGTTAAATTGACGGGCGGCAGGGAAAGAGGGATTTTAGAAATGGCATTTCAACCAAATGACAAAGCAATGCTGGAGGGCTACATTCAGGTGGCAAGGCCTCTGGAGGAGATGTTCTCCGTAAAGGGAAAGGTTGCGCTGGTACCCGGCGGCAGCTCCGGACTGGGCTTCGATATTGCCTATCGGCTGCTCCAGGGCGGGGCAAAGGTTGTGATTGCTTCCAATTCCACTGTTGAGGAAGAGGCTGCAATGGACCTTCTGCAAAAGTATGGCTTCGGAGATTCTGTGAAGTTCTGCTTCTGCGATGTCCGGGAAGAGGAGCAGGTGGCCAAGCTGGTGGATTTCACCGTGAATTCCTTCGGTACGGTGGATATCCTCATCAATTCTGCCGCAACCTGGAACTATGCCCACCTGTGCGATCTGCCCAGAGAGGACCTGGAGCGGGTGATGGATACCAATGTTAACGGCGCATTTTTCCTTGTGAAGTATGTCAGCCGGTACATGATCGACCATAAGATCCCCGGCAAGATGGTGTTCATTGCCTCCAATAGCCCCTGGATGCCCTATCCTGTGTTCGGCGGTTATTCCCATTACGCTGCCAGCAAGGGCGCGGTTGTGGCGTTGGCTACCCAGGCGGCCAAGGAACTGAAGCGCTACGGCATTATGGTCAATGCCGTGGCGCCCGGCGGCATGGTCACCCCCGGTGCTGCCGGAAATCTGGCCTCTGAGCTGCTGCCGGAAGAGAAGCAGGACGAGTTCTACGATGAACTCATGGTCTGGCAGACCGACGGCCAGCAGCCTGTGGATGAGGTGGCGATCATTGCTTACGCCCTGGCCACGCCCATGGGCGACGGCATTACCGGCGAGTGCGTGGTTGCGGACTCCGGCGCCAGCCACAATATCTTCCGCTTCCAGCCTGCCATTGAGCAGTATCCCCCCGAGGATTGAGAAAGGAGTTTCCAAATGAGCAAGAAAATTGATGCCAGAATTCCCCAGGACTCCGGCGTAGGGGCCAATATCAAGCAGTATGTGGCCGTCCAGACACCCTGGAACAAGCTCATCAGCTATTATGAGGCGATGCATTACATCAGCCGCTTTGAATCCGTCCTTTCCGCTGCAACTCAGCAGGCCCTGCGGATCATGATCCCCGATTACCGGGAGCGGGCACAGCTGATGTGTGAGGACGGCTTCCAGCGGCAGTATATGACCGGCAAGTATTACGGCAACGACGATGGCTTTGGCATTCATCCGTTCATGTGCGGCGAGTATCCCGGCGCTTTGATCGGTGATAAGGGTGACGATGCTCTGCTGATGTGCGGCCGCTGCCAGGATTTCGGCACCTACCGCTGTGAAAAAGAGCTGGATGTGTGCGACTGGGATATTGTAGGCTCCGAGCTGTGCCGCACTACCGTCATGTCCCTGCAGGGGCAGGCAAAGGCGGCCGCAGAGCGCCGCCCAAATGGTCCCACGCTGGACTATATGATGGTGGAGGCCAAGGGCTGCGGCGATCGGCACTGCCGGATCATTGCAGAGAACCGGGAGAAGTATCCCGCGCCGGAGCATGAGCTGTGGGAAAGCTTCGGCCCAGCCGTCACCGATGACTATAAGAAATACACGGAGGAAGCGGACACCGTAGAGGATTCCATGATGTTCCGGGAGGAGTGCAACTACCACTTTGTAAACGGAACCAACAACGAAACGGATTCCTCCAATCAGATGATGAACCTGTCCACGGCGGCTTCGCTGTACATTTTGCCTGCCATTGCGGAAACGGTCAAGCGCGGCATTGTGACCCGGGAGCAGGCAGACCACATCCTGCGGTGCGTGCTGGAGGCTGCGGGAAAGGCCATGTTCGGCGAGCGGTATGCCATTAAGGCGCTGCGGGACTGGATGGGCGTTCCCAACTCCATTGGAGAGGATGGCCGCCTGCTGGCGGGCCTGATCGAGGTGCAGCTGCAATCCCTGGTGTGCGCTTATGAGGTGGAAGCCTTTAATGAGAAGGAGTGCATCCTGGTCATTGACCGCAGCGGCCTGGAAATCACCGGCACCAAGGACGTGCCCGAGGCACACCTGGCAATGTGGTACGGCATGGCCAAGACGCTGATCAACGCGCAGTGGTCCTGCTGGGAGGAGGATTCCCCCGCAAAGAAGCTCCGCATTAAGATCGCCAAGAAGATCGATAAATTCGCGTAATGGGGAGGCAGTATCATGAATAAAAATATCTTCAAGTATGATGATATGAAGCGCAGCGAGCACATGGCTGTGCGAAACAATGTGGGCTGGTATTTCTGGACGCACCAGCTGATCGAAGTCACCGGTCCCGATGTGGTGCCTTTCCTGGATTATCTGTATACCGGAAATATTGCGTCCCTTGCCGTTGGCCGGGACCGCTACACCACCATGCTGAATGAGCAGGGCGAGATCATTGACGATGTGGTCATTATGCGCGTTGGCGAGGATACCTATTGGGTTTCCACTCTCTACGCCACCAAGGCCGATGACTGGTGGTACTTCCACCAGGGCGACTTCGATGTGGAGTGGAATGAGATCACCGAGGACTGGCAGATGCTGGCTGTCCAGGGCCCTAAGTCCAAGGCGGTGATAGAGGCGCTGTGCGACAATTCCGTAGAGGATCAGAAGTTCTTTGAGATCCGTGACAATGCGATCAACGGCATTCCGGTCAAGATCAACCGTGGCGGCTACACCGGCGAAAAGTGGGGCTACGAGATCTATATGTCCCCGGATGATCTGGAGGCCATTGAGACCCTGGTGGATGCAGAGGTCGTGCGCAATGGCGGCAAGCGGGTCACCGAATTCCAGATCATGGCATGGACGCTGCCCACGGAGGCCGGTATCTTCTATATGCGCGACCTGGCCCACACCAATCCCATTGAGGTTGGTCTGGATAAGAACATCAAGTGGGACAAGGATTTTATCGGCAAGGAAGCCCTTCTGAAAGTGAAGGAAAAGGGTCCCGCCCGGGAAATAGTGGGCTTCGAGGTGCTGGACGATGACTACTATATCCGCGCCAAGCAGTATGGCGGCCCCGGTGAGGCGGTGTTCATCGACTCTGAGGAAGAGGAAGTGGGCCGCGTCTCCAAGCTGGTCTATTCCTACGTGAAGGAAGTCAACAACGGCTACATCCTGGCGAAGAAGGGTGCCCTGAAGGTTGGCGACAGGATCAAAATTCACGGCCATGACTGCGTGATTACCGAAAAGAACTGGCTGAATTAAGCTGGTATAACAAAGCGAGGAAAACAAGATGAAGCTTGAGGGAAAATCCATTGTGGTCACCGGCGCTTCTGCAGGCATGGGGCAGGCAATTGTCACGCTGTTTGCGCAGGAGGGGGCCAATGTTATTGCCGTTGCCCGCAGAAAAGAACGGCTGGACGCACTGGCGGAGGCACTGAAGGAGGAACCCGGTAAGGTTATTCCATATGTCGGCGATGTATCGGACCCCGCCGCCTGCGACGGAATGATCGATGCTGCCGTGAAAGCCTTTGGGCGGCTGGATGTGCTGGTCAACAATGCGGGCATCATGGATGACAATACCGCTGTGGGTGACGTGTCCGATGAAATGATCGAGCGGCTGTTCCGCGTCAATACCTATGGGCCCCTGTATGCCATGCGCAAGGCGGTTCAGGTATTTCTGACGCAGGGCGAGGACGGAGGCAATATCATCAACATCACCTCTGTGGGCGCGGCCCATCAGACAGCAGGCGTGGCCTATTGCGCATCCAAGGCGGCCATTGCCTCCGCGACAAAGAATACTGCATTCATGTACATTGACAAGGGAATTCGCTGCAACGCAATTGCCCCGGGCGGAATCCTGACGGACATTCCCTTGGTCATGCCCAAGGCAAATAAATTCGGGTTTGAGCGCACCGGTTCTCTGCTGGCCCACTCCCCGGAAATGGGACTGCCCGAGGACATCGCCGGAGCGGCACTGTTCCTGGCCAGTGACGAATCCCACTTTGTCAACGGCACCACCGTCGTCTGTGACGGCGGCTGGACCTGCTTCTAAGCTGAATTTACAGGGCGAGGCCCCGGCAAGCGGAAAATGCTTGCCGGGGCTTTTGGCTGCCCGGAAATCCTTTGCGGGCTGGGTACCTGTATTTCCTTTATGTGCAGTAGGCAGCGCCGGCTGGAATTGGAAAACCCTCTTGCCGAAAGTGGAAAAAAGTGCTATGATTCCTCCCGGAGGGACAAAAATATGAATGTGAAGAAAAACAAAAAGGGCTTTACCCTGATGGAAATGCTGATTGTGGTGGCAATCATTGCCGTACTGGTGGCCATCGCCATTCCGGTGTTGTCCAACAATCTGCACAAGGCAAAGGTTGCAGCGGATTGGGCGAATCTTCGTTCCTACTACGCATATCTCCAGGCTGATCTAATTCAAACTGGTGAACTCGTGGATGAAATTGATGGTATCCCCTTTACGGATCCTGATTATGGCAGCCGCCCGCATACCAAAATTGTATATCCGGGCGGGAATGAGATAGCGTTAAAAACGGGGGCGTACTATGTTCGTATCGATTATGCATATGCGAATGGAAAGGAAACTGACACTCCTGTTGGATATCAGATTTACTACTATTGTGGAAACGCTGGGCATGATATGTGTGTTTTGGTCTTGGGTGCAAAGAATAGCTAACTTGAGGGGGACAATCTATGAATCAAATTAAATTAGAAAAAATCCTGGCGACAATGAACCATTCCGGCGTTCGGCAACTCCTGATCTCCGACCCCGCTGTCATCTACTACCTTACCGGCGTGTCCATCCAGCCCGGGGAGCGGATGCTGGTTTTGGTGCTGCGCGTCGACGGAAACCACCGGTTCATTATCAACGACCTGTTCCACCAGACCCGGGACCTGGGCGTACCCATTACCTATTATAACGATACCCAGGACGGCGTGACCCTGGTGGCCAAGGCTTTGATCCCCGGGGCGACCGTGGCCGTGGACAAAAACTGGCCTGCCCGGTTCCTGCTGCGGCTGCAGGAGCTGCACACCGGCAAATGCGTCAATTCCTCTTCCATTGTGGATGGGGTCCGGGCAATCAAGACTCCGGAGGAGCAGGAGAAAATGCGCATAGCTTCCCGGCTGAACGATCAGGTCATGGACCGGATCATCCATGCCCTGACGGAAGATCATACGGAAACGGAGCTTGCGGACCTCCTGCTGCAATACTATCTGGATGCGGGCTGTTCCGGCTATTCCTTCGAGCCCATCACCGCCTTTGCCGGCAATGCGGCGGACCCCCACCATGTAACGGATAACAGCCGGGGCAAACGGGGAGACTGCGTGGTGCTGGATATCGGCGGCAGAAAGAATGACTACTGCTCCGATATGACCCGGACGGTCTTCCTGGGCGAGGTATCCGATCGGCAGCGGGAAATCTATGAAATCGTGAAGGAAGCCAATCTCCGGGGCATTGCTGCGGCCAAGCCCGGGGCCCGGATGTGCGACGTAGACAAGGCCGCCCGGGACTATATTACGGAAAAGGGCTTCGGAAAGTATTTCACCCACAGGACCGGCCATTCCATCGGACTGGAGGTCCATGAGGCGGGGGATGTATCCGCTGTCAATGAGGCCGTGATCCGGCCGGGCCAGTGCTTCTCCGTGGAGCCGGGAATCTATATCCCGGAGGAGGGCATCGGCGTTCGCATTGAGGACCTGGTGCTCATCACCGAGGACGGCTGCGAAGTCCTGAATCACTATCCCAAGGACCTGACCGTGGTTCCGTTCAAGTAAACCATCGAGAGGGGCGGCGCTGTGCCGCCCCTTCACCATTTCCAATGAAACGTAAAAAAAGCGTATGCTTTTTGTGAAAAACCGAAAAAAACATGGAGTGGCCTCGACAAATGTTGACAAACGATGAATTTTGGGGTAGGATGACCTTGTCAAGTGAACAAAAGCTAATGTAATTTCGGATGTATGGCCCGAGAGTTTCTACCGCAGCGCCAGGAAGCTGTGACCATTGGTGAAAAATGCGCGTTCCGTTCCCTAAATTCGGGTTTTGGAAGGCGTTTGCTCATTTTTGCACCGTGGACTGTAGTTGTCCGCGGTTTTTTTAATTTAAAAAAGGAGCGTTTTGCATATGAAGGCAATGGAAAAGAAAATCCTGGAAGAGGGCAAGGTCCTGCCCGGCGGTATCCTCAAGGTGGGTTCCTTTCTGAATCAGCAGATTGATACCTCCTTCCTGGGCGAGATGGCCAAGGAATTTGCAAGGCTTTATGCCGATGCCGGTGTCAATAAGGTTTTGACCATTGAGTCCTCCGGCATTGCCATTGCGGCGGCGGTGGCCCTGGAAATGGGCGTGCCCATGGTCTTTGCCAAGAAGCACAAGTCCAGCAATGTGGACGGCAAGGTCTATACGGCCGTCGTCCACTCCTATACCCACGGTACGGACTACACCATCGTTGTCAGCAGCGACTACCTGGGTGAAAATGACCGGGTTCTGCTGGTGGATGATTTCCTGGCCAACGGCAAGGCTCTGGTTGGCCTGACCGAGCTGGTCCGTCAGGCGGGGGGCACCGTGGTGGGTGCGGCTATCGCCATTGAGAAGGGCTTCCAGGGCGGCGGCGACGCACTCCGGGCCGAGGGCGTAAGGGTAGAGTCCCTCGCCATCGTGGATTCCATGACCGACGACGCAATCACCTTCCGCAATTAACACGTTGTTTCTCGCTTCTGCGATGAACATATACATTTTTCTAGGAGGAAAAAGAAAAAATGAAAAAGATTCTTTCTCTGGCTCTGGTCCTTGTGATGGTTCTGGGCCTGGCTGCCTGCGGCTCCAACGGAAGCACCGCTTCCACCACCGCTGCTGCTGCCACCGATGCCGCTGCCGAGACCACTGCCGCCGCAGAGAGCGAAGCCCCTGCCGCTGCTTCCAACATCAAGGTTGGCTTCATTTTCCTGCATGACGAGAACTCCACCTACGACCTGAACTTCATGAATGCTGCCCGCCAGGCCATTGCTGACCTGGGCCTGACAGAGGATCAGTACCTGTTCCGCACCAACATCCCCGAGGGCCAGGAGTGCTACAATGCCGCTGCTGAGCTGGCCGATGCCGGCTGCAACATCATCTTCGCTGACTCCTTCGGCCATGAGTCCTACATCATCCAGGCTGCCCAGGAGTTCCCCGAGGTTCAGTTCTGCCATGCCACCGGCACCAGAGCTCACACCGAAGGCCTGAGCAATTATCACAACGCCTTCGCCGCTATCTACGAAGGCCGTTATCTGGCTGGCGTGGTTGCCGGCATGAAGCTGAATGAAATGATCGCCAACGGTGAGTTCACCGCCGACGAGGCTAAGATGGGCTATGTGGGTGCGTACCCCTACGCTGAGGTTATTTCTGGTTATACCAGCTTCTTCCTGGGCGCTCGCTCCGTCTGCCCCTCCGTCACCATGGACGTGACCTTCACCGGCTCCTGGTACGATGAGACCGCCGAGAAGGAAGGCGCCAACAAGCTGATCCAGAACGGCTGTGTCCTGATCTCCCAGCACGCTGACTCCATGGGCGCCCCCACTGCCTGCGAGACCGCCGGTGTGCCCAACGTCTCCTACAACGGCTCCACCATCGCCGCCTGCCCCAACACCTTCCTGGTGTCCTCCCGCATTGACTGGACCCCCTATTACGAGCTGGCCATCAAGGCCGTTATGAACGGTGAGGAGATTCCCGCTGACTGGACCGGCACTCTGGAGACCGGCTCTGTTGTCCTGACCGAGCTGAACGACGCTGTTGCCGCTTCTGGCACTGCCGAGAAGCTGGAAGAGGTCAAGGCTGCTCTGGAGGATGGCTCCCTGCAGGTCTTCGACATCAACACCTTCACTGTGAACGGCGAGAAGGTCGAGTCCTTCATGGCTGATGTGGACACCGATGCCGACTACACCCCCGATACCGAAGTCATCGAGAACGGCGCTTTCCAGGAATCCACCAAGCGTTCCGCTCCTTACTTCACCCTGCAGATCGACGGCATCAATCTGCTGGACCAGGCTTACTAATAATCAAATCCAGGGGCCCCAATCGGGGCTCCTGGAAATGCTGCAAAGGGCAGCGCAGTGATGCTTTCGCCGCGTTGCCCTTTGCGACATTTCACTATCACTAAAGGAGTGATCTTTTTGGAAGAAAAGAAAGCCGCTGTGCAGATGCGGGACATTACCAAACGGTTTGGCCCTGTGCTGGCCAATGACCGGGTGTGGCTGGACATCTACAAGGGCGAAATTCTGGCTCTGCTGGGGGAAAACGGCAGCGGCAAGACAACGCTCATGAATATGCTCTCCGGTATCTATTTTCCCGATGAGGGACGGATTTTCATCGATGGCAAGGAGGCGCTGATCCGTTCCCCCAAGGATGCCTTTTCCTATGGCATTGGCATGATTCATCAGCACTTCAAGCTGGTGGATGTGCTCACCGCTGCGGAGAATATCGTCCTGGGCCTGAAGGAGCCCGGACGGCTGGATATGAATAAGGTCGCTGCCAAGGTGAAGCAGATTTGCGATGCCTACGGCTTCGACGTGGACCCCAACCAGAAGATCTACAATATGTCCGTTTCCCAGAAGCAGACGGTGGAGATCGTGAAGGTCCTCTATCGCGGGGCGGATATTCTGATTCTGGACGAGCCCACTGCTGTGCTGACCCCCCAGGAGACGGAAAAGCTCTTCAAGGTCCTGCGCAATATGCGCGACGACGGCAAGGCCATCGTCATCATCACCCACAAGATGCACGAGGTGGAGGACTTGTCCGATCGGGTGGCCATCCTGCGCCACGGCCAGTTCGTGGGGGATATGCTCACCAGGGAAACCAACGCCCAGGAGATGACCAATATGATGGTTGGCCGTCCTGTGACGCTGAACATTGACCGTCCCGCCCCCGTGAATGCCAAGCCCCGCATTGTGGTAGAGCATCTGACCGTGAAGGACATGGAGGGTACCCTCAAGCTGGACGATGTGTCCTTCACCGCCAATTCCGGGGAGATTCTGGGCATTGCCGGTATTTCCGGCTGCGGCCAGAAAGAGCTTTTGGAGGCTATTGCGGGCCTGCAGCCCACCCAGTCCGGCTCCATCCGCTATGTGGAGGATGACGGCAGGGAAGAGGAGCTCATTGGAAAGGACCCCACGGCCATTGCAAGCCTGGGCGTGGGCCTGTCCTTCGTCCCTGAAGACCGGCTGGGCATGGGCCTGGTTGGCTCCATGGACCTGACGGACAATATGATGCTGCGCTCCTTCCGCAAGGGCCATTCCTGGTTCACCAACCGGAAGGACCCCAAGCATCTGGCGGAAAAGGTAGTAGAGGAGCTGGAGGTCAATACCCCCGGCGTCAGCACCCCCGTGCGCCGTCTCTCCGGCGGCAATGTGCAGAAGGTGCTGGTTGGCCGGGAAATCGCCGCGGCCCCCACGGTGCTGCTGACGGCCTATGCCGTCCGGGGCCTGGACATCAACGCCTCTTATACCATCTACGATCTGATCAACAAGCAGAAGCAGTCCGGTGTAGCCGTCGTCTTCGTGGGCGAGGACCTGGATGTGCTGCTGGAGCTGTGCGACCGCATCCTGGTGCTTTGCGGCGGCAAGGTCAGCGGGATCGTAGAAAAGCCCGATGCTTCCCGGAAACCGGAAGTGGGCATGATGATGACGCGGCTGGGAGGCAAGAACAATGAATAAGCACGCTGTACTGCATATTTCCAAACGGGATGGGCTGCCCTGGTACGGGGCCTGGGCCATCCGGGGCGGCGCGATTCTGCTTGCCCTGGTGGTTTGCGCCATTGTGACCACGGCGCTGACGGGGGAGAATCCCATCGGTGTGTACAAGACCATGTTCGCCGGTGCCTTCGGTACCAAGCGGAAGATGTGGATCCTGGGCCAGAACATTGCCATTTTGCTGGTGGTATCCCTGGCAGTGACCCCGGCGTTCAAGATGCGCTTCTGGAACGTGGGCGGCGAGGGCCAGATCCTCATTGGCGGCCTGGCCACCGCAGCCTGCATGATTTTGCTGGGGGACAAGATCCCCAACTGGCTGCTGATTGTCATCATGGTCTTCGCCTCCATGCTGGCCGGCGCCGTCTGGGGCGGCATTCCCGCTATCTGCAAGGCCAAGTGGAACACCAATGAGACACTGTTCACTCTGATGATGAACTATGTAGCTACCCAGCTGGTTGCCTACTTTGTCATCCTCTGGGAGGTGCCCAAGGGTGCCGGTAAGATCGGCATTATCAACCAGTCCACCATGGCGGGCTGGCTGCCCCAGATCGGCAGCTACAAGTACCTGCTGAATATCCTGGTGGCGCTGGTGCTGACCGTTATCATGTATTTCTATCTGACCCGCTCCAAGCAGGGCTACGAAATCGCCGTTGTGGGCGAAAGCGAGCGCACCGCCCGCTATGTGGGCATCAAGGTGGGCAAGGTCATTGTGCGAACCATGATGCTCTCCGGCGCTGTCTGCGGTCTGGCGGGGCTGCTGCTGGTCAGCGGCACGGGCCACACCATTACCACCACCATTGCCGATAATCGGGGCTTCACCGCCGTTATGGTGGCCTGGCTTGCCAAGTTCAACCCCTTCTCCATGATCTTCACCAGCTTCCTGCTGGTCTTCCTGGACCGGGGTGCCAGTGAGATTTCCACCATCTACTCCCTGAACCACTCCTTTGGCGATATTCTCACAGGCATTATCCTGTTCTTCATCATCGGCAGCGAATTCTTCATCAGCTATAAGCTGAATTTCCTGAAAAACAATCGGAAGGAGGAAAAGTAAATGTTTGATTTTGTTTCCTTTTTCCCCAGAGCGGTCGTGCAGGGCATTCCGCTGCTCTACGGCGCCACCGGCGAGACCCTGACGGAGAAATCCGGCAACCTGAATTTGGGCATTCCCGGCATTATGTATGTGGGCGGTATTTGCGGTGTCATCGGGGCCTTCTTCTATGAGCAGTCCGGCCATATGAACGGTTTCCTGGCTGTTATGATCCCCCTGCTGTGCTGCCTGGCAGGCAGCCTGCTCATGGGACTGCTGTATTGCTTCCTGACGGTGACGCTCCGGGCCAACCAGAACGTCACGGGCCTGGCCATGACAACCTTCGGCGTGGGCTTCGGCAATTTCTTCGGCGGCTCCCTCATCAAGCTCACCGGCGCGGAGGTCCCCTCCATTGCTCTGTCTGCCACTTCCGGCTATTTCCGCAAGACCCTGCCCATTGCCCAGACCACCGGCGTATTCGGCAAGCTGTTCCTTTCCTATGGCTTTCTGGCCTACGCGGCCATCGTCATTGCCCTGGTGGCCTCCTATGTGCTGAAAAAGACCCGGGTGGGCCTGCAGCTCCGGGCTGTGGGCGAGAGCCCTGCTACCGCCGATGCAGTGGGTATCAACATCACCCGCTATAAGTATAAGGCGACCTGCATCGGCTCCATGATTGCGGGGCTTGGCGGATTGTATTATGTTATGGACTACGCCTGCGGCGTCTGGTCCAACGATGCCTTCGGTGACCGTGGCTGGCTGGCAATTGCCCTGGTGATCTTCACCATCTGGCGGCCCAATGTGGGCATTTTCAGCTCCATCCTCTTCGGCGGACTGTACATCCTGTATCTGTTCATCCCCACGGGAGCAAACCTTGCCGTGAAGGAGCTGTACAAGATGCTGCCCTATATCGTCACCCTGATTGTGCTTGTGCTCACCTCCATGCGCAACAAGCGGGAGAATCAGCCCCCCGAGAGCCTGGGCGTGCCCTACTTCCGGGAAGAACGGTAGCATCTTCCTATTCCATCCCCAGCCCCTGCCGGTCCGGCAGGGGCTTCAGACTGTCGAAAAACCCCTTACGGGCTTTTCCGACAAGTTTTTGCAGTCT
>OIYP01000893.1_pt1 | contig 17314 bp, 12 predicted proteins | sample 1588261 | NCBI WGS metagenome assembly OIYP01 (sample SAMN03283293) | human gut metagenome | biome: human-associated habitat; material: feces | host: Homo sapiens | place: Peru | collected 2012
GAACAGTTTACTTGATTTCTTGCCGCAAAAAAGGACATGTTGGACAAACATTTCACATTCAGCTGCTCCACTATTGTTGCGTTCGCCTTAACCAGACTCGCATTCAACTTAATGAGTGATGCTGTGCCGTCCAACTCCCTGCTGAACACAAGTGAGGGTTGAACAGAGTTGTATACATACAAGTCCTCCTTTATTACTTGTTTGTCGTCCAAGACGAGGGCATACCAATACCTTTTGTCGCCAACAAAGAATTTGATGTTGAATTCAGATGGTTCATTCGGAGTTTCCGTGTCCAATAAGAAAGGTACCACACCTGTCTCTTCGTCAATATCTGACTTTTTGTCGAACCAAAAACCGCGTAAAAAATCCATTGCATTCAACAGGTTCGATTTTCCACTGGCGTTTGCTCCGTAAATAAGGGCGAAACGCAATAAGCGCACTTTAGGGGTGACGTTTACTACCTGACACTCCTCAAACGTAGTGTCTTTGGTGGCTTCAAAACTAAGAACCACCTCGTCTCTAAACGATAGGTAATTCTTTATTCTAATTTCCTGTATCATGACAGTTTCATTTTACTTGTTTCTATATCGTTTTAGTTATATGCAGAGATAATACAAGCCGAATTAGGGCTTTTACCCAGTTACTTTGTTATGTAGGATTACTCTTTTTATGTGCAAAGTTACGGAAAATCTGCCAATTTCTCAAATAAAACAACCTTAATATTGAACTCTATTCTTGAAAATGGTGTGTTTTATGCCAAATTAGCATATAGGTGGCGTATCTGTCACGTATCTGACATTCTCTTATGGAGCCCAACATTATTAGCCTTACTAAAGGAAGCAATATTTTATCCGTACATAATACGGATAACGGACGAAAATATGCCGAATTTGAAAATAGAGCAAGAAAATGACACTGTTTTATTTGCGCTTTGGTACACCGATTGCTTTTTATTCGTTGGCGTTTCGGCTGCCGTAGCCGATAGTCTGCAAAGACACGCGACAAGGCTCTTATAGACTTCTCGCCTTAAGAGTATAAATATAATGTCTAATTTTAAATTTGAAAAATATGTTAGTAAAAAACGTAATTGGTTCTAGCAGGTTTGTAAAGCCTCGTGGTTATGCTTCATGGTTGGATTATTGGAAAGCGATTACTGGAAAAAATCCACATTTTTGCTCTGCATCAGGTTGTATTAAAACCGATTTGGTTGGAGCACATGTTCAGAAAGCATATAGTACCGATCAAAAATGGTATATAGTTCCGCTTTGCTCTTCATGTAATCAAAGAACAGACACCTTTGAAGTTTATGAGACTTTGGTGCCTGTTCCGAGTAATCTTTAATTGATTATGATATTCTCTCGCCTTGTTGCAACAAGGTTATGAGCTTCTTTTAAAAGTGGTTGTCATTTAAACACCGTGACAACCACTTTATCTTTATAACGAATTTTTGCAATTATTATTGCTGTGACCTATTTCTATTCTAATTATAGTTGTTTTCTATTTTCGATTTTGCTATAATTCAGTGGCATTTTATCCTGTATTTTTGTGGTAAAGCACTACCACTTAATAAGGTAGGCTGCACCTTGGAAATAAAAAATAAATGTGATTTATTTTTGTATTTCTCTCGGTTTGCACTACCTTTGCATCAAATAGGCTTGGGCCCAGCAACCGAAGCAAACTTCATTTTCATCGCTGAGCCATGTGGCCATCTTTGTCTGTCAAAAAACAACACCGCTGTGGCGACCCAGCCACGCTCTCCAAGAAATGAAACGCATCACATCACTCCTGCTCCTGCTCCTGGCCGTCTGCCTCACCGCAGCGGCACAGGCTGACTTCACAGTCAACTACAAGCGCGTCAGCCCCACCGAACTGGACATCGTGTTCACCGGAAAGATACGCGCCGGCTGGCATGTCTATGCCGCTCACGTCGAGCCCGGCGGCCCCAATCCCACGACCTTCGGCGTCGACAAATTGGAGGGTGCCAAGCTCAAAGGCGGACTCCGCGAGGGGCCGGGCAAGAAGGTGGCTTACGACGAAATCTTCGAGATGAACGTGGGGGCCTATGAGGGGACGGCGACATTCACGCAGCGCATTGAACTGACAGCCAAGCACTATGTCATCGAGGGCTATCTCGACTACCAGGCCTGCGGCGACGGGCAGTGCACCGTCGGCAAGAGTGAGGTGCGCCGCAGCGGCGACGACGGGCCAGCCGCTGCCACCGTCCAAACGGCTGCACCCGCCGGCGAGACCGCACCCGACGGGGGACAGCCCGCCACAACGGCTACGGCAAACACCGCTCTGACCGACAGCCTGCCGGCCGACACAACCGTCGCCGCCGCACCGACAGCCGCCGACACCGCTGCCGCCGGGACGTGGTGGAAACCTGTGGTCAAGGAACTGCGCGACATGGGCGGCACAGACGCCAACGTGGCCAACATGGCGCTGTGGTATGTCTTCATACTCGGTTTCGTGGGTGGACTGGTGGCCCTGTGCACCCCTTGCGTATGGCCCATCATCCCCATGACCGTCAGCTTCTTCCTCAAGCGTTCGAAAGACCGTCGCCGCGGTATCCGCGACGCCATACTCTACGGCGTCTCCATCGTGATCATCTACGTGGCCTTGGGCCTGATCATCACCTCGATATTCGGTGCCAACGCCCTCAACGACCTCTCCACCAACGCCGTGTTCAACATCATCTTCTTCCTGATGCTGATCGTCTTTGCGGCGAGCTTCTTCGGGGGCTTTGAGATCACGCTGCCCTCGTCGTGGGGCAATGCCGTCGACAACAAGGCGGGCAACACCACCGGCCTGCTGAGCATCTTCCTCATGGCCTTCACGCTCTCGCTCGTCAGTTTCTCATGCACCGGCCCCATCATCGGTTTCCTGCTCGTCGAGGCCAGTACGGCGGGCGGCTCTGCCATAGCCCCAACCATCGGCATGCTCGGCTTCGCCCTGGCCCTCGCCCTGCCCTTCACGCTGTTCGCCCTCTTCCCCACATGGCTGAAGAGCGCCCCAAAGAGCGGGGGCTGGCTCAATGTGGTCAAGGTGAACCTGGGCTTCCTCGAACTCGCCTTTGCGCTGAAGTTCCTCTCCGTGGCCGACCAGGCCTATGGCTGGGGACTGCTGGACCGCGAGACCTTCCTGGCCCTCTGGATTGCCCTCTTCGGGCTGCTGGGCTTCTACCTGCTGGGCAAAATCAAATTTCCGCACGACGACGGCGACGGACGCGTCAGCGTGCCCCGCTTCTTCCTGGCCCTTGGGTCGCTGGCCTTTGCCGTCTATATGGTGCCCGGACTGTGGGGGGCCCCGCTGAAGGCTGTCAGTGCCTTCGCACCCCCGATGAGCACGCAGGACTTCAACCTCGATCCGGTCAAGGTGGAGGCCCACTTCAAAGACTATGACCTCGGCATGGCCTATGCCCGGCAAAACGGAAAACCTGTCATCATCGACTTCACGGGCTTCGGCTGCGTCAACTGCCGCAAGATGGAGACCGCCGTCTGGCACGATGCCAAGGTGCGCGACCTGCTGATGAAAGACTATGTGCTCATCTCTCTCTATGTCGACGACAAGACGCCGTTGCCCGAGACCATGACCGTCAATGAAAATAGCCGCGAAACCCGCCTGCGCACCGTCGGCGACAAGTGGAGCTACCTCCAGCGCATGAAGTTTGGCGCCAACGCGCAGCCCTTCTACGTCCTGCTCGACAACACCGGCCAGCCAATGGCTCCGGCCTACACCTACGATGAGAGCGTGGATCACTTTGTACAGTTCCTCAAGCTCGGTCTGGAGCGTTACGCGGCCCAGCGCTGACCCGCGCTGACTGCCAACCATGCTGTGTCCTGACGCATGAGCCTCAGCTACGTCGCCACACTGCCCCGCCGGCTCGCCGTCTGGCTGTGCCGCTTCCGACAGCGCCGTGGCTACGGCATACATTCCCCCTTTGCCTTCGGCTTTGTCACCGGCGTCGTCTATGAGCGTGGCGCCTATTATGCCTATGCCGAGCTCCACGCCGCCCGTCGCGGCACCGCTGCGGCACTCCGCGAATGCGACGACTGCCTGCTCCTGCGCCTGGCCAACGCCGTACAGCCGCGCCGCGCCCTCGTCTGGGGCAAGCGAACCGCGCTCACACTGCGCTATCTGAAGGCGGGGTGTCCGGGCTGTGACTACCTCCAAGTGACTGCCACAGAAACGACGCCGCCCGCCCAGGCCGTGGCCGGTGCCGCACCGGTAGACCTGCTCTACGTCGACGATGCCAAGGCGTGGTCCGCCTTGGTCTGGGCCGCCATTGGCCACGCGGGGCCGAAGGCTTGCTTCGTGATTCGCCACATCCACCGCGACCGGACAGCGCGAAGCGCATGGCGCCGCTTCTGTCGCGATGAGCGCGTGCGCGTCAGCTTCGACCTCTACGACTTCGGCATCGCTTTCTTCGAGTCCCGGCTCAACAAGCAGGACTACACCGTCAACTACTTCTGAACCAACCACCAAACAGTGAGGCAACACCGCCATCGCAAGATGGGTTCGTGATGCGGAAAAGCATTTTTCACACGCTACGGAAAAATAAATCCGGCTTCCACCCCTATATGATAGAAAAATAGTATTTTTGCGCCCGCAATAAAAACCGAACAAACAGAATATCGACTATGTACTGGACGCTAGAACTTGCTTCAAAACTGGAAGACGCTCCTTGGCCCGCCACGAAGGACGAACTCATTGACTATGCCATGCGCTCCGGCGCTCCGATGGAAGTGGTTGAGAACCTTCAGGAGCTTGAGGACGAGGGCGAAATCTATGAGACCATCGAGGACGTATGGCCTGACTACCCGACCAAGGAGGATTTCCTCTTCAACGAGGACGAATACTGATTCAGCCCCCTCGAGGACACGCCGTGCCTCGTCGCCCTTGTTTCCCCGTGTTCAAGTGGCACAAAGATAACCCCACCTGCCACCACTTGATGGGTGACCACAAGAGTCCCCCAATGTGGCATTGAAAAACGATGTCCCCCCCATGAGCCGCGCGCTCATGGGGGGACATCGTTTCTACACTATAATAGTAGATTGTTCCTATCCTTTGATCTCGGCGATAACTTCGCCGACAGTCAGTGACCGCTGGTCACCGGTGGCCATATTCTTAAGTGCGACGCGGCCCTCGGCCATTTCAGACTCGCCGACGAGTGCCACATAGGGCACGTGGTGGGCGTTGGCATAGCCCATCTGTTTTTTCATTTTGACACTGTCCGGGTAGACCTCCGTGGCAATGCCTGCCGCACGCGTCTGTGCGGCCAGCTGCAGGCAGTGGGCTGCCTCGGCCTCGCCGAAGTTGATGAAAAGCAGCTGCACACCGCCACAGGCTGTGGCAGGATAGAGGTCGAGCTGGCCCAGCACGTCATAGATGCGATCGGCACCGAAGGAGATACCGACGCCGCTCAGGCCGGGCAGACCGAAAATGCCGGTCAGGTTGTCGTAACGGCCCCCACCGGTGATACTGCCTATCTCAACATCGAGCGCCTTCACCTCGAAAATGCAACCGGTGTAATAGTTGAGTCCGCGGGCCAGGGTGAGGTCGAGCTCTATGGCATTGTGCAGACCGGCACCGCTGAGCGCGTCGAGCACGTAGGCCACTTCATCAACGCCATTGACGCCCACTTCTGAGGCGGACAGGACGCGGTGCATGGTGGCCAGTTTCTCGCTGTTGGTTCCCTTGAGGGCGATGATGGGCTGCAGTTTGTCGATGGCGGCCTCGTCGAGTCCGGCGTCGCGGAGCTCAGCGTTGACATTATCGAGCCCAATCTTATCCAGCTTGTCGATGGCCACGGTGATATCGACGATCTTGTCGGCGGCGCCGATAATCTCGGCGATGCCCGTGAGTATCTTCCGGTTGTTGATTTTGATGCAGACGCGGATGCCGAAACGGGTGAACACCTCATCTACGATCTGCATCAGCTCCACCTCGTTGAGCAGCGAGTCTGAGCCCACAATGTCGGCATCGCACTGGTAGAACTCACGGTAACGGCCCTTCTGGGGGCGGTCGGCACGCCACACCGGCTGTATCTGGTAGCGCTTGAAGGGCATCTGCAACTCCTCACGGTGCTGCACGACATAGCGGGCGAATGGCACAGTCAGGTCATAGCGCAGGCCCTTCTCGCAAAAGCGAGCGGCGAGTTGCGCCGACGATTTCTCGGCATATTCCTCAGCCGGCACCGTGTGGCGGAAGTCGCCCGAGTTGAGTATCTTGAAAAGCAGTTTGTCACCCTCCTCACCATACTTGCCCATGAGTGTCGAGAGGTTTTCCATCGCCGGCGTCTCGATCTGCCTGAAACCGTAGAGGGCATAGACCTCCCGGATGGTGTTGAATATATAGTTGCGCTTGGCCATTTCTTCAGGGCCAAAGTCTCGTGTTCCCTTGGGGATGCTCGGTTTCTGTGCCATGTGTCTCAGAGTGATATGGTGTTTGGTTTATCTGTGTGGGTGCAAAATTACGAAGTTTTTCCCGTCCCGCATACATCTCCATCCGCACATGTGGCACTCACAGCGCCTCGATGTCCTCGACGGTCAGGTCGGTGAGGGCTGAAATCTGGTCATAGGGCAGGCCCGCCGCTTTCATCTTCAAGGCTGTGGCCCTGATGCCCTCGGCTATTCCCTCAGCCATTCCCTCAGCACGGCCCTCGGCGTGTCCCTCGGCACGGCTGGCCCTGTCCCTCATCTCCAGCACATTGTTCCAGTCGCGGTAGGCCTTGAGGCTCTCCTCGTACTGGGCCCGCTGGCTCTCCGTGAAGTTGGCGACCTCTGCCGTGCGAAACAACTGGTGGAACACTTTCTGCTGGAGCTCGACGGGACGGTCGAGCAGCCGAGTCAGGTTCTTGAGCACGTACATCCACTTGTCGAGGAAGGTGGTGCAGGAGGAGATGTCCTTCCGGAACTTGGGCATCTCAAGATAGACGAACGTCAGCTTGTCGTAGAACACCTTCTCGCTCGTCGTGTCAACGAGCTTGACCTCGTGGTGGTACTGGGGACTGTCGTCGAACGTGAAGTCCAAAATGCCAACTGTGTAGATGGCTGACAGGTTGAAGTCCCACTTCTCACCCCTGACGGCCTGGTCGCGGATGGGGAAGGAGGCGTAGTAGATGCTGCGGTCGATGAAGAACTCTTGGATCTCGCGCTGCATCTCGACGATGAACTGTTCGCCGCTCTCACTCACACAATAGACGTCGAACACGGCACGGCGGTCGTCGAGCGTGTCGCAGAGACGTTCCACGTTCTTGTAGGTGATGTCGCGGATCGGCGACGGCAGGTGCAGCAGGGCATTGAGGAAACCGATGAGCAGTTCCTTGTTCACCTCGGTGCCGAACAGCCACTTGAAACCGAAGTCCGTATAGGGATTGACGTAGCGCCCAGTGCGCGGACGCTCTGACAGAAGGGTCATAGGAATCTGTTTTTTATTGATGGGATGGGATGGGGTGGGTCACCCGGTCACTTGCGTCGACGGCCACCGCGACTCTTTCTGAAACCGCCTGAAGCCTTGGACTTCGGAGATTTGGCAGTCTTGGCCGGTGCGCCTTGGGCGGGTGTGGGAGCGGCAGGACGGCCGTCCTCGCCGACGATGGCGAAGTCCAGCTGGCGGCGCTCCAGGTTAGCGCGTTCCACACGGATACGCACCTTGTCGCCCAGAGAGTAGCGCTTGTGGTAGCGGCGCCCGACGAGACAGTAGTTGCGCTCGTCAAACTCGTAGTAGTCGTCTTGCAGGGAGCGCAGCGGTATCATTCCCTCGCAGAGGTTCTCCGTCACCTCAACATAGAGGCCAAACTCCGTCACGCCGGAGACAGAGCCGTCGAACTCCTGGCCGAGGCGGTCGCCCATAAACTCCACTTGCTTATACTTGATACTGGCGCGTTCGGCCGTGGCGGCCACTTGCTCCATGTCGGAGGCGTGCTCACAGAGCTCCTCGTATTTGGTGGCGTTGACCGATCGGCCCCCTTCGGCATAGCGCGTCAGGAGGCGGTGCACCATCGTATCAGGGTAGCGGCGTATGGGCGAGGTGAAATGGGTGTAGTAGTCGAACATGAGACCGTAGTGCCCGATGTTGTGAATGCTGTAGCGGGCCTTCATCATGGCGCGCAGGGCCACAATCTCGATGGCATTTTCCTCCTTCTTGCCCTTGGCCTCTGTCAGGAGGGCGTTGAGGCTCTTGGAGATGTCGGTCTTGGAGCCGTCGGTGCGGATCTTATAGCCGAACTTGGCGATGAAGGCGCTCAGTTTCTCCAGTTTCTCAGGGTCGGGAACATCGTGGATACGGTAAGGGAAGGTCTTGGGCTTCTTGCCCTTGGGCACCTTGCCCACTTTCTCGGCCACACTGCGGTTGGCCAGCAGCATGAACTCCTCGACGAGCTTGTTGGCGTCCTTGGCCACCTTGACATAGGTGGAGACGGGGTGGCCGTTCTCATCGACCTCGAAGCGCACCTCTGCCCGGTCAAACCCGATGGCGCCATGCTTGAACCGCTTGGTGCGCAACGCCTTCGCCAATCGGTTGAGCGTCGTCAGTTCGGTGGCATACTCCCCTTCGAGTGGTGCCCCCTCCGGCAGTGGCTCGGGGTGCTCACCGGGCAGTGCCAGATCATCGGGCGAGGCCTGGCGGTTGCGTTCGAGAATGCTTTGCACCTCCTCGTAGGTGAAGCGGCGGTCGGAGCGGATGACGGTATGGGCCAGATGCCACGACTGCACCTCGGCTTTCTCGTTGAGGACAAAGATGGTGGAGTAGGCCAGCTTCTCCTCGTCGGGGCGCAACGAGCAGATGAAGTTGCAGAGGCGCTCTGGCAGCATCGGAATGGTGCGGTCGACGAGGTAGACGCTCGTGGCGCGTTTCTGGGCCTCACGGTCGATGATGTCGCCCTCCTTGACGTAGTGGGAGACGTCGGCGATGTGCACACCGACTTCCCACAGCCCCTTGCCCGCCGGGCGTATGGAGAGGGCGTCGTCGAAGTCCTTGGCGTCGTGTGGATCGATGGTGAAGGTGGTGACGCCGCGGAAGTCCTCGCGGCGGGCTATTTCCTCGGGCGTGATGTCGGGCGAGAGCTTGTCGGCGGCTTTCTCCACGTTCTGCGGATAGCGGTAGGGTAACCCGTACTCGGCCAGTATGGCGTGCATCTCGGCGTTGTTCTCGCCCTGCTTGCCCAGAATGTCGATGACCTTGCCGATGGGGCTCTTTGAGTCGTCGGGCCATTCGGTGATCTGTACGACGGCCTTGTCGCCCGTCTTGCCGCCCTTAAGCTTGTCCTTCGGAATGAAGATGTCTGTGGCGAGCGACCGGCTCTCGGTGATGAGGAAGCCGAAGCTTTTCTCCACCTGCAACTGGCCGACGAAAGTGTCCTTGGCACGTTCGAGTATCTCTGAGACCTCGGCCTCGCGGGTATGTCCGGAGCGCCGGGCGAGCATCGTCACCCGGACGCGGTCACCGTCAAGGGCATGAAGCGAGTTGCGCTCACAGACGAGGATGCTCTTGCCGCCATCGTCGGGAATGAAGGAGTTGCGGCCGTTGCGCTTACGCTGGAAGGTGCCTTCCATGACGTTGGAGCGCACGGCGTTGCGGTAGTTGCCGTTGCCGTCGGTGGTCAGATAGTCGTCGAGCACTAGTTCGGAGAGGGCGTCCATGACCAGCATTTTCGCGGGATGGTTGACGGCGCGGATAGCGGCAAACAGGGCTTTGACGTTGAACGACTTGTCGGGCTGTTTCTCAAAGAAGTCTATCAGGAATTGACGCGCGTCTTTCTTGGTCAGTCGCCCGCTGCCTTTCTTGGTTGTCTGGTTTCGGCTCATGTGTGTAGTCTGTTTTTGGGTGCGCGCCATGCCGGTGGACGGGGGTGGCCGCCAGTGGGAACCGCCACGAGGCCGTGCCTGTTCCGGGACGCCGGCATGACGCGTCATTTCGTTACCACAAAGGAAGTTATTTTTCTCTGAACGCCCTATCAATTAAGGAATAATAACGCCGGGCACAGGATTTTCTCACTAATTTCGCGGCTATATGGAAATTCATAGGAAAAGCCTTCTGCTTCTGACCCTGACGCTCTGCTGCACAGCACCGGCGGCGGCGCAGGACGTCCCCGACATCGACCCGGTCAACGACGCCGACCTCCCGCCGGCCACGCCGATCGAGATCGGGGTGAAGAAACACAAGGTCTTCTACCACGGCGACAGCATACCGGCCATCGTGCTACCGACGTTCTACAAGTATCCACCGCTCGTCTTCAAGAATGACAAGGAGCGCAGCCGCTACAACCGCCTTGTCGCCAACGTCAAACTTCTCCTGCCGCTGGCCCGGCTGGCCAAGTACACTGTCATTGAGACTTACGAGTACCTCCAGACACTGCCCACACGCGAGGCCCGCGCCGAGCACCTCAAGGCCGTCGAGGATGGGCTCAAGAAGCAATACACCCCGACGCTCAAGCGCCTGACGCGCTCACAGGGCCGCCTGCTCGTCAAACTCATCGACCGCGAGTGCGGCCAGACGGGCTACAGCATCGCGCAGGCGTTCATCGGCTCGTTCAAGGCCAATGTCTACCAAGCCATGGCTTTCTGCTTCGGCAACAGCCTGACAAAGCGCTACGACCCTGAGGGCGACGACCGCTACACGGAGCGGGTGGTGCGCTTGGTCGAGAGCGGGCAGCTCTGAGGGTGGCTTCGCCTCACCCGCTTTTTCCCTTCTGCCGATATGAACAAAGGGGAGACCGCCTGTGCGGTCTCCCCTCACTTTGTTTCGCCCGGCCGCTGCGGGCCATGGCTCAATCGCCGCCAGTTCCGGAGTTGCCGGTCTCTGTCTTCGCCTCGTAGGGTATGCCGAAGCGGACGCCGCGCTGGCCCTTTGCCAGTGACGAGCGCAGACGGGCACTCATCGTGTAGCGGACGCGCGCTGTCTTGATGTTGTCGGCCGTGACGTCTGCCGCCGCGTCGGAGGGCTCACTGCTGATAGTGGGGCGGAACGACCCCAGGTCGCCGAGGCGCACGCTGTTGCCCTCGCGCAGGGCCATCAGCACCTGCTCTTGGAGCGCCGAGAGCACCGCCTTGACGTCGTGCTCGGTGACGGTACACTGGTTGGAGATTTTCTCGGCGATGTCGTCGAGGTGGAGCGGACGGATCGGGGCGATCTGGGCGTAGTACTTGATGACCTCGATCTTGGGATTCTTCTTCGGGGTGACGATGTAAGTAATCATGGTGCAGTTTTGTTTTTGTGTTGTGTGATGTTGACTGTTGCCGCGCCGTGCGCTTCAGCCGGTTCCCGGGTTCCGGCGTCGCCGCTGTGTCGGCTTGACAAGTGCAAAGTTACGCAGCGCCGATCCGCCGGTTCACTTTTTCGGCATTTGCAAAGTCGGTAAATTCATGCATAGCACACTGGTATCCAGCCGTTCTCATTGAAATATCATTTTTTTACCTCCGTCTTTCCGTCTGAGATGTTCCCGACTGGCGCACGCGGAATTTAGGAGAGGCTACGCTGTCAAGCCACTCTGAGAAACACGCCACTCGTCGATGCAAACCGCATGTCCCAGTGACGGTGTGACTTATAATAAGTCCATAATCTATTCGCACAAGCTGTATATTATATTATTAACATACTACAATATACTGATTTACAGATATATATAACGGGTGGGTAATTTTTCACCCTAAAAATAGGCTAAAAATGTTTTGGTCTTCCGATTTTCTTTGCCTAATTTTGAAGCGTGAAATATTAATACTTTGATAATGAACGTATCGAGTGCAAACTTCCAACTTGTGCCGGCATTCATTTGTGTGTTTCGCACGGCATGCGAACCGAGCGCCAGAAGTGCCGGACTCTAGTTGTAGGCATACAGTATTGTATTGGTGCTGTATGTCTTTCAAAACAACGGATTCTATACGGGCATTATGCCTAATCCATAACCCACAAACTTACAACAGCCATGAAAATCAATGGAGCATTCTTTTCAATGGCACTTATGCTGGCGGGGCCTTCCCTCCAGGCACAGTCCATCGGGCAGCTTATCCCCGACACGGTAGGCCTTGACGAAATCCGCACCACCTGGCTGGCGTGGGAGAGACAGGCGCCGCAAGACATCGTTTCCGAGCGCGTCGTCAACCGTACAGGAAAGCAGCAGTTCGTCTATTTCAATGACGGCGACCCCAGTCTGCCGGCGCTCTATCTGCAACCGACACAGCCCACAAAGCTGCAGGCCGCCGGGCCTCACGGACTGCCACTGAGCCTGTGGACACTGACGCCTGACAAGAACAACGCCAATACACCGGTGGCCCTGTGCTGGGCCGGTGTGCAGCCTCGGTTTGCCTCAGGCGTAGACACCACGGGCCTGCGTCGAGCACTGACCGGACAGTACGGTACGACAGCGACTGGCGACGTACCCGCAAAATGGTTTTCCGGGCGCCTCGCGGTGACAGCCAGGCAACAGCCCTATTGCGGTTTCCGCTTGGCTGACATGGCCCTGGTGCTCGACCTGAAAGCAGGTGAGGTCACGGCTACGGCCCGCGTCATGAAGGTGATCGGAAAGTACAGCGTCAACCAATTCGGCAACGTCGACATGCCCCAGTTCAATGCAGCCATCAACACGCAGCTCAAGGCCATGAAGGCCGACGTAGCCTGCCACGAGGCTATCAGTCTGGCCGTCATTGCTGTCACGGGAAGAGACGGCCATTTGAGCCTCGTGCCACTGCAGCCGGAAAACATGACTGAAGAGACCACGCGCATCCTCAACACGCTCTCTGCGGCGGCCGGCCAACTTCCCGCATTCCCCCTCACCACACTGGTCACAGCAGACGGCCGTGTCTTCAATGCCCGCCTACTGAAGGCCCGCTACAACAGCAAGACGGCGGCTTGGCGCTTCACCGAGATGCGCCGACGCTGAAAGCAGCACTTCGCGCCCGGTGCGACAAGCAGCCCAGCCAGAAGGCATGCAGGGGTGAAGTACATTGTCCAAAATCCAATGACCGATTTTGGATGATAGCTAAAACCACACATCAAACAAATCGCATATGTTTTTGAAGGCAATACCAATAAATAGAAGGCTATTTCTCGTAGGGGCACTGCTGTCAAGTTGGATGGCTGTGAACGCGCAGCCATCCAGCAACCTGCACGGTGAAAAAGAACCGATTGCCGCCGAGCGGGCCCTGCTCAGCCAACAGCGCGTGACCAAAGAGGAGATGATCGCGGCCTACGACGCCTGTCACAAAGACAACTGGTGGACGGAGCCAATAGACGGCGACGGGATTCCGGGCATACAGCTGTTCACCGCATCGCTCCTGGCGAACTGTCCGGAGGCGGCAGGGAAGAGCCTTGTGGCTGAGGTCAGGGGAGATGTTTCCCTCACACCCGACGACAACAGCAACACCACCCGTTATTTGGCACTCGCAGGACTTCACAGCAGTCAGGACGGCACACCGGATAAGAAGACATTCGAGGCCTTGGCCAAGAAATACGGCGTCACACCGCCCAACAGCCGGATGGATTACCCGGGCGGAGACGTCATCATGTCGTGGCTATCGGGTGACTATCTCTCGCTCGAGACCCCAGCCCGTTATTACAGCTTCGTCGTCTCTGCCCAACGGCAGGTGACCCACTTCGACAAGGGAAAGGTGCGCTGGGGGGCCAGTGAATTCAGCAGATCCGTTTATGAGCGCTACGCCACAGAGTCCATCAGTGCCATCAGTGTGGACGGCCACTGGGGCAAGGACACCGAGACGGCCATGCGCCTGCTGAGCCACGACACGCGCCGCTTCACCAGCATGGACACCACGCTGAAATCCATGGCGGCTTTCACCCTGCTCTTCACCATCGACGACAACGGCAGGATAGAACTCACCTCTCTTGATCCGCGACAGCCCTCACCGCAAGAGGCGGCCTGGCTGGCCGAACTGCAGCGGGGACTGGACACACTGCCCCCATGGAGCCTTAACTGCCTCTACACCTCAGACGGCCGTATCCTGCCCGGACGCTACATATCGGCCATGCGTGGCAAAGATCGCTGGGTGCTGATGGATAGTCTACAGGCCTCACTGCCATATTCCGAAAAGGCCGCTAAGAGACAGTAAATCTTTTGACATATTGAACCAAAATCGGTCATTAGACCATCACGGGAAAACGCCAACATTGGGCATTGGCTTTTCGTATGCTTTTTTCCTTTCCTGAAAATCATTACGAAATCTAATGAACGATTTGGGTTGAACAAAACAGCCATGAAAGCAATCATCATCCTGCTTCTGCTGTCATGTGGCATGGCAGCGAACGCACAGTCACAGCAAGTTGACAAGGCCAAAGAAAAAAAGATACCGGAGGTTTTCAAGGCCTTGGCCACTCCAGACACGGTCAGCCTGGAAGAGGTGAAACTGAGTTTCGAGGAGAATGTTATGCGAAACTGGGCAAATGACACGGTTTCTGGTTTCAACACCATATCGCACAGACGCCTGCTGATCAATTCACCGATGGCCAGCTACTCCACCGCTGCGGACCAAGCAGACGTGTGCTTATACATTTTGTCAGACCTCAGGCCGCATGACTATACCCGTCGGCTTTACCTCAATAAGGCGTGGAACAAAAAAACTGGAGTGTCGGATACCGTCTTACTCGAAAAAATCAGTAAACAATATGGCAATCCCGTCTTCTATACCCATAGAAACAAAGAGAAAGACTATATCGGCTTCGAAGCAAAGTGGGTAAATGGCACATACGCCTCAATCCGTGACCCGCTGCCCTACTACGGCTTCTTCGTCTCCTCCAAAAAGGACTGGCATCATTTCAAAGACGGTACAGAGACAGAGCGCATGGGGCAATATAGCCCAACCGGGCGTTATGCTGAATTGGCCAAACGATATTCCGGTGTCCTAATAATCGACGGCTCTTGGTGGAGACATGAGTTCTATAACTACCAACAGCAGATCATCAGCCAAGACGCCACTCACTATGTCACACGCTATGATACCAACCGCGTGGCGGCACTCTATAGCCTGTTTGTAACCGTCGACGGAAGCGGCCATGCCCATCCTCATGTGTTGAAAGTCCATAAAACACGTCCTGAGAACGAACAGGACATCGCCGAACTGAGAAAATTCTTCGCCGAGTTGCCAGCTTGGAGCTTCTCCTACCTATTCACCTCCGACGGGCGTATTCTACCGGGCCGCTATCTGACAGCGTTCCGAACCGATGACTATTGGCGCATATCCGATGACCTTGGCAAAAGTGTGAGACAGCAATAACGTAACAATAACCGTTTTCGATAATCTTCAGTGCACCGCCCCTCTACCGCCCTGTGGACAAGCATGGGGAAAACGCGGGGATAACGGTGTGGACGGGCTGAGCGGCCTGGCGGGCGGTCCGCCGGTAGAATTACCCACCGTATTCCACAGGCCATACACCGGACTTATGCCCCGGTTTTGGCACTGCAGGAAGCGCTCCTGAAGCAGGGGTGGAGCTCTGTCCACACCCGGTGGACGGAACAGGGGAGAAGGGGCACACAGGCACGGTGGGCAAAGGGGAAGGTGATGGGCCGAACCTGTGGACAGCGGCGGGCAGAAAACAGGGCCAGACGTGGACAACGGAATGGCCAAGAAAACGACCGGTTTTCTTTCCACACACTCCACCGGATATCATATACAACATGGTCATCTCTGGCTTTCAAAAAGAAAAAGAATAGCCTTATACATATAAGGCGAGAACGGGCGGTGGACAACGGCACAACGGCACAACGGCACGGCTGTCCGCACCGCTTTCTCTTCTGGCGTGTGGGGCAAGGTCTGTCTGTGCGACAGCCGTCACATGTTCTGAGCCCGGCTGGGGCGACACGACAGTTCATCTGTGTCAGTGTCACTTCCAGCCGGGCTCAGATTTGTCAGGACACGGGGTCATTCAGCACAGCAAGGCAAGAGGCGGGCCAGCGCATCGGCCACTTTCGACGAGAGCACCGTCGCGAGGACGACGCGGCCCTGTGGGTCGATGACGTAGACCGAGGGGATCCACTCGACGCCGTAAGCGCGGTAGATGTCGGTCGTCTTCCATTTTTTGAGCGGACTGACCTGCGTGTAGGTGATGCCGTAAGTGTTTATCGCTTTCTGCCACGCTGCGCGGTCGGTGTCGAACGAGACGCCAACGAAGGCCACACCGCGTTCGGCGTAGGTCTTGCTCAGAGCGGCGATGACGGGGGCGTCCTTGCGGCAGTCGGGGCACCATGAGGCCCAGAAGTCGAGGACGACATAGCGGCCCCGGAAGTCGGAGAGGCGGACCGTGTCGCCGTTGATGGCAGGCAGGGCGAAGTCGGGAGCTTCGGTGCCGGGGCGCAGGAGGGTGGCGGCGTATTTGGCATCGAGATCTTCTTCAGCATTCTGGCTGGGTTGCTGCGCGGCGGCGGTACCGGTGCACAGCAGTGCCGCGATGAGGGCGGCTGGTTTGAAAAGTCTTTTGAGCATATGTCTGGTGTGTGGTGAGGTTTTCAGGCTGTCGCGGTGCGGCGTCCGGTCAGGGCGATGCTGGCGAGCGCGGCCAAGGCGAGCAGGGCGGGGTAGTAGAGGTAAGGGATAATGGCCATCGGACTGACCAGCGCCAGGCCACCCGCCATCAGCAGTTGGGCGCCGTAGGGCAGGACACCCTGCACGACGCACGAGAAAATGTCGAGCAGCGACGCCGCCCGGCGCTTGTCAACGCCGTAGCGCTCACTGATGTCCTTGGTGATGGCGCCGACGGAGAGGATGGCCACGGTGTTGTTGGCCGTGCAGCAGTTGGTCAGTCCGACGAGGGCCGAGATGCAGCATTCCGCGCCACGTCGGCTGTGGACGCGCCGCGTCAGGCCGCGCACGAGCCAGGTGACGCCGCCGCCCTTGCGCACGACGGCGAGCAGGCCACCCGCCATCATCGAGATGACGATCAGCTCGCCCATGCCACAGATGCCCTGTCCCATCGCCGTGAGCCAGCCGCCGAGGCCATAGCTGCCCTCAGCGATGCCGACGACACCCGTCAGCAGGCATCCCAGACAGAGCACGCTCATGACGTTCATGCCGGCGATGGCGGTGACGAGGACAACGGCGTAGGGCAGGACGCGCCACAGGTGCAACTCTGTCGCCATAGTGGTGGTCTGGTGATCACCCATGAGCCCGATGGCCATGTAGATGAGGAAGCAAAGCAGTGCCGCCGGCCACACGATGCGGAAATTGGTGCGAAACTTGTCCTGCATGCGGCAATCCTGCGTGCGTGTGGCGGCCACGGTGGTGTCGGAGATGAAGGAGAGATTGTCACCGAAGAACGACCCGCCGACGACGGCGGCCACCATCAGCGGCAGTGCCGTCCCCGTGCGTGCGGC
>OIYP01000895.1_pt1 | contig 17284 bp, 9 predicted proteins | sample 1588261 | NCBI WGS metagenome assembly OIYP01 (sample SAMN03283293) | human gut metagenome | biome: human-associated habitat; material: feces | host: Homo sapiens | place: Peru | collected 2012
CAAAGATACGATGAATATTTGTAAACGGCAAACATTTATCGGAAAAAAGTATCTGGCATTCAAAAAAAGTATCTTAGGATACTTTTCTATATAGCATCATGCATCTATGAAGCCTATTCGTGTTCACTTTGGGAAGCTGCTACTTTTTCACGTATAAGACAGTTTGAAGGACGGAAATATGCATTTTAGCAAAGTTTGAAGGACAAAAATATACATTTTAGCAAAGTTTGAAGGGCAAAAATATGCATTTTAGCAAAGTACAAGGACGGTAACCGGCTGGTATTAAAGGCTTTATTGTATTTTTCAATCAAAATAAGAAATTATCCTCAAATAGAGCAATTATGGTAGATGAAAAAGTGATAAAAAAAGTATCTTAGGATACTTGCTCATGTATCTTAAGATACTTGGCAATGTATCCTAAGATACTTGCAATATAGGTTCATGTGCCAACGAAGCCTGTTTCATTGGGCAACGAAGCCTGTTTCATCTTAGGATGAAGCCTACTTCTTGCACATATCCAGAAAATACTTGTGTATCTCTAAACTGTCGTTCAATTCCGGATGGAAGGCGGTAACCAGCTGGTTACCCTGGCGGGCTGCAACGATCTTGCCATCTACCTCGGCAAGAACCTCGGCATCACCCCACACCTCTTTAATATAAGGAGCACGGATAAAGGTCATGGGGATATTACCCTCGATGCCTTTCATCGGAGCCTCGATGTAGAAACTGCCCAACTGGCGACCATAGGCATTTCTCAAAGCCGTGATATCCATGGAAGCAATGCGAAGACTTGGCTCACCCTCTATCTTCTTGGCAAGAAGAATCAAACCAGCACAAGTACCATAAACAGGCAAGCCTGCTGCAATGGCCTCCTTCACAGGTTCCATCAATCCGAGTTCATTCAAGAGCTTTGCCTGAGTCGTACTCTCTCCACCAGGAATTATCAAGCCATCCTTAGGCTGGTCCCAGTCTCTTAACTGACGAACCTCAAAACTATCCACACCCAACTGAGCCAACTTCTGTCTATGCTCAGCAAAAGCACCTTGTAAAGCTAATACTGCTATTCTCATAAAACCATTTTCCCCATAAGAAGAAATTAAGGAGTTAATGGAGTTAAGGAGTTAAGACAATAGTATTCTTTTACTGAATTTCTGCCTATAAGCATTTGTCTTAACTCCTTTAACTTCTTTACTCCCTAACTCCCTAATATATCATCTATTACTTACCTCTTTCAGCCATGAGGAGCGCAATCTCCTGCTCGTTGATACCAACCATTGCCTCACCGAGATCCTCGCTCAACTCAGCCAGCATTTTGGCATCATTATAGTTGGTAACTGCCTTCACGATGGCCTGTGCACGCTTAGCAGGGTTACCGCTCTTGAAGATACCAGAACCTACGAATACACCCTCGGCACCGAGCTGCATCATCAGGGCAGCATCAGCAGGAGTAGCCACACCACCGGCAGCGAAGTTTACTACAGGCAACTTGCCATTCTCATGAACATACTTCACCAACTCGTAAGGAGCCTGCAACTGCTTGGCAGCCTCGAAAAGTTCATCCTCGCTCATAGAAACCAAACGGCGGATTTCACTCTGCATCATACGCATGTGGGTAACAGCCTGTACCACATCACCAGTTCCAGGCTCACCCTTGGTACGAATCATGGTAGCACCTTCAGCGATACGGCGGAGCGCCTCGCCCAGGTTCTTGGCACCACAAACGAAAGGTACGTCAAACTGAGTCTTGTCAATGTGATAAACATTATCTGCAGGAGAGAGCACCTCGCTCTCGTCAATATAGTCGATTTCGATAGCCTGAAGAATCTGAGCCTCAGCGAAGTGACCGATACGGCACTTAGCCATTACAGGGATAGAGACAGCCTCCTGAATGCCCTTGATCATCTTAGGATCACTCATACGAGACACGCCACCTGCTGCACGAATGTCGGCTGGAATACGTTCCAAAGCCATTACTGCGCAGGCACCTGCTGCCTCTGCTATTTTTGCCTGTTCTGGAGTTGTTACGTCCATGATCACACCACCCTTGAGCATCTGAGCCAAGTTGCGGTTCAATTCTTGTCTGTTTTCTGCCATAATTATATTCTTTTTACTTAATTATGGCTGCAAAGGAAACACTTTTTAGGGAAATAGGAGAAAAGTGTTCCAATAATTATAAACTTTGCGTCATTTTGTACAAAATGCATTTCTCAAATATACAAAGGATATTCCCAAATATATAAATAGCGTTGTTACTTCTTTCGATATTCCGAAGGAGTAAGCCCTCGCATCTTCTTGAAGAACTTAGTGAGATGGGCTTGCGAGGAGAAGCCGAAGATGTTGGCTATCTCCTGCATCGTATGCGTGGTGGTAGAGAGTTCTCGCTCTATCTCCTTCACGATGTATTCATCGATGATTGCCTTCGGTGTCTTGCCAGAGATACGGCGGGTCACCTGTGCCAGATAGCGACTGCTCACATTCAACTGGTCTGCATAGAAATGCACATCACTATAGGTGCGGCAGAAGTTGTTGACCTGAGAGATAAACTGATTATAGAGTTCCGAACTGCGTCCCTGCAGGTTGCTCTCACGTGTCAACTCTACGTTGATGAAATCCTGTGCCATCGCCAAAGCATCCTCCATCTTCTTGCCTTGGTTCAGATATACGGCAAGGGCAGAAGAAAAACGGTTGGTAAGACCATGTGAATTGGCATTGTCGAGCAGGAACACCTGCATTCCGTTACCCTCAGCCATGCGCAGCAACTTGGTGTCTTGCAGAATAATATCATTTTCTTTCTTTCGGGCAACAACGACCGAACAGAGTGGCAGCAAACGATACCTGATCTGGCTCACCACATCCTCCGTCATCAGCGCATCGCCATTGCTCGACCAGATGGCAGGGGCATAAATGATATAATCCGGACGATACTTCGTCAGGGCATCGATTACGACCTCAAGCGTCTCCACTCTACGAATCATACCCACCTTCACGATGCTCGGTTGAATATCATTCATGATAGCCTCTATCTGACCCGAAACAATCTCGGCTGGAACATCAAAGAATGCCTGAATACCTAAAGTGTTCTGCACAGTAATGGAAGTAATGGCTGAAACAGCATAGCCTCCCAACTCAGAGATGGTCCTGATGTCTGCCTGGACACCAGAGCCTCCGGTACTGTCAGAACCCGTAATGGTCAATATCGGTTGTATCGTCTTCATGTTTACCTGTTTCTGTTCGATAAAAACAATATTATTATAAATCTAATAATGTACCCCCAAAAAATGCCGATGCTAATGATAAGCATCGGCAAAAATACGAAAAAAAGATGATATTATCAAAATATTATTTGTATATTTGCACCAAACTTAAAAACTAAACATAAACTATTATAATATGAAAGCATTTTATCTTTCTATCCTGATGGCGTTGGCCCTCTTGCCAGCCCATGCCCAGCGCAGGTACAATGCGATGAGGGAAACTAAAAAGGAGTTTTTCAAAACAGAGCAAGCCCGACTCATCGGCGACCAGATTCTCGACTACCAGAGAGTGACAGGCGGATGGCCCAAGAACATCGACATGGCAAAGCCCATGACTCATGAGGAACGGCTGCAAGTACTCAATGACAAAAGCCGGCGTGACGACTCCACCACCGACAACGATGCCACCAATATGCAGATGACGTATCTGGCTCGGCTCTATCAGGCCACCAAGAGTAAGAAGTACCGTGAGGCTTTCTGCCAGGGTGTGGAATACCTGCTGAGCGGACAGTACGACAATGGCGGATGGCCACAGTTCTGGCCCGGGATGCGTGGCTATCAGGTTCATATCACCTTCAACGATGATGCCATGGTCAACACCATGGAAATGCTGCGCGACATCTATCTGCAGAAGGCTCCCTTCGATGGCAAGCTGACCGACAAGGCGCTGCGCCAAAAGGCCATCAAGGCTTTCAACAAGGGTGTGGAATGCATACTGAAGTGCCAGATTGTCAAGGACGGCAAGCCTACCGTATGGTGCCAGCAACATGACCGCGTAACCTTCGAGCCTCGTCCGGCACGTGCCTTCGAGCTCTCGTCCTACAGTTCTAACGAGAGTGCACGCATCGTGGCTATGCTGATGGAGATTCCTAACCCAAGCGAAGAGATAAAACGCGCCATTCGTGGAGCCATGCAGTGGTTCGACACCTATAAACTGACGGGGCTGAAAGTGGTACGCAAGGGCGAGTTTGGTTCTCCTTTCAGAACAACCGAACTCGTTAAAGACCCCGATGCCACCACACCTCTGTGGGCAAGATACTACGACTTAGAGCACTGTGAGCCATTCGTGTGCGACCGCGACGGTGTGCCACGCCGGCATCTTTGGGAGATAGGCACAGAGCGTCGCAACGGTTATTCATGGTACAGCGACCGTACTGCTTTCATCTATCCTCTCTACGAAAAGTGGGCCGACAAGTATGATACGGCCAACAAGCTGAACCTCAGCCTCAACTCGCCCGGTGCCAACGAGCGTGGACTCATCAACATGAACCGCTTCTCGAAGCCAGAGCTGTCATGTTTCGATGCAATAGTCAATGCCGGCGAGCGCATACAGGATGCCATAGAGAAGGCTCCCGAGAACCCAGCGAAGCCTTTCAAGATACTCATCCGCAACGGAGTGTATCACGAGAAGGTCATTATCGACCGTCCCAACATCGTGCTCGTAGGCGAAGACCGCGACAGTGTCATCATCCAATATGCCGAGACCACAGCCTCACAAACCATCAAGGAATACAAGGGGAAGCCTGTACACATGGGTGTCATCGTACTGCAGGACAATGCCAACGACTGTATCATCAGCGGCATCACCGTATATAATAATTATGGTAGCACGGTGGAGAAGACCACCACACACCAGATGGCCATCTATGGCAAGGCGACACGCACCATCGTCATCAACAGCAATATCTTTGCCGACGGCAACGATGCCCTCTCACTATGGTGCCAGGAGGGAGGAATGTACTATCATGCAGACCTCTACCTGCGCTGTCCTGGTGTCGACTTCATGTGCCCTCGTGGCAGATGCTATGCCACACGCTGCAAGTTTGTCGGCGACAGCAGAGCCATTCTCTGGCACGACGGCAGAGGCGACATCAACAATAAGTTTGTCGTGACATGCTCTTCCTTCGATGCCCTCTCCCCCACCAAGTTGGGACGCTATCACCACGACCACCAGTTCTATCTGGCCCACTGCCGCATGTCGAAGAACATCCTCGACAGCAACATCAGCTATGCCTATAGCGACAAGGTACTCGACCCTTGTCCATGGGGATTGCGCGTATATTATTATGGTTGCGAGCGCGAGGGAGGCGACAGCGGATGGCTGCGCGACAATCTCGACCAGGCTCCTGGCCATCCTGCCTTCCATGGTCTTACTGCCCTTTGGACCTTTGATGGCAAATGGGATCCCGAAGCACGCATCAGAGACCTGTGGTATGTTCTAAAATACCAAACAAAATAAGAACTTTTAGCAGTATTTAGCGTTAAATGCGTTAAATACTGCTAATTTTACATCCAATTTATCTACTTTATAAAAGATTATTGCTACTTTTGGCAGCAATAAACGAAGTTATCTACTGACGACTAACAAAAAAGAAAACAAACATTTCTTAATGTATAACTAAAAACAAACCATTTATGTATCAACAAATCAAGAAGGGAGCATTGGCTCTGTCTCTTAGCTTGTGTTGCGTCGGTGCATTTGCACAGAAGACCATCACGGGTAATGTGAAGGATGCTACAGGTGAACCATTAATTGGTGTAACTATCCAAGCCGGAAAGGGCGGAACAGTTACCGATATCGATGGTAACTTCAGTCTCCAAAACCTAAAGCCTGGTGACAAGATCACCATTTCCTATTTAGGATGTAAAACACAAACCATCACCGTGGGCAACCAGTCTGCGCTGAACATCGTCATGCAGTCTACCGACAAGAGCCTCGATGAGGTGGTAGTTATCGGTTATGGCACGATGAAGCGTCGCGACCTGACGGGTGCTGTAGCCTCAGTTACAGGTGACAAGTTGGCTCAAAACCCTGTATCCAACATCGCCGAGGCACTGCAAGGCCAGTTGCCAGGTGTATCAGTAACCTCTCAGGATGGCCGTCCTGGCGGTTCAATGAGTATCCGTGTACGTGGTGGTGGTTCCATCACCCAGAGCAACGACCCTCTCTTCATCGTCGATGGTGTGCAGGTATCACGTATTGATGATATCCCTGCCGACAACATCGAGAGCATTGACGTGCTCAAGGATGCCGCCTCAACAGCCATCTATGGTGCGCGTGGTGCCAATGGCGTCATCATGATCACCACCAAGAGCGCCAAGGAAGGCAAGGCACAGGTGAAGTACAACATGTACTACTCTGTAAAGGAGAAGCCTACTACCTACGACACTGAAAGCGCCTACGACTATGTGCTGCGCAACTGGAGCTATGCCACCTCTTATGGTGACAAGTATGGCACCAACGTTGCCAAGTATTTTGGTTTGGGCAGCGAGAACGGCAACCACTTGGAGGAATACCGCAACATGGGTACCCACAACTATCAGGACGACCTGCTCAGCAGTTCTCACGCATGGAACCACGACCTAAGCGTCAGTGGCGGTACAGAGCATACCAAGTACTATGCTTCTGTCAACTACACCAATGATAAAGGATCGCTGAAAGACACCGGTTTCCGCCGTTGGAATGTAAACCTCAAGTTGGCACAGGACATCACCAAGAACCTGAAGTGGAACATCGATGCCCGCTATAGCGAGATGCGCTTCCAAGGCAGCCAGTTCCAGTATGCCACATCTTCTTATGCATACCGACCCATCGACACTCCTTTAGGCGTGGACGACCCATCATTGTTGGGTATGGGCGATGCCAACGTGGACCCCAAATACAACCCTGTCAGCATCTATGACAGCTATACACAATACAACACCCACAACCGTCTGCGTGCCACCAACTCGCTTACCTGGACTCCTATCAAGGGACTGACAGGCAAGACCGAGCTTACCCTTGCCCGCAACTGGCGTGAGCAGCAGACCTGGGACGACGGCTACGAGAAGGGCTACAACCATGCCACCCTGGTAAAGAGCAATGGCTACAACGTGCGTTGGACCACCACTGCCAACTATGCCGTACAGGGATTGGGCGAAGACCACAGCCTCGACTTCCTCTTGGGTAACGAGGTTCTTGCCAGCAAGAGCAACTCCACTACTTTCAATGGCTATGGCTATCCTTTAGGATGGGACATGGACACAGCCTTCGGTCAGCTCAACATGAGCCACATGGAGTCTACTTCTCTGAAAGATACCAACAAGTCGGAGATCGGCACACCAAACCACACCCTTTCTTGGTTCGGACGTGTCAACTACTCTTACCTGAGCCGTTACCTCTTCACTGCTACTTTCCGTGCTGATGGTAGCTCTAAGTTCGCACCCAACAACCACTGGGGTTACTTCCCTGCTGCAGCTGCCGCATGGCGTATCTCTGACGAACCTTGGATGAAGGGTACACAAGACTGGCTGAGCAACTTGAAGCTCCGTCTCTCTTTCGGTACTTCCGGTAACGATAATATCGACGCTTCGCTATGGAAGGCTACATGGATAAGCGAAACTACTGAGGTTGACGGCCAACTTGTCAACACCTTCCGTCCTGGCACCATGATGGCCAACCCCGACCTGAAGTGGGAAACTACCATCTCTCGCAACATCGGTCTCGACTTTGGTTTCTGGGACGGTCGTCTGCGCGGTACATTAGACTTCTACTGGAACACCACCAAGAACATCTTGATGATGGTTCCTATTGACACTTCTACTGGTTACACCTACCAGTTCCAGAACGTAGGTAAGACCTCTAACAAGGGTGTCGAGCTTGCCTTGAGTTACGACATCGTCAACAAGAAGGACTGGGGCTTGACATTCGGCATGACCTACAACTTCAACCACAACAATGTAGACGAACTCTTCGACAACGTATTGGCAGACACCCATACCAACTGGGGATCACAGATGCGTATGCCATACTACGACTACGTCATCCGCAAGGACAATCCTGTAGGTTTGGTTCAGGGTTACAAGTCATTGGGCTTCTACACTGTTGACGACTTCAACGTAAGCGCCGATGGTGTATGGACACTGAAGGATGGCATTCCAGACAATACAGTCTGCAACTATTCAGCAGGATGCGCCAAGGCTTACAAGCTTCCTGCTGGCCAGAAGGCATTCCCTGGCATGTACAAGTTTGCCGATGTAGATAATAACGGCACCGTGGCTTCTAACGACGTAACCATCATCGGTAAGACCAAGCCAGAGCATACTGGTGGTTTCAACATCTCTGGACGTTATAAGAGTTTCGATATCAATGCCAACTTTGCCTATCAGATTGGTGGCGACGTTTACAACGCCAATGCTCTCCACGACATGATGGGTAACAAGGATACTGGCTTCGGCTCTGCACGTGTTTCCGAACTGGCAGACTGCTGGAAGATGTATAATGTAGACAACAATGGTAACCTCTATGCCGTTACCAACCCTGACGAGCTCCGCACCCTGAATGCAGGTGCCAAGTATGCCTTGCCATACTGCGAGTACGGTCTGGTAACCAGCGAGTTCATCGAGGACGCTTCTTATCTGCGCCTCCAGAACCTCTCTGTAGGCTACACCTTCCCTAAGACATGGATGAAGCCACTCGGCATCAGCAACCTGCGCATCTATGCCACTGTTACCAATCTCTTCTGCATCAAGGGCTATAGCGGAATTGATCCTGACGTAAACACAGACTTCAACGCTGGTGGCAACGGATTCCCTACCCCTAACTACGATTACCAGGCTTATCCTAAGACTCGCTCTTGGACATTCGGCCTCAACTTAGCATTCTAATCTATTAAAACTGAATATTGACATGAAAAATAGATATTTATATATAGCTTTATGTGCGGCTGGCCTCCTCTCTGGTGCCACCTCATGTAACGATTATCTGGAGACAAGTTCACCATCTACTGTTGATAAAGGATTTGTATTCTCCACCACCACCACAAAATGGGCAGCCTTGGAAGGTGCCAAAAAGTCCATGATGAATGCCTACACCCTGCAGGTTTTCGGTAGCGGACTTTATTATGCCGCTGATATAGCAGGTTCCGACATCATGCGCCACCCAGAGGCTCACAACAACCAGTTGGGACGCCATATTCCTGAAGGCCTTTATAGAAATGGTACCGAAGTAGGCAACTACAACCTCCTCATTTATCAGAAAGAGGGAACTGACGGAGCATACGGTGCGCTGTTTGATGTCATCGGTAAGTGCAACGCCATTACCTCAGCCTTCGAGGCGGAAGAAGGATTCAACGAGATGATGGCACAGACAAAACCTACCGACGAGAGTCAGATTTATGGCGAGGCTGTAGCACTGCGTGCCACCTGCTACCGCGAACTCATCAAGTACTTTGGCGATGTGCCTTGCCCAGCCGAGTTCGGCAAGCCTGCTGGAGGTATTGCCTCACGGGACTCCATCTATGATGTATGCATCGAACAACTCAAGAAGGTGGAACCGCTGATGTACGTACTGGGGGCTTGCCCTCACTACACCGCCAATGCCAAGAATTATTATTCACGTACCTACGTCGACGGACTCATTGGCCGCATGGCTCTGGAGGCAGGAGGCTATCAGACTCGCCGTGGCGACATCAAGCGAGTAGATGGTCAGGGCAATCCTCTCACCTTCGAGACCATGGGAACAGCCAACGCCGGTGCAGAATATGGCCGCCGTTCAGACTGGCAGAACCTTTACAACACTGCCAAGACCTACTTCAAGAAAGCCATCGATAATTCCGGAACAGCCATATTCCACGATACCGACCCACGTGAGAAAGACAATAAGGGACGCGTATTCGGCAACCCTTACCAGTATTTCTTCCAGCAGATGCACGAGGCTGATGTAACCTATGCAGATGAAAGCATCTTCGAGGTTCCATATACCCAGGGCTCTGATGGTGGTGTGACCACACAGAGTGAGCGCTCTTATAGCTTAGGACGTGCATCAAGCGGTGGCGGTAAGAACGCATATCCTTGCAAGGCTTACGGTCAGGGACGTGCCAACCCAGCCTTCTACTATGGCGAGTTCGACCCCAAGGACTTGCGTCGTGACGTATGCTTCACGGTTACAGGTAGTACAGGTAAGGGTACGGAGACCCTGATTCCTCTCGTACCTAACTCTAAAGCTGCTGGCGGTGGTATCTGCTGCAACAAGTTTGATGAGAATCGCCAGGCAAAGGTATGGACCAAAAACCAGCGCCGTTCGGGTATCAATAGTCCTTACATGCGCCTGTCTGAAATGTACTTGGGCTATGCCGAGGCTTGCGCCGCACTCGATGCCAACAGTGCCGAAGCCAAGTCATACCTTACCAAGATACGCAACCGTGCCTTCCGCACACCTGCAGAAGCCAATGTGGATGGATTCATCGCCAAGGAAGGCTCTCTTCTCAAGGCTGTCATCGATGAGCGTGGCTTCGAGTTTGCCGGCGAGGGCGACCGTCGTTTCACTTTGATTCGTACAGGTCTGCTGCCTGAGAAGATTCGTGAAATCAAGGAACTCACCCGCAGAATGCTGGATGGTCTGGAGTCTAATGGTTATTACACCTTCGAGAATGGCAACACCATCTCAAGCTACATCTATACCAAGAGCGTGGATGCCAAGACTGAGAAAGGTTACCGACTGACCGCTCAGTGTCCAGAAGGAAAGGAAAACGACCCAGTACTCTATCCTTCATGGCGCGGCCAGAACGACAAATGGGAGGCTTACGGCTTGGATTACAAGACAGATACTCCTTTGACCAACGTCGCCATCAAGGGCTTGTTCAACAAGCTTTCTGCAGAAGAGGAGACAGCCCTTAAGGCAGACGGTTACAAGAAGGTAAACTGGGGTAAGGACCTTGCAAACTATGATGACGAGTACTACAAGTATCTCTTCTGGGATTACGACTATGTAAAGGCTCCTATCTATCTCTGGCCTCTCACTCCTAACATCTTATCATCTGGTGGCTTCGAGAATGGCTACGGCTTTAAGAACAAATAATACGAGCATTCAAGAAAGAAGAAAGAAGAAAGAATAAACTTAGAGTTTATAAAAAATCATCAGGCGGGAGGACGCAACAGGCGTCTTCCCGCTTTTCTTTTGTCTCTGTCAATACTTGGACATTACTATAGGAAGCCTCTGTCAATTATAATTGCGCTTCGTTTTCCCCTAAAAAAGCGCATCGTCAGCTATCAGTAAATAAGGTACTCCGCAGAGCATCACACTTGCGAACAAAGGTATTAAACTGAAACCAATTTTGGTATGCTTAATAACGGCAAAGAAAAAAAGTTCCAACCTCATTAGGATGTCAAACTAATGACACCAAACGGAGTTGGAACACCATACAATCTTTTTATAAATTCACAACTTAAAGTTCAATTAAACTTTCCCCAGTAGGTTCCACACGCCCTGAAGGGGCAGAAGCTCTTAGCCCAGGGCAACACCCTGGGTTGTTACGGGCGTTAGCCTATCGCCCTGTAAGGGCAAAAGCTTTATGTAGTGCCTGAAGTTTTAAAGCTTTTGCCCTTTCAGGGCGCCTTGCCAATTACTATTAGACCCAGGGCGCTGCCCTGGGCTAAGAGCTTTTGGGCTTTCAGCCCGTACTTAAAGCACTTTGTGAAAGTTCAATTACATATTCACAACCTTCTTGACGGATACATGACCTTGAGCATCGGTAGCCTTAACGATGGTGACACCATGACAGGGAGCAGACAGACGCTTGCCAGAGAGGTCGAAGTACTCGGCCTTGGCTGTCTGAGCAGCAGCATAATCGAACATTTCGATGCCAGTAGTAGAGGCACCCGACATCTCCTTTCCTTCTGCATCGTAGGTCTTAGCAGTGCTGTAGTTCTTGATGGCATGATCGAACTCGGCTATATCTGCTGTAGGAAGTACATCGGTATAAGCCTTCCATATTTCTACCTTGCCTGCGCCAGAATACTTCTCGCAGATGGCAGGAACATCCACTGTCTTGTCGAGATTATGCTGGGTGTAAGAGGCTACGGTCTGAGTAGGAACCCAATCGGTTTTGGTCACACCAAAACTTTTACTTATCTTAGCGCCATCAATATTGGTATAACCTTCCATCAAGTTGTTACAGCCCTTGTAGATGCAGTCATAACCTTCAGCTTTAGAGATATTCAAGCTACCGCCTCTATCAGAGCGGATAGGCGACTTTGTATTTTCGAAATAACAAGCTTGAACAAATGCTACAGCTCCTGTACGGATATCCCAGCCATCCTCGCAACCACGCATATAGTTATTATAATAATGTACATGACCACCACGCTGGAGAGGAAGACGGGAGCCTTCTATCTGATCAAAGAAATTATGATGGAAAGAGATGGTACGACAGTTTTCGTAGACATCAGTATCACCCTTACCCCACAAGCAGCTCTTGTCATGGTCGTGGAAATAGTTATAGCTGAAAGTCATCCACTGTACATTGTTCTTGCAGTCGAGCAAACCATCATAGCGGTCTTTATTAGCAGCACCACCATTGAAGAATTCACAGTGGTCAACCCAGATATGTCCACCCCAGTTGGTCTTGGCACTTACCTTATCAGCCTGGATTCCGATGCAGTCAGGGTCGCCCACTTCTACTTGTGCACCATTTCGCCAAGCCACAATCTTATTCTCACCTGTTTTGAGCACAGGTACACCCTTCATCGTAAAACGGCAGTTACGGATGATGATGTTATCAACAGACTGCATCACGAAGGTGATATGAGAAAAGAGAGGAGCCTCGCCTGTTGTTGGGTTCACCACACCAATCAAAGTCTTGTTAGGAGCTATCATAATGCGCTCACCATAGACCGACTCCACGCCAGACTTACCACTCTGGTCGTCAAGCAAACGACCAGTACTCAGATCATCCACATAGCACTTGATGCCTGTAGTAATATCATGATCTACGATAACGATATATGGGTCAGTTGCTTGGAGATAGGCCTGCAGTTGAGAGAAAGTATTGGCCTTTACGACCTTACCACCAGCGCCACCTGTAGTACCACCAGCACGATACCAATTAGAGCCTGCCACACCTTCGTAAGCTGCGAAGCCATCCAAAGAGAAGTCACGACCATCCTGGGTCTGTGCATTTGCCATCATAGAGAAGCCACAGAGCAAAGCAGAAGCCATGAGAGTTTTACGACAAACAGCCTTAAGCTGTGATGATATATTAGAGTTAATTTGTTTCATAATATAATTAGTTTTATCCTTTTGTTTGTTTTCCAAAAAGGGCTGCTCTCATTATGGAGAGACAGCCCTTCGTTTCATTTGATTATTTTTTAATACCTAACTTATAATGAATTCCAATTTATTCTGTTACAGGAACAAGCTTGATGAGAGCGATTGAAGCTGTGTCAGCCTTAGAAATCTTGTGAGCACCAGCCTCAAGAACTACAGTAGCAGGATTACCAGTAATCATTGTTCCGTCAACCTTTACATTTTGATTCTTAGATGTAGAACCGAAATATATCGACAATGTCATCTTGGAAGTTGTTGCAAAGCTAATCTCTGTACCAGATTCCATCTTAGCACTTGCCTTGTAAGTAACACCATCAATAGTTGTTTCTTCCTTTGTATAGTTGCTCTTAGAACCTGTCTGTGTAAAAGCAGGATTAGAGATGCTAAATGTCTTTGTTGTGCTATCATAAGAGAAGCTACATGTTACAGTACCCTCTACAGTTGGGGCATCAGGTGTTGGGTCTGGTGTTGGTGTTGGAGTAGGATCAGGTGTAGGAGTTGGAGTTACTGTACCACCAGTCTCACCACTTGATGCATTCTCATCACCAAAGATACCCACGAGGTTTGTCTTGTAAGAAGAAAGGATAGCGTCAAGACCTGCGCAGCGACCATAGTCAGCATCATCAGTAGCATTATTGAATGTATAGTGAATATCACCTTGATTCAAACGACCTGCACCATAGAAGCCTGTTACCTTAGCAGGAACATCAACAGTAGCATCAGGAGTATATGTATACATCTTTGAAGCATCAGTATCGAAGTTGTTGTATGATGTACCGCCAGCCTTGGCAACTACTGTAGCAGGAACCTTTTCTGAAGGAGAAGCTACCTCATATGCATCAAAGTCTGTATTTGACTGCTTCCAAGTAACATAGCTAAAGTGACTTCCCTTCTCTGCGAAGATATTGCCGTAAGACTTCAATACACCACCAGCCTCACCAGAGAATGTACCATCGCCCTTAGCATCTGTACCCTGCTTGGAAATCATCATAGGATACTTAGTGTTACGGAAGTAGTTAGACTCAACGAATACGCTTGCGCCCATTGTCACACCGATGCCATACTTAGCAACGCCATCATAGTAGTTGTTCCATACGTGAACAGAAGATGTACGTACACGTGGGTGACGAGAATCTGAATGGTCGAACCAGTTGTGGTGGTAGCAAATCAGGTTATCAACAGTTTCCTTCTTCATACCACAGAGGTTTGACTTACCTGTGTCGTGATAGTGGTTGTAAGAGAATGTGCAGAAAGAAGCACCATCCTTAGAGTCCAAAGAGCCATCACCCTTACCATGGTCACCGCTACCCTTCTCACCATAGAAATAGTCGTTGTTGTGAACCCAGATGTGCTGAGTTCCCTTAATCTCCATGTTGTCGTTGCTTGATCCCTGGTTGAAGAAGGCCATATTACGAACCTCAACATTTGTACCATTGATGATTCCCAAGCCGAAGCCATTGAAACAAGCATCATCACCGATACCCTCGATGGTAACATTCATGACTGTGGTTGCATTGTTGCCTTTCAACAAAAGACCCTTCTGGTCTGTCTTAAGTTGGTCGCCAGCATCAGCAGTCTTAATCTCGCCAATAACGCGAACTGCAAGAGGAGTATTATCCTTACCCTTCTGCTTGGCAAGAAGGATATCGCCAATACCGGTATATTCTTCACCGTTCAAAGAAGCCTTGATAGTCTTGAAAGTATTCTTTGTAACATAGAGAACCTTAGCACCAGCCTTCAAAGTACCATCATTGTTGTAAGCACCTACACCATCGTTGATACCCTTATGAGCAAAACCCTGACGGTCATAGTTGACAACCTTCAAGTTGTCGGCAACACCGTAAGCTGAAGTCTCAGCACCATTAGCATCGACAGCAACAACCTTCAGAGAATAGTTGCCAGCCTTCAAACCAACAACATCCACACGACCATAAGAACCGTAGTTACGAACAAGCTGCTGGTCTACCTTGGTATAGTCAGCATACTGACCACCCTTTACATATACATTGTAGCTCTTAGCATCAGAAAGTAGAGTCCACTTAGCGTAAGCACTCTCCTGCCATCCCTTGCTCTCAGTGATAGTGATACCCTTCTCGGTTACCTCACCACTCTCACCACGCTCTGCAGCCTTGGCAAAGCTCAACTCCTTAACAGTAGCATTGAACTCATCATTCTCTGCACCTGTCTTAGCAGGAACTACGATGGTCTTGTCACCCTCAAAAGTTACCTTGCTCAAATCCTCTGTATTATAATACTTGACAGAACCACTGTTTGTAGTTACAAACATCTGATTCTTATAAGTATCACGACTAACTGCATTGTTTACCTTATTAGACTCATCAGGATCTACAGGGTCAGGAACAATAGAATTAGGATCCTTTACAGAGATGCTGTAAATCAATAAACCACCATCAGTAGTAGTCAAAGTTACATTACCTGCCTCTGTAACAGTACCTGTGCAAGTCATAAGACTCGTAGACGGTGTGCCGAAACCTGTAGTTTCACCAACATTGGCACTTGCATAAAGTCCACGAGATGTTTTGCTACTTGCCGTCTTGCAAACAACAGTCACAACCCAGTCTTTCTGAACATTAGGAATAGTAAGAACGAGATTTTTACCATTCAATTCCAAATATTCACCCTTATAGTTCAAACGGATTTTACCACTCTGATTAGCTGGAGTCTTGCCATCACTTGATGCAACAGCAACACCACACTTAAAGAGCAAACCTTTGGCAAAGTTCAATTCTGTACCATTAGCAGTCAAAGCAGCATTATCCAAAGCTGCAAGGAAATTGTAACGTCCCTTGGTTGCATCATTATACCAATTGGTAGCATCTGCATTGATCAATTCCTCATCAGCATCACCGATGAATGGATCACGATCAGCAAAATTCCATGATTGTGCCATAGCAGCACTCAAGCTCATCAAGAGGAGTGCCAAAGTAAATACCATTTTCTTCATTTTACGTTCCTCCTTTTTTACTTGATGATTACTTTCTTACCATTCACGATGTAGATGCCCTTGTTCAGGTTCTGGGTAGAAGTACCCACAAGCTGACCGTTGAGATTGAACACCTTGCCTGCAAGGACCTTGTTGTTTGTCTCAATGTTGCTGATACCTGTGGTGGTATAAGCAAAAGAAAGTTTCACAAGCGACATGTCCTGAGTATCATCAGTACCATCGACATAACTAAGAGTTACTTTGTCACCATTAAAGGTGATCTCACTGACGGTCTTGCTAACCGGCGAGCCGTCGATTGTTACGGTTTGCTTGTTGTCTGCCATCGCAGCAGTAGACAAAAGCACTCCTAACAACATGAAGTACACTTTTTTCATTGTTTTTAGCGTTTTAGTAGATTTGTTGCGTTGAGTTTCTGCTGCAAAAGTAAAACAAAATAATAAAGGACGGAAACGTTTTCGTAAAAAAAGCTACGTAAACGTTTGCATAAGTGGCTTTCTGACAATTTATCATTCACCAGGGCAAAAAGCTATCAAAAAGGCATAAAAAGAAGCAAAATAAACCCAAAGAAACTGTCGCTTATACTGGAAAAATCTTGCTCTTATACTATATAAATGTTTTGTTTAGCCTACAAAAATCTCCGTTCCGTGACACGGAACCGCCATTCCGTGATACGGAACGGCCGTTCCAAAGTACGGAATGCACATTCCGTATCACGGAACGGAGATTTATCTACAAGAGACAAAACAAATTCATAATGAACAGAAAACAATTTTATAGTATTAAAGTAACTACTTATGGCTAAGGGGGGGGCGCTGAGTTGTTACAACTTCCGAAGAAGAACAACAAAAGGAGCGTAAGAAATCTTTCGAGCACTCTACTTGAAGAGAAACAAAAAAGCTGACTCTCGTAAGAAAGTCAGCTTTTGTGTGGTACCACCAGGAATCGAACCGGGGACACAAGGATTTTCAGTCCTTTGCTCTA
>OIYP01000896.1_pt1 | contig 17277 bp, 4 predicted proteins | sample 1588261 | NCBI WGS metagenome assembly OIYP01 (sample SAMN03283293) | human gut metagenome | biome: human-associated habitat; material: feces | host: Homo sapiens | place: Peru | collected 2012
ACGTAAGCGACGCGCGTAGCCGTATCCGTGATACTGACTTTGCAACCGAAACTGCGAACATGACTCAGCAGAGCATCATCCAGCAGGCTTCTCAGAGCATCTTAAGTCAGGCTAACCAACGTCCACAGTTGGCTTTAAGTCTCTTAGGCTAAATGGTAGTTATAGGCTAAACTTAGCCCTAACACCTTAGTATCTTTATACTTAAATGTTTTTAAAAACCTCGGTTATTTGGTTTAGCCAAAACCGAGGTTTTGGCTAAACAGCGCTTGGAAATTTTAGATGAAAATTTAGGTGAAAAAACGACATTTTCACTTTGGCGAATTTCTACATTTTCAGTATGACGTTAACGTGAACCCTTATTTATGCCCTTAGCTTTAAAAGTAAATCTAGGATTATGCTTTAAGCTTAAAAAATGCATATAGGTCCAACTAGTTTATTTTTACTTCTTAACCTAAGCATGTCCTTCATCAAAGCTTCTCTTCCAAGCTTCTTTTTCAAGTCAAAGCTTCCTTTTTCAAATCAAACTTCTTATTTCAAGCCTCTTTTTTCAAGCTTCTTTTTCCAAGACTTCTCTTTTAAAGCATCCCAGCCTGGGTTTACACACTTTTACATTCAGAGACCAAACATCCCGGCAGGTTTTTCTTTAACGAAATTACAAATGTGTATTTTCGAAGGTTTAGTGGAGGATGAATTTTGTCTTGGCGTGAGTATTTAGGCACGTGAATTTTTATAAAAAAATCATATCTAAGATCATATGAGAAAAGTTTAACAATTTGAGTAAAAAATCAAAAATGTTACAAACACTAGTGTTAATATTTTGTTAACTTCATGGCGCCGGTTTAAAACTAAATTACAAGCTAATTCTTTTACCCCAAAACTTTACACTACTCGCAAAAGCTTTAAACACTTATAAAAAAAACTTATACCCACATTTTTCGAATTAGCTCACATTGTTAATTATTTGTGAAGTTATATATCCAATTTTCTTGACTTAATTTAGTCTTTTTTTATAATTAGATCACAAAATTGTATCTTTTTTTACAATGGTCTTCTTCTACAATTAAAAACAATAATTACAGGAAACATATGTTGCGAATTTCTAAATTAGCCTGGCATATAGGATTGACATTATGTGCTTTATCGGCTTCTTTTTACCCAAATTTTGCTTTGGCTACAGACACTACTACAGCTGATAAATCTCCGTCTAAGGAACCTCTTGGGGTTAAGATCAATGCTGCTGCTCCTAATGTCATGTTTGTAATGGGACGAGACCATAATTTATTTACTGCAGCTTATTCCGATTACACCCCATTAATCGAAAACGATGAGGGTGACCTTTATACCTACTACCACCCTGAGTTTATTTACGAAGGGATGTATAGTAGCGACATATGTTACGACTATAAAAAAGGAAAAGATGATGGATTATGGATTCCTCTTGCCCAAGCAAATACTACCACAAATCAAGAACAAAAAGTCTATACTTGTAAGGGCGTTTCTGACTCTAATGCTAAATGGCTCGGTAATTTCTTAAACTACATTACCTCTTCACGCTTAGACGTTATTAAAATGGCGTTATATGGAGGTTCTAGAAAATTAACCAATGAAGCCCAGGATTATTACAATTGGAACAATAACAATAACGAAAAGAGTGCCATTCTTGAACACACCAAAACCGTGATTGACTCGAATGCTTGGGGGAAGGTTTTTGCCAACGGCATGTATGACAACTTCCCTAAAAAGCCAAGGATCGATATTTCTGAAATCACGCCATATTCCGGTAACAACGCATTCTTTTTTGGGGTTTATCCTGCTAATTTTAACCCAGAAGGTGGTATTGCTTGGCTAAAGGTTGTGGAAAGTAAAAACGCCAACATCCCTGGAAGCAAAGATTCACCAAATGGCAAAGATTCTCTATGGGATTGGATTAGCCAGCAAAGTAGTGATCAGTTGAATTTTAGACATCCTGGGGCCTTAAAAAATACTACAACTAGACAAGATGACTATGCCTTGTCAGTTGTTGCTTGTAACCCGACAGTCGTTTCCACATACAATAACAATTGTGTAAAATATTCCTCGAGTGGCGTTAACTACTACCAACCTGAAGGCATCATTCAAAAATATGGCATGGGTACAAACCCAAGAATGCTATTTGGATTGATTACAGGCGGTTGGGATTCAAATCGTAGTGGTGCCTTGCTTCGCGATAACATCAGCAATAAAAATGATGAGTATGACCAAGAAACAGGGGCGTTAATATATAAAGAAAACGCTGGCAAACGCTACGGTTTTGCTGGAGCTTTAGACCAATTTAGAATATACAAACATAACCTTACTGGCATTACTGGCAATGTTGAAGGCAGCTACGATGTTACGAACGACAACCATAACTATCCAGATTGCAGTCGCTCCGCAGAAAATGGTGGGGTAAAAGCTGTTCTTAAAGATATGAATAGCGCTAAATCAACAGAATTTTCAACTTGTGGCGATTGGGGTAATCCTATTGCGGAGTTACTCTATCAAAGCGGTAATTACTTTCAAAATAAACCTGTCGAAAAAGGTACAGCACCTTATGGTTCTGCTCGCGAAGATAGTATCGGCCTAGGATGTGTTCCACAAACAAACCCTTACAACGAAGATAACTACTGCGCTAAAGCATATAGTTTTGTGATCTCCGATGAAACGCCATCCTTTGATGCAATTAATGCCAATGTGCCTAATAGTAGCTCCTATTCTTCTAGCGCTACCCAAATTATCGACAAGCTCAAAAGTAAATTTAACGTTGAAGGTAAATACTTGGTTGGCCTCACCTCAAATTCAAACGCTACCAATGATGAACAACGCTATAAAGCAATGCCAACAGTAAAATACATCAGTAATTTAAGTGAAGTGACTGGTTTGGCCCCAACCCAAGCTTTTAGCTATGGCTCTTACAATGTTGCAGGGGTAGCTGCACTATTTCGTGGTGATTCAGATAGCGCCACCACGCTTTCAAACACATACACCACCAAAAGTGGCGAAGAAAAAACCATTGATTTCAACATGCAAACTTTTATTTTGGCGATGAAACCAAATGTTGCTGAAATTAAAATTCCAGTAAACATTGGTGGTACTACCCATTATGTAAGATTGCTTCCTTTAGCCAAAACTCCGGCTGAAGCTTCAGCTAATATAACAGAACCTAGCGAGGATGATGCTTCTAAAAATAATAAATACCAATACCAATCCACTAACCAAATTGCAGGTTTTTACGTACAATACAACTTGCAAGAAGATGGTGGGGATAATAAAAATAGCGAAGGGTGGTTCCATGTAAATTTTGAAGATTTCGAATACGGTTCAGACTTTGACATGGACTGGGTTGTTGGTTACAAATACAAAGTATACAAAAGTGGCAACTCGGCTTATATTCAGGTAATACTAACTAACGAAAACGCCGATGGCTATGCTGTTCAACATGCTGGTTACACCATAACTGGGGTCGATTATAGCGGAACCTATATCGACTTAGCTAAATATGACTATATATTTGAACACGAAAAAAATAAAGATGATCAAAGTAGCTTACAAGGCAACTTGTATGCTTTAGATAATTACATTAGTGATGCCGCGTTTTCAACATGCGAAGGCAAGGAAAAAGCAAGCTTTTTAGATTGCATTGTGAACACCGCGCTTAATGATCCAACAACCTCTAATTATTTTGACAACACTAGTATAGACAACTACTATACAAACATTCTTAAATTAGGCGGGGATAACTCAGGAAATGCATGTGATGCGTCTGACTCACACACCTTAAGTGACAATTGTGTGCCTGTATATTACATGCCACGCTATAAATTCTCGCAATATGCCGGCGGCAAATTCTTCACCCTTACCGATAGCCCTGATTCATGGCGTTTACTTGGTGATGAAGTGCGTGTCAAAAAAGATAACAATGGAAAAGGGATTATAAGTTCTAGCCGTATATTCAAGGTATCCACTAGCTCTTCAACTAATGATGTGTGGTTAAAATCTCCATTATGGTTCGCAGCTCAAGCCGGTGGTCCTAAAGTCAAAGCAGATAAGATTAAAAACACTGATGCGGATCCAAAGGACAACTTTGCTTATGTGCATAATCCAGCTCAATTCCGTAAGAGTTTAAATCTCTTAATTAAACAGCTTTTGTCTGGCAACCACTCATCTTCTTCATTTGTGCCTGATACCACAACCACGACAGAAGGTACTGCAGTTTACGCAACTTCTTATAACCCAACAAATTGGTACGGCAATATCTATAAAGCCAAAGTTGCGGCTGACGGTGGTTACAACTTAAATAGCATTGAATGGGAAGCTTCTGACACGTTTGTTGCCGTCGATCCTGATGACCGTTTAATTGCAACCTATGATCCAGAAAAAGAAAAACTAATTAAAGTCAAAGTAGATAAAGACCTCGAAAGCACAGAGGAAACTAATTTAACTAAGCTTTTTGCTCCAGGTAATGCCCGTAAAGCTCGTTATTTTATTGATTGGCTTTTAGGTAACCACGACCATGAAGGGACTGCAGAAGATCTTGAAGAAGATTCAGACAAGATAGTTTTACGTAAACGCTTAAAGGATGATGAAAAAACTCCATTTGTCCTTGGCGATATCGTAAACTCTGACGTTGCAGTAATAAAGGTTGGAGGGAAGATTGTTTTAGCAGTTGGAGCAAATGATGGTATGTTGCACCTTATTGGCGACGACGGCGCCCCTCTTTTCTCCTTCATTCCAAGCGCTGTGCAACAAAGTATCATTAAGACCTCAGAATTGGATTATGGTCATGAGTTCTTTGTAGATTCAACTCCAAAATACTTTACACGTAATGGTAATGTTTATCTCTACGGTAGCTTAGGTCTGAACTATAAAGGTGGGTACTTATTAAATATCACTCAATTCTTTGATTCAAATTCGACAAGTGTTAACCTTGATTCGATTTATAAGTGGGAACTCACTGAAAATACTTCCACATTTGTTGGCAAGTTCCGTGAAGCCCCAGTGCATTACGCCACAGCTACAAATGATTACTTGATTTACTCAAGTGGTTATGATGCCAAAACTCCAGGGGTTTATGTAGTTGATGCTCTTAATTCAGAAAATACCAACACTCCAAAAATTGTTTCTGCAATTGAGCTCAATAAATCACTCAATGAATCAGATGAGTCTGAGTATAGTGAACCGGCAAACAGCCACCGTGCTATATCCCCAATTGAGATTTATGCTAACCAGTCTTCTACTGGCGTAGAACCTGTAGCGCTCTTTGCTGGAGACACCGACGGGTATTTATACCAAATTAAACTCGATGGTGAAGTAAGTGGCAAACCTCAATGTTGGGGTGTGGCTCTAGAATACTCGAAAGATTGTTCTATCACCGGGGATAAAAAGAGTTATTTACCTAAAAAAATATTCTATACAGGTAGCAGTAACAAACCAATTACAGCTCGTCCTGCCGTTAGCAAACTTAATGGTATTGGTTATACTGTAATTTTTGGGACCGGTTCATATTGGACTCCGTTTGATGCAACCAAGGAGTCTCAAAATACTATTAATGCAATTTACGCTATTAAACGTGATAGCAATGAAGCTGCAACTGCCGATGTAATGCTTACTGAAAACGACTTGTATAAGTTAGTAAAACAATCTGATTGCGACAATGAATCTTTAGATTCAACCAATACAAATTCATTTTGCAAGGACTATTGGACATTTGTCGACAATGGTGGCACAGATCGAACCAAGTACAATAAGGGCTGGTACAAACCTTTTGATACTCATGGTACATACAATGGTGAACGTCTTTATCGCGCTCCATTAGCCATAGGACAAAACGTATACTTCACAACCTCCATCCCTAAAGCAGCGGCAGATTGTGAAGCAGGTGGTAGCTCTACCCTTTATGTGATTAATCCTAAAACAGGAAAAACTAAAGTGGTAGCATCTATGGCCGGCCTTAGTAACGAACTTTCCGTCACCCTACATAATGGTAATCTAGTTTTGCACAGTACGCATGATAACCCAAATAACGCAGCAAGTGGTATTGGTGAAATTTCTATTCCTGCCACCTCAATGCCAAATATGGTGCGTAATAGTTGGATTCGTTTGTACTAATAACGATAGACCATAGCGTTTTACGGTAATTTAAAATCCACCTTCTTTGGGAGCTACCCATTTAAGGTGGATTTTTTTGCGTTATAAATATTCTGTAACCTTGGTTTAAAATTTCACTCCTATTTTATTTTCTCTATGAGCCCAAGCCTTCTTTTTCCTTTCTTTATTCCTTGGAGCTTTTAACAGTAGTCTCAAGTTCCAAAACTCGCCCTTGCGCCCTTATGGCCGCATCAGCCCGAGTTCCCGTATTAAGCGCACTCCCGCTTCCGGTAATGGTGTCAAGATTACTTGTTTCTGCAGGTAAAAGTTGGCTTTGACTAACCATATTATTCCATTCACTAAAATCAATTAGACCAAGGTCATAATTTTGTAATTCCGTCGCACTAATGCCCCTACAGTCCGAACCGGCATATCCTTGGTCTTTTAAGCCCGCCATGACAATGCGGGCTAATGGGGAGTTGTAACAGCAATAGTGGCGTTTGCGCACTAAACAGCGTCCTAACAATTTGTGGTCACATTCACTTCGTAAATACAAACAACTATTCATATTAAGGCGCATCGAAGTTTCGTATTCATTCGTGTGGCAAGCGGTTATGATCTCATAAGCTGCAACTGCAAGCTTGTACGCGACATAAGCCTGCATGAGCCCTTGGGCACTATTTAAAACATCTGGGTGCAATGTTGTGCTACTTGAAGCACTGCCTGCCGCCCCTTCTACAAAGATGCGATCACGCATTTCCTTGCCAAACAACTGCTCCACGAGGTTTGCTGTTTTAGTGGTTAGTTTTTTTAAATATGATGAACGCACCGTTTCTAACCCAGTTTTGGCATAAGCTCCTATTAAGGAATCTAGCTCTGAGCTTATAAGTCCACCACTCCCACCGCCAATTGCACTCCAACTCCCAAAATCCGCCACTTCATGTTTAACTAGCGCGGCAGCCGCTTCAAGTGTCATGATATACGATGAGAGTCGAATGTAATCCTGAGCTGTAACCTGAGTTTTGATGCTACAGCAATCAAAACTCCCTTTAATCCCACACCGACAAGTATGATCTTGGCCGGTAAAAATCTGACAAACTCCCGCTTGGCAATTCATATCATCCTGCATATATGCCATCAGCCCAATTCCCCCAAGAGCTTGTCCACGGTTGGACCGTTCTTGTGCTGTAATTGTAGGTAGCTCATCACTTACGCACTCAAGTCCTAAACATGGTACTTCATCTTTTAATGAAGTAGCGCAGACTACCTCTTGCTTAAAATCACCTGCTTTTAAAATTTGAGGTTCTTTACAGCGATAAACCACACTCTTTAAGCCACATTCAGTCATGAGCTCCGTGCCATTATGATCAACACTAAGGCGCGCGCTATCATCATCTAAACAAGTACTTTGGATTTGCGTGCAATTGGGATTTTGCGTATAGAGGGCGCAATTATCGCTATACCCTGTTTGTTCGTCGTAAAATTCTTCACACGGAAAATCCTGCTTTTTTAGGTAGTGCTGTGTTTGTGAAACCTTTTTATTCTCCACGTGACACGCCCCCTTTACCAAAAACTCATCCACTTTTATTGGCGGGGCCTCGCTTGCTTGGCACTTTAAAGTGCAAGCATAGGTTTTAACCAACCTTTTTTGAGGCTCGGCCACAGCAAGTGAACCGGATGGTGATGCGGTCGATAAAGATACCGTTGAGGGCGAGGTCCTTAAATTAGGATTAGTTTGGGCGTCTAAATCTTTAAGCGCAAAGTTACTTACGGGCTCTTCAATGATTTCTTGATTGATCTCAACACAATGGTAATTTTGGGGCCAAGCCGCAGCACATGCTGGTAAATCCTGCGCCTTATCAATAGAATTACTTTGAAACGTTTGAACCTGGCTCCCTTGAACTTGGCTCGCTTGAACCTGCCCCGTAGAAATTTCGTTCGATTGAACTTGAGCCTCTAGCGCTTGGTTTTTTGGGGCAGTTTTTACGTAAGTTTGATACTCTAAACTAGCTTCATTTAAGTTAAGCTCAGGGACATCGTAATAAATTTGCCATAACCTACATTCTGGACGCGCTTTAATGGTATTAAGCAAGTTAAGAGAACTATCTAACGCCGTAAGTTCGCTCGGAAGTGGTATTTGATCCTTTTTTATAAATTGCCCTTGGGCTGACTCCAAACTAGTATCAGGATTCCTAAAAGCCCCAGGTCCTGCACCTACATAAGTACCATCCGTCGCATAACTTGAAACACATGTAGCTTGAAGCGCCCGCTTAGTGGCTACTTCTTCTAAGCACGCTAAAGATGAAGTTGGAATATCATTAACTTTTAAAATTTGGCCTAGGTCGTAAGCAAAAGCAAAATCTGCATATGCATAGCCCTTACCCACTACTGAGACTTCAATTTTTATGGTCAACATAAAAGGAGTGGTTTTAAACTTTGATGGCACTTGCGCCATGATTTCGGGCCAAATATCTCGCTTAAGTGTTTGCGTAGTTAAACCATCACCATAGCACACTGTTTTTCCGTTCCTTTTAGGAAGTGGAATTATAGGTGGTAGATAACCATTAGGTTCAAGCAATAAAACCGCTTCATGATTAAAAGCAGGTTGCCCTAATGCACTTGTACTTAAGCTTTTAGAACCTTGGCTTAAACTCACACCTAATAAACCTTCGTAATAACCTGTAGGTACATTCTCAACCTTAAATGATAGGCGCACGTAATCCTTATAAACAAGCTTAGTTAACCATAAACCAAGCATGGCCTCTGGGCTATCAACAATAAAAGTACGACTCGTCGTAAAGACTTTGCACCTTCCGCGCTCTTGAGTTAAATCTCCCACCCTAAAAGTGCCCTTTCCAGGAGTTTTAGTCTCAAAGTCCTTATAATCAAAGCTCCCGCCTTGAGAAAAGTTAGCTATAGGAGTTAAAACCTGGGCAAACAGCCGATGCCCAAGATTACAGCTACGTTGCGCTATGGGCGCTTGGCATTTATAAATGCGTTCAAGTGGAAGTGACGTATTAGTGCATACGGGTAACGAACTATCATTAGGATTTTGAGAATTGTCACTTGGAGTATTAGTTCCACTTGTAGGTTCTTTGGCGGTGAGAGCCTCTATACTTTGCTTAGCAATTTCACGCGCACTTAAAACTTCGGTCTTACCTAATCCTAATATCCCTTCGTTCTTAGCTTCCTCTTTTAACGCTAAGAATGTAGCTTGCGCTTCAACTAAGCTGGCAGCTTCATTATTGCTCGTTTCTCGGTTGAACAGCTCTCCTGACGAAACCTTGCCTAAAACGCCCTCTTTTTGGTAATACTTTAATAATCCACTCTTATCCACTTGAGTTACCGTAAGGCTATTGCTAGACGCATTAAAAGTTGAAGTAGCTGGAGCCTTAAATGCGTCCTCTGACCAAGCGACGTTTAAATTTAAAATACCTAGTCCTAAAACGCCCCACAGAACACACGAGCCACATAAACCCCAATTGCTTCCGCGCTCCCCAAAACAACACTTAAGTAAAAAATTGCCTCTTGGTAAAAAGCGCCCCTTAAAAAATGATAATGGAACGTTAAAGCATGAATTTGGCTTACAAGCTAAAAATGGAGCCAGCCTTGATTTTAAACTCGTTTTAAGACTCGACCTTTGATTTGATTCTTGATTCGATTTCATAGTTCCAGTAAAACCCACCCCCCAAACTTGATTTAGTCTAGCCCCAAAGTTTAAGTTTAAAAGCTGAGGTTTTTTACCCCAAAGCGCCCTACGCATTACAATAAAGTTATTCTGTATTCTCATGGTTTCACTTATTCTCTTCGTAAAATTTTTCCTAGACCCAGGGCCTTGTTAAATGTACCAATACTGCCCAAACCTAGGCTTAAAGCCTCGCTTTAAGAACTATCCAAACTTGGCGCCGCTTAAATAACGCCATTTAAGCTTTGGTTTTGCAGTAATTTGGCCGTGGCTTGGACAGTAATTTCGGCCATGGTTTTGGCCTTTGGTTGGGCCGGGGTTTTAGTGAGGCTTTAACGATTTGGCGATTTGGCAATTTGGCATCCAGATCCCAAGATTAAGGTCTTAAGACAAATCCACTTTTATACTGCAATTTAAAGGTCCAGGGACTTAAGCGAACTTTATAAAATGACTGTAAAAAAAACATAAGAGCGGGTCGGTCACAGACTCACAAGGTAAATTTCATCTCCTAAAAAAAAAGACTTATACTTTTACTTAAAAGATGCCCCCACCTTTAAACCAAAAAGCTTAAGCTTTTAAACATCCTTTAACCTAGTAGCGAAGTTAGCAGCAAAGTTAGTGACAAAGCTTGACCAAACTGCAGGAGCTTTTAAAGAAGCTAATTAGCCCTCAGGCTTTTACCCGTGTAAAATCGCAGGCTTAATTTTTACTGTGCGGAGGATTGCCTATAGGTTCCTTTTTTTATTTGGCTTTAGGACGTTGGTTTAGGCATTAAAATTTTGGTTTTGGGGCTTTAACATGTTTTAGGACTTTGACTTAGGATTTGGCCTCTGCCTTTTACCGTGGAGAAAAATAATGCTCGGAGCAATTATTGGCGATATCGTCGGCTCAAGATTTGAATGGCACAATTACCGCGCCAAAGATTTTGAATTTTTTTCAAATAAATGCTTTGTGACAGATGATTCAATCATGTCACTTGCTGTATGTGAGGCCATTTGTGAAGCTGGTGATGATTATATGCACTTAGGTGAAATAACCGTTAAAGCCATGCAACGCATTGGGCGCCCATACCCACACTGTGGATATGGGGGTGCTTTTTTACATTGGATGTATAGCGATGAACCTACGCCTTATGGGAGCTTTGGTAATGGTGCTGCCATGCGCGTTAGTGGTTGTGGTTTTGCGGCTAAATTCCTAGATGAAGCCAAAATCTTATCCCGAGAAGTCACGGCCATCACGCACAATCATCCAGAAGGCCTAAAAGGGGCAGAAGCGACAGCTGTTGCCATCTTCTTAGCGCGCCAAGGCAAAACCCAAGCCGAAATTAAAGCTCATATCTGTGAACATTATTACAATATTGACTTTACACTAGATGACATTAGAGCAACCTACGAATTTAATGAGACTTGTCAAAACACGGTGCCGCAAGCTTTAGAAGCTTTTTTTGAAGCCCAAAGCTTCGAAGATGCCATTCGTAATGCGATCTCCATTGGTGGCGATAGTGATACCATAGCCGCCATCACCGGTGGGATCGCCGAAGCGTATTTTGGGATCCCTAAAGACCTTAGAATTAAAGCGCTTAGCTTCCTGGACGAGAGATTATCTCCAATCTTAGAACGATTTGAAGCGAAGTTTCCGCCTAAAATCGTAAATTAAAGCAAGGAAAAACTAAAGCGTGAGCTTCTCCTAAATCCCCGGTTTTTAGCCGGGGATTGGCGTTTTAGCTTTACTGTTTACTGTTTACTGTTTACCTAGAGTTTTAAATGCTAACTTTGAGTTTTAGGGTAAAAAAAAATCTACCCGCAGTGAAACCACTGTCCAGGTAGACTTTTGCAAAGTTAAATTACAAATTCTAAATTGGGTTTAAGCCTATTACTTAATTTTAGTTATTAGGCTTTTTAGCTATTTAGCTATTTAGTTACACCAGATTTTCTTCTACGTAAACCAAATCCTAAACCGCCTAACATTAAGAGAGACCATAAATCAAAGAAACCAGCGCCGCCACCATTACCATGGTTTTTGGTATCACCACCAATATTTACATCTTCATTGGCAGTGTTGTTGTCGTCGGTTGAATCACTTAAGGTGGCTGTTGTTACTTTTACAGGTACACTTGAAAGTGACAGTAATTTAGAGTTGCTATCAGTCCCTAAAACCTTAACTGTATAATCCCCAGTTTGAGTAAAAGTGAATTCTACAGGTTTGGTGGCCTCAGCTTCCTTATAAGCAACTCCGCTTTCTAAAGTGCAATCTAATTGCCCTTTTGCGTCAAAGTAACACAAAGTACCTTCATCGTCTAAAGACAGTGCGGTTAGACCTAAATTAGGCTTTTTATAAACGTAATACTGAACCTTGTATTCCAAATTGCCTGGAGTAAAGATGAGTGGAGTTTTTTCTTCCACGGTGACACTTTGACCAGCTTCAATTTCGGTGTTATCGAGCTCTAATTCATTATTAAAGGCATCGAGGCTAGTGACAGTAAAGTAAGGTTCAGCTACTTTTTCTTCACCGGTATAGCTATCAACAAAAGGTTCGTGTGGAACTACTGCCACCGGAATCTGCTGAACAAAGGTACTCATGCCACCCTTTTCATCGCTCACCATCATCACAATGTTGTGAATGCCTGGAACATCAAAAGTGTATACCATCTTATCGGTGCGACTTGGTTGGAGCTGTTCGTTAACCTGCCACATATAAGTGCTATTTGCCGTAGCATTAACGGTTTCCGCCCCATCAAATCTTACTTCGCCCCCGACGTAAATAACCGGGCCTCCAAGATACTTAAACTTAGCCTCTAATTGAGGCGCCTGACAATTACTATTATCTAAAGCTGCGTCACCTAAAGTAGAATGAGTGCAATCGTCTTTAAGGTCATCACCTCCAGTTTGGGTATTGTCACCCACCTCGTCAGACTCAGTTTCGTTTGGCAAAACTTCTACCACGGCATTAGCTTGGCTCGTCTGCCCCTTAGAATCGGTCACTACTAATACTACCTGGTAAATGCCCGCCTCAGCAGAGACAAATTCAAAGCTGTTTTGATTTACCGCTTGCACTAAACCATTAACCATCCAACTATAACGTGTGATTTCATGATCATCAGTAGACTCAGCGCCACTAATGACCACTTTTTCGCCAACATGGATTTGGCTCTTAATAGGTTTTACTACAGCTTGTGGTAATTCATCAATTTCGGTTACCTGAGATACGACGACGTTGACGCAAGTTTCTACTGCTTTAAGGCGCGTCCCAAATTCACTTTTGGGATCAGAACTTACTGGCGTTACCTTAACCGTATACTGGGTATTTTCGGTTGGATTTACCGTAATGCGGCTAGTAGTTTCCCCGGTGCTCCATTCGTATTTGTAGGTTAGAGGATACTTTTCTAGGTTGGCTTTAAAGCTACGATATTCATCTCCATAAACCGAAGAAATATCTTGTTCCTTGATTGGTAAAACATGAATCTTAGAAACGTCAAGGACAATGCTTTCGCCAGCTTCAATCTTATGGCCAATACGGTTTGATGTAACGATAGGTTCAAAAGCAAAGAACACTGGAACATCACAACCGTCACCTAAGCCTACGTAGGCCATCTGTTCTTCTTGGCATGAACTCGTAGCATTATCAGCCTCGTAAGTAATATAACCAAGGTTCGCCGTAGCAAGGCTACTAGTTGGAGTTACGAGGGCAGCTATTGCCCCACTTATAGCTAAAACTAAAGTTTTACTTTTTAAGTTCATTGTTATCATTCCGTGTACCAATGCTTTAACTTATCAACCTTTAAAGCGAGTTTTTAAGCTTGATGGTGTGACCAGTCCCCCTCAGGGGATTGGCCTAAATCACGGGTGCCAAATTGCCAGCGAAGGCTACACAATTTCTTTTATAAGGCCCTCTGGGCCATCCTAAAGCTTCCCGTTCCCATTAAATGGGCGCTCCCAATTGTAACATAGTTATGTATTTTTATTAACATTTTATTAACTTTTTAAACGAATTTTGGAGTATTTAAGCCATTTTTTTTGGCTGACATGAATTTCGAGCGCTGCGCCTTAGGGCAAAAAAAAGGCCTGCATTTTTTGCAGACCTTTTAGTAATCAGTTTTCCCTAATTGTATGTTTTATGCTATTACTTCTGAGCCTTTCTTCTTCTCATGAAGGCAGCAAGACCACCTAACATAAGGAGAGATAATGGATCAAAGGCACCACCACCGTTAGGGTTGGTTACCTGACCACCTGGGGTGGTAGTATCATTACTTGCAATGTCTTTTAAGCTCTTTACAGTAACTGGGATGGTAGAAACGGAGGTTAAACCACTTTCCTTATCCGTACCTACTACCTTGATTTCATAGTTACCGCTTCGCGCAAAGTTGAAGTTTGCAGTCACATTTGCATCAAATGACACGTAATCAGCCCCAGTAGTGGCATTACAATCTGGAGTGGTGTTGTCATTGAAGCGGCAAAGCTTCCCACTTACGCTTGCGTTGGTGGTGTCGGTACCTTCAGTCTTATAGACGTAGTACTTAACCATAGCGGTATAGTTTTGTGGAGTTACTTGTACGTGTGAACTCTTAACAATATCTAAAACCTTACCTAATAAGATTTCAGCGCTATTAAAGAGCTTTTCAAGATTAAGATCCCCAGAAATACCGTTAGCAGTTACGCTAAATGAAGGCTGTACCTTTATAGTTTCACCGGTAACCTTATCGACGTATTCCTTTTCCGGACTCATCGCAACTACGATTTCACCAACCTTTTCAGAGATGTTACCCGCACTGTCCTTAACCTGTAACTTCACAGCATAAGTACCAGGCACAGAGAAGTCCACACTCAAAGAAGCGCCACCAGAACTCTGAGGCTTGTTATTTACAAACCAGAGGTAAGAAACAATTTTCTTATCAGAGGTGGTAACCCCAGCATCAAAGGTTAACTTAGTATCAGGTGAAATGATAAGTGAACCATTATACTTAAAGTCTGCATTGAGCTTAGAGTTATCTTCCTTAGCCTTAACTGTTACCTGAGCTACGGCGTCAGAAGTCTGACCTGCAGTATCGGTTACAGTAAGAACTACCTTATGGGTACCTTCTTCAGTTGCAGTATAAGTAAATTTATTACTAGTTTCAGCTTGTACTACCCCGTCCACAGTCCAACGATATGAAGCAATGCCCTTATCGTCAGATGATTCAGCGCCATAGAACACCTTGCTTTGACCTACAGTAGTAGTGATATTGTTTGGTGTTACGATAGCAATTGGCTTAGCATCAACCTCAGCAGGTACCACTTCAACGTTAACTACAGTCTTAATTGCCTGCGGTAACTTGTATTCTGAACTGGTAACTACAGGAGTTAATTCAAGTTCATAAGAGGTGTTTTCATCAGGGTTTACGGTAATAGAATTAGTAGTTTCCCCGGTGCTCCACTTGTACTCTAAGCTAACTGGGTTAGATGCTAACCAAGCATGAGCAAGTGCGCAATATGCGTATTCAGAGGTACAAGCAGGGTTGGCCACTACAGCTGAACCTGAGGCATTAAAGGTAATACTTTGGCCTTCTTCAATACGATTTTCGAAGCGGTTAGAAACTACGTTAGCCTTAAGAATGAATGGTTCTGGTTTCACCCCTAAGTCTTCCTTAACATTAACCACGGTACAAGCAGTATCACTACCACCCTTAGCCCCAGTTACGGTTACGCAGTACTTAGTATCTACAGCCGGAGCTACGGTAATCTTCGCTGTAGTTTCGCCAGTAGTCCAAGCATACTTAGCTGCGTTTTGCGAAGCAGACGCATCTAATTCAACCTTAGTTTCTGGTTCAACTTCTTGGCCTTGAGCCCCATTAGTAATGAGCGCCTTAACTACCGGAAGCGGTTCGTCATTTACCACTAAATCCTTATTAGCCAAAACGTTTGGACAATAAGAATCAGGTGCGGTAAGTGAGCATGACTTCTTAATTACTACGCTTACATCATAAGTACCAGCAGCCTTATAGGTATGGGTAACTTGAGCCCCAGTAACGGTAGTGCCGTCACCTAACTTCCATACATACTCTAAGCCAGACATTGGAGTATTGTCAGCTAATAAAGCTTGGCCCTTTAAAGTCACGGTCAAACCATTAACAGTTGCGTCAATCACAGGTTTAGCTATTAACACTTCTTGAGAAGTAGAAGCGGTAGCGCCCTTGTTATCAGTAACAGTTAAGGTGTAAGTAGTTAAACCATCACCGCTTACGTTAGTAGATTTAGTAGTAGAAACTACCTTGCCTTGAGCATCCTTCCATTCGTAGGCTGCAATAGAACCATCAGGGTCATATGAACGACTGCCATCAAGACCGATAGTACCATCTTGTGAGCTCTTAGTAAGAACGTCAATGATCGCTAATGGAGCTTTGTTTTCTACAGGCTTTTCACCGTCCTCTACGTTTACAGTGATCTTGCCTGAGCTCTTAGCGCCCTCATTGTCAGTCACTACTACTTCATAAACAGTAGTAACACTCGGACTTACAGTGATCTTAGCGGTAGTTTCCCCATTTGACCATAAGAAGCTCTTAATTGAACCATCAGCATCAGTTGAACCTGAAGCGTCAAGCACGATGCTAGCACCCTTCTTAATAGTTACCGCAGAACTTGGGTTAAGCTTAACTACAGGAGCCTTGTTAGTAGAAGTAGTGAACGGAGAACCGTTGTTTACACTAGTGCCATTAACATTAAAGTCGCTGATTTCATTACGAACGAAGTTGCTACCAGTTGAACTTCTAAACCAGTTGCCAGCACAGTCATTAAACAAGTATTCAAAGCCGGTCTTTGATGAATCAACTAAAATTTCAGTTGAGAACCAACCATCAGGCCCCTTAGTCATTTCTACGCCCGGCGCAGTAGTCCAGCCGGTATTACCTTTAGCTGGTAACGCACGGTAGTGCATACAAACCTTAGCTTGGGTAGTAGTTGGCTTAAAGTAAACTGCAGTACCAAGCTTAATGTCAGGACGGCCCTTAGTGAACACTCCACCTTCAGTAATGGTGTATTCACCTTCAGTCAAGCACTGACCAGCGTCACTTGGATAAGCCCCAGTAGCCCCATTGTTACGAATACGAATATCCGCACAATCAGCGTCATCCTGGTATTTAACGGTCTGCTTGAAGTAGCCGGTATCACCAATCTTAGACATTGAAGCATGAGACCAAGTGTTTTCACCGTACTTAGAGTCGATAAATACTGAACCTACAGCGGTATCCTTTGGTTTAGCGTAAACTGTGACGTTCTTGTAACGGACAATTGGATTATTGCTGTCGGTGAAGAACATATGAGTCCCTTCAACGTCACCTTCTACATCTTCAACGTAACCTTCAGCAGTCTTCTTATAACGGCCTGCACCGACATAAACAGACTGAATTTCACTCTTAGTAACGTTACCTAAGTTATCAGTAGCTTCCATGTAGTAGTCTACAAGCTGGTCACGATAATCAGAGATATAAGCGTAATAGGTATCACCAATCTTTTGGG